>JACCDZ010722361.1_pt1 | contig 27549 bp, 30 predicted proteins | sample 7449551 | NCBI WGS metagenome assembly JACCDZ01 (sample SAMN15323452, study PRJNA562643) | freshwater metagenome | isolation source: river surface water | place: USA:Blue River Watershed | collected 2017-08-18 | reverse complement strand
TGCCGTTTTCACTTTGCAACCACACTTCCACATGGTCAGGCACATGGTTGGCCACCAAGGTGGGAATGCCAATGCCCAGGTTCACATAAAAACCGTCTTGCAGTTCGCTTGCCGCACGTGCGGCCATTTCGTCTTGAGTCCAAGCCATGATGGGTTCCTTATTTGCGGTCGCGGGTGGTGCGCTTTTCAATGCGCTTCTCGGGCGTAGGGTTATGCACGATGCGGTGCACATAGATGCCTGGCAAGTGAATGTCGTCAGGTGCCAATTCACCGGTGGCCACAATGCGCTCCACCTCGACCACGCAAATCTTGCCGGCGGTGGCGGCTGCGGGGTTGAAGTTGCGTGCAGTCATGTTGAAGCGCAAGTTGCCTGAGCGGTCCGCCACGTCAGCCTTGATCAGCGACACCTCGGGCACCAAGGAGTGCTCCATCACATAGGTTTCGCCATTGAATTCACGCAGCTCTTTGCCTTCGGCCACGATGGTGCCGACACCGGTTTTGGTAAAGAAGGCGGGAATGCCACCACCGCCAGCGCGCAGCTTTTCAGCCAGCGTGCCTTGGGGGGTGAATTCCAACTCCAACTCGCCCGACAGGTATTGGCGTTCGAACTCTTTGTTCTCGCCCACATAGCTGGAAATCATTTTTTTGATCTGACGTGTCTCGAGCAACTTGCCCAAGCCGAAACCATCAACGCCTGCGTTATTAGAGATCACGGTCAAGTCCTTCACGCCACTGTCGCGCAGGGCGTCGATCAGGGCTTCAGGAATGCCGCACAGACCAAAACCACCCACTGCCATCAGTTGGCCGTCGGCCACGATGTCTTTGAGCGCTTCAGCAGCAGAAGGGAAAACTTTGTTCAAGAGATGCTCCAAAAAGTGAAACAGAGTGGCGTTACGATACTACGTAATTCCATACGTAGTTTTTCGTAAGCACTCACCCCCGACTGGCCGAATCATGATTGACTATCGCCTCGCCTTTGACCTCGCGCCCATCGGGCTGGTGCTGTCACGCAACCGCACCATGGTGGACTGCAACCAACGCCTGTGCGATATTTTTGGCGCCACGCGTGAGCAGCTGATGGGCCAGTCGTTTGAGGTGCTCTACCCCAGTGCCGATGAGTACGAACGAACGGGTGCACGCATTGAACCGATTCTGAACACCAAAGGTTTGTACGCCGATGACCGGGTGATGAAGCGCATCGATGGCCGCTTCAAGGGCGAGCCCTTTTGGTGTCACGTGACTGGCCGTGCCTTGAACCGTGCCGCGCCCCACGAGGCCGGCATTTGGAGTTTTGAAGACCTCAGTGCCACGCGCCCCGTGAGTGCCGAACTGACTGCACGGGAACGTGAAGTGGCTGCGTTTTTGATGAACGGCATGACGTCCAAAGAAATCGGTCGTGCCTTGGGCATCAGCCACCGCACGGTGGAGATTTACCGGGCACGGCTGATGCGCAAGTTCAAGTCATCCACCACCGCCGATTTGGTACACAAGCTGTTGGTGGGGTGACCGCGTAGGCCACTTAGGACGCCGGTGCGTCCACCACTTCCGCGGCAGCGCGGAAACCTTCCACCGCCGTGGGCACACCGCAATAGACCGCTGCATGCAACAGCACTTCCTGCAACTCTTCTTTCGTCGCGCCGTTGTTCAAGGCGCCACGCACATGGCCTTTGAGCTCGTGTGTTTTGCCCAAAGCCGTCAGCATGGCCACGGTGATCAGGCTGCGGGTTTTCAAATCCAGCACGCCGCGTTGCCAGGTCTCTCCCCAAGCTGCACGAGTGATGTGATGCTGCATGGGCAAGGTGAAACCGGTGGCGCCTGCAAAGGCTTTGTCGACAAAGGGTTGGCCCATCACGCGGGTGCGTTGCGCCAAGCCTTTTTGAAATACGTCGTCGGTGGGGTGTGGGTGTTTGTCTGTCATGTGGGTTCCTCGCTATCCAATCAACCCCAAGGATAATCTCCTCAAGAAACACCGCTTGGAGACTTGATATGAGCCGCTACCCCCACCCCGAATTGAAAGATGTCCCCGAGGACATTCGCACCAAAATTTTGGAGGTGCAAGAGAAAGCTGGCTTTGTGCCCAACGTGTTCTTGGCCTTGGCGCGTCGCCCTGCCGAGTGGCGCGCGTTCTTTGCGTACCACGACGCCTTGATGGTGCCCGAGTCGGTGGGGCGCGAAAGCAACCTCACCAAAGGTGACCGCGAGATGATCGTCACCACCACCAGCGCCGCCAACAACTGCTTGTACTGCGTGGTGGCGCACGGTGCAATTTTGCGCATTTACGAAAAGAAACCGTTGGTGGCCGACCAAGTGGCCGTGAACTACCGCAAGGCTGACATCACGCCCCGCCAACGCGCCATGCTCGACTTCGCCATGAAGGTCTGCCAACACAGCGACTTGGTAGACGATGCCGATTTCAGCGCCTTGCATGCGCACGGCTTCAACGACGAAGACATTTGGGACATCGCCGCCATCACCGCCTTCTTTGGCTTGAGCAACCGCATCGCGAGCTTCAGCAACATGCTGCCCAACCCCGAGTTTTATGTCATGGGCCGCGTGCCCAAGCAAAAGTAAATGCAATGCCGCAGCGGCTGTGGTGCGTGTTGCATCGCACCGTCCATCACCAGCGCTTTGCCTGGCATGCCGCATGGCAAACCGGCTGGCGTGCCCTGCGTGCAGCTGCTACCCGACATGCGTTGCGCGGTGTTTGGCAAACCCGAACGACCGGCGTTTTGTGGGGGTTTGCAGCCATCGGCCGAGATGTGTCGCAGCGACCGCGACAGCGCCCTGGCTTGGCTGATTCAGCTCGACCAAGCCACTGCGCCCAGTCCTCTTAAGGCGTGACCATTTCGCGCAACCAAGCTGGTAAATCAACCGCTTTTTGCTTGGGGAAATCCACCCAAATCGTGGTGGCGCCACCTGCGGCGTAAATCACGCCGGGGTTGGCGGCCTGCTCCATCGTGGTCCAGGTCTCAAAGGTGGTGCGAGCCGGGTCGCTGGCGTACATCTTGACCAACACATCACCGGGGTATTCGAGCTGTTTGTAGAAATTACAAAACGCATTCACGATCACCGGCCCTTCCCCTTCGGGCTTAGGCTCGGCGTTGAACTTGCGCAACCAGTCGACACGCGCGATTTCTAAGTAACGGAAATAAATAGTGTTGTTGACATGGCCCATGGCATCCATGTCGCCCCATCGAACCGGAATCACGCATTCGTAGACGAGCTTTTTGACCTCGGGAATTTCGTATCTCATATGGCGAATCCGTCGTCAGCAGACATGATGGAACCATTGATGAACCCGCTCTCTGCGCTGGCCAGCAACACCAGCAAGGCATCTAAGTCCTGGGGCTGCCCGACGCGCTTGCGCGGCAGCATGTTGACCAGCTTTTGACCTTGCTCGGTCTGCCAGTGGTGGTGGTTGATTTCGGTGTCGATGTAACCCGGGCAAATCGCATTCACGTTGATGCCAAAGCGGCCCCACTCCATGGCGAGTACCTTGGTCATCTGAATCACCGCGGCCTTGCTCATGCAATACGGGCCAATTTGCGGCAGCACACGCAAACCCGCCACCGAGGCGATGTTGATGATGCGCCCACCGGTGTACGTGCCAGGCGCTGCGCCCTTGGCGCGCGCCAGCATGCGCTTGCCCACCTCTTGTGCCACAAAGAAAGAGCCCTTGACGTTGGTGTTGAAGATGAAATCGAAATCGTCTTCGCTCACGTCTTGCACACGGTGGGTATTGCTGACACCGGAGTTGTTGACCAAGATGTCGATGCTGCCCACCTCAGTTTCAGCATGGGCGACAGCCGACTTGATGCTGGCAATGCTGGTGACATCCAAATTCACCACGTGGGCATCGCCCCCTTCGGATTCAATTTCTGCACGCAAGTCTTTCAGCTTGTCTTCGCGACGGCTGGCCAGCACCACGGCAGCCCCTGCACGTGCCAGGGTGCGTGCAAATTGCGCACCTAAACCACTGGAAGCGCCAGTGACCAGGGCCACGCGACCCGATAAATCCAAGTTGTATGCCATGTTGGCCTCCTGCTGGGTTGTGTTATTTCATTATGACAAGGGTGTCTAAGCCTGCCCCTAAAATGTGTCCCAACTCTGACAACAGCACGAGACAAATTCATGACACAAGAAGAAATCCTCGCCCAGTTTGGTCCCCGTGAAGCCATGGAATACGACGTTGTGGTGGTGGGCGGCGGCCCTGGTGGTTTGGCCACAGCCATCCGCATCAAACAACTGTCGGCTGAAAAAGGCAACGACGTTTCTGTGGTCGTGCTGGAAAAAGGCTCTGAACCCGGCGCGCACATTTTGTCGGGCGCGGTGATGGACCCCAGGGCCATCACCGAACTCATCCCTAACTGGAAAGAACTCGGTGCGCCGCTGAACCAAGCCGTGACCGGCGACGATGTGTTGTTCCTCGACGAATCCAGCGCCACACGCACCCCCGATTGGCTGGTGCCCCGCAACCTGCACAACGACGGGTGCTACGTGGTGTCGCTCAGCAACTTGGTGAAGTGGATGGCGGCACACGCGGAATCGATCGGCGTGGAAATCTTCCCTGGCTTTACCGCCGCAGAGGTGTTGTACGACGAACAAGGCGCTGTCAAAGGAGTGGCCACAGGTAACCTGGGCATTGGCAAAGACGGCGAGCCCACTGAGAACTTCCAGCTCGGCATGGAACTGCACGCCAAGTACACCATCTTCGCGGAAGGTGCACGCGGCCACTTGGGCAAACAAGTGATCGCCAAATACAAACTGACCGAAGATCGCGACCCACAAAGCTATGCCATCGGCATCAAAGAACTCTGGGAAGTGGACCCCAGCAAAGCCAAGCCCGGTTTGGTGGTGCACACCTCCGGCTGGCCGATGCAAGACGACGCGTTTGGTGGCGGCTTTTTGTACCACCTCGAAGACAACAAAGTCACCCTCGGCTTTGTGCTCGGCCTGGACTACAAAAACCCATGGCTCAGCCCGTTTGAAGAAATGCAACGCTGGAAAACACACCCCAGCATTGCCGCTCACCTCGAAGGCGCCAAGCGCATTGGCTACGGCGCACGCGCCATCAACAACGGCACACCGCAGGCATTGCCCAAAACTGTGTTCCCTGGTGGTGCACTGATTGGTTGCGACGCGGGCTACTTGAACGCCGCGCGCATCAAAGGCAGCCACGCCGCCATCAAGAGCGGCATGCTGGCCGCCGATGCTGCGTTTGACGCCGTGGTCGCAGGCCGCTCCCATGACGAGCTGAGCGCCTACCCTGCCGCTTTCGAGAAGAGCTGGTTGAGCGCCGAGCTGAACCAATCACGCAACTTCAAACTGTGGTTCAAGAAAGGCAAACTGGTCGGCATGCTCATGACGGGCATCGAACAATGGTTGTTGCCCAAGATCGGCATCGACAACCCACCTTGGACACTGCACGGCACCAAGCCCGACCATGTGAACCTGGAGCCTGCTGCGCAGCACACGCCCATCAACTACCCCAAGCCCGATGGCAAGCTCACGTTTGACCGCTTGAGCAGCGTGTTCATCAGCAACACCAACCACGAAGAAAACCAACCGGCGCACTTGACGCTCAAAGATGCGTCGGTGCCCGTGAACATCAACCTCGCCACATATGCAGGCCCTGAGAGCCGCTACTGCCCTGCCGGTGTGTATGAGTACGTGAAGAACGACGACCACAGCGACCGCTTGCAAATCAACGCACAAAACTGCGTGCACTGCAAAACCTGTGACATCAAGGACCCCACCCAAAACATCGTATGGGTCACGCCTGAAGGCGGCGGCGGCCCTAACTACAGCGGCATGTAAACCCTATGAACAAATATCACGCAGAACACACTTGGGTGCGCCTAGAAGGCGACACCGCCCTGGTGGGCATCACCCAACACGCACAAGACACCTTGGGTGACATTGTGTTTGTGGACTTTGCCGAAGTCGGCAAAACATTCGCGCAAGGCACGGTGGCCGGTGTGGTGGAGTCGGTCAAAGCGGCTGCCGATGTGCACATGCCTGCCGGCGTGGAAATTGTGGAAACCAACGAAGCCCTGCGCGCGGACCCCTCGTTGGCCAACAGCGACCCTGAAGGTGCGGGCTGGTTCTACAAGGTCAAGCTCACCCATGCGGCAGAGTTGGATGGTCTGATGGATGCGGCGGCTTACCAAGCCATGACCGGCTAAGTCCTTCACGCGTTCAATCAAAAAGGCTGCCCATGAGCAGCCTTTTTTACGCACCTGAAGTCGCCGCCACAGGTTTCAAGGTGGATGAAGACCCACCGCCTTGCTGCTTAGGCCTAAACGTCAGAGCGCTTGCCCTAGGCGCGCAATGCCCTCTTGAATCTTCGCCACATCTGCGGTGGCAAAGCTCAAGCGAATGGCCGTGGTGTCGGGGTGGCTCGCAAAGAACGGGGCACCGGGCACAAAGGCCACGCCTTTTTCAATCGCGCGTTTGGCCAACTCGCTGCCGTCTTTCACTTTGCCACCGGCGCCAGTGAGGTTGGCCCAGAAGAACAAACCACCTTGCGGTTGGGTGAAGCTCAAGGCATCGCCCAACTCACGCTTCAGCGCATCACCCATGGCGGTGGCGCGCTCGGCATACACGCTGCGCACATGCGCCAAGGTGGCGGGCATGCGACCCGCTTGGAGGTAATGCGCCGCCGTGGCTTGCGCAAAGGTCGAGGTGTGTGCGTCGCTGAACTGCTTGCACATGGTGGCGCGGGCCAACAACTCGGGTGGCGCAATCATCCAGCCCACGCGCAAGCCAGGTGACAACACCTTGCTGAGTGAGCCGCAGTAGACCAACCAATCACGGCTGCCCGGCACGCTGTCGCTCAACGCCAGCAGCGAGGGGGGCGGCGCGTCACCAAAGTACAGGTCGCCATACGGGTCGTCTTCGACCACCACGGTTTTGTATTTCACAGCCAATTCCAACACGCGGCGGCGACGCTCCAAACTGAGCGTGGCACCACTCGGATTGCCAAAGGTGGGAATGAGATAAACCAGCTTGGGCTTGTGTTGCACCATCATTTCTTCGAGCTGGTCCACTTGCACCCCGTGTGCATCAATGGGCACACCCACCACTTGCGGACCATACAAACGGAAGCACTGAATGGTGGCCAAAAACGTGGGGCCTTCGACCAAAGCCACGTCACCCGGGTTGAGCAAGGTCTTGGCAATCAAATCGAGCGCTTGTTGGCTGCCGGTGGTGACGATGAGGCCGTTGGCGTCCAAGCCCTGCACCCCTTTGCTACTCATGAAGGCGGCGATCTGTTCGCGCAAGGGGTTGTACCCCTCGGTCGCGCCGTATTGCAAGGCGGCACCTGGCTCTTCAGTCAGGGCGCGACTACTGGCCTCGCGAATGCCTTCCACATCAAACATCGCACTGTCGGGAAACCCGCCCGCAAAACTGATGATGCCGGGCTTACCGAGCAGCTTGAAAAGCTCACGGATGGCAGAGGTTTCAACATGGTTGAGGCGGTCAGCAAACTGCATGGTGGAGGACATGGTGGTGAATAATGGACGGATGAAAACACAGCACATTGAGCCTTTTTTTGCGACGCTGAAAGCAGCCAATCCGCAGCCCAATACGGAGTTGGAATATACCAGCGTGTTCGAGCTACTGTCGGCTGTGCTGCTGAGTGCGCAAGCCACCGATGTGGGCGTGAACAAGGCCACGCGGCGCTTGTTTCCTGTGGCCAACACGCCGCAACAAATTTTGAATTTGGGCTTGGAAGGCTTGGAGCGTTACATCCAAACGATCGGCCTGTACCGCAGCAAAGCCAAGCATTTGATGGAGACCTGTCGCATCTTGGTGGAGCAGCACCAAGGCCAAGTGCCGCGCACGCGCGAGGCACTAGAAGCCCTGCCGGGCGTGGGGCGCAAAACCGCCAACGTGGTGCTGAACGTGGCCTTTGGTGAAGCCACCATGGCGGTGGACACCCACATCTTTCGTGTTGGCAATCGCACGGGTTTGGCGCCGGGCAAAACGCCCTTGGCGGTTGAGCTCAAACTTATGAAGAGGATTCCACCCGACTACTTGGTGGATGCGCATCATTGGCTCATCTTGCACGGCCGCTATGTGTGCCAGGCGCGCAAGCCTTTGTGTTGGCAATGCGGCGTGGCTGAGTTTTGCAGTTTCAAACCGAAAACTGCAAAACCCTAGAACCCTGGCTCAGTCGGCCGAGACACCTGCTTTGCGGATCACGGGGCCCCACTTGTTGATCTCCAACTTGAGGTGATCTTTCAAGCCATTGGCCGTCATCTTGTCAGCGGACGGGATGTCAGAACTCAAGTCAGACAAACGCTGTTTGATGCTCGGGTCGGCCATGGCAAAACGCATGGCCGTGTTGATTTTTTTCAACACAGGTGCTGGCGTGCCTTTGGGGGCATACATACCGTGCCACACCTTGACCTCAAAACCTTTCAAGCCTTGCTCATCCAAGGTTGGCACGTTGGGCAAGGCGGCCAAACGTTTCAAGGTGGTGACACCAAACACTTTGACACGACCGTCTTTGATCATGGGCACCGTCTGCGTGGTTTGATCACACAGAATGTCAATTTGGCCACCCAGCAAATCATTCATGGCAGGGCCGGTGCCCTTGTATGGAATGGTGTTGATGTTCACGCCAATCGCGCTCTTGAACATCAGGCCACACAAATTGGACACCGCACCCAGGCCTGCATCGGCCATCGAGACTTTGTCTTGGTTGGCCTTGATGTAGGCGATCAGCTCTTGCAGGTTGTTGGCAGGAATGTCTTTGCGCGCAATCAACGTCATGGGCACATCGAGCACTTGACCGATGTATTCAAAATCGGTCAGCGGGTCAAAATTAAGTTTGTTGTACAACGCTGGCGCGGTCGACATGCCCATGTGGTGCAAGAAGATGGTGTAGCCGTTGGGCGCCGCACGCGCCACCTTGGTCGCACCAATGGTGCCCCCCGCTCCGTTCACGTTCTCCACCACCACTGGTTGACCCAACGAGGCGCCCATGGGAATGGCCATCATGCGGGCCACCACATCGGTGGGACCACCGGCTGCAAAGGGCACCACCAGTGTGATGGATTTTTCTGGATATTTACTGGGCTGCTGGGCTTGTGCCCCACCGACAACCATCGCGGTCATCAGCATCAATAGGCGTGTGAGTCGTTTCATGCGGGTCTCCTTTTTAATCAAACACAATCAAATCACGCATGGCTTCACCGGTGTTCAAGCGGTCAAAACCTTCGTTGATTTGTTCGAGCTTCAAGCGTTCCCCCATCAAGAGGTTGATAGGCAACTTGCCAGCCAAATACAAATCGACATAGCGCGGCACATCGCGTTCTGGAATGCATGAGCCCACGTAACTGCCTTTGACGGTTCGCTCCTCTGCTACCAGATTGACATGCTGCAAGGCCCAAGCATCGCCGGGCGGCGGCAAACTAGCTGTCACCGTGGTGCCACCCCGGCGAGTCATGCGGTAGGCCGACTCCATGGCGTGCACCGATCCGGCAAATTCAAATGCGAAATCAACCCCACCTTGGGTAAGGTCTTTGATCTTGTTTATCAGGTCTGGGTCTTTGGCATTGAACACCGCCGTGGCGCCCAGTCGTTTGGCCATCTCTAATTTGCTGTCATGCAAATCAACCGCCACCACATGGCGTGCACCCGACGCCAGTGCGCCGAGCACCGCGCAAAAGCCCACCCCACCCAAACCCACAACGGCCGTACTTTGACCGGCTCGCACACCGGCCGTATTGACCACCGCCCCCACCCCTGTGAGGACCGCACAGCCAAACAAAGCCGCTTCCACTGGATCAATCTTGGCTTGAATCTTCACGCACGAACGGCGGGACACCACCGCATGGTCAGCAAACGCAGACACCCCCACGTGGTGGTTAACTGATTTGCCACCGAACCCATACAAACGGCGCGCACCACTCAGCAGCGTGCCATCGTTGTTGGCCTTGGCACCTGGCTCACACAAGGCCGGACGACCCTCTGCGCACATGGGGCAGGAGCCACAGCTGGGCACAAACACCAGCGCGACCAAATCACCCACATTCAAATCGTGGACGCCCTCGCCCAATTCCACCACCACCCCAGAGGCTTCATGGCCCAAGGCCATGGGCGTGGGGCGGGGGCGGACACCGGTGATCACCGATAAATCAGAGTGACACAGCCCTGCTGCTTTGAGTTGAATCAAGACCTCGCCCGGACCAGGCTCTCGCAACTCAAGCTCTTCAATCGTCAAGGGTTGACTCTTGGCAAAGGGGGCTTGCGCGCCCATTGCATTCAGGACGGCGGCTCTGATTTTCATGATGATCCCGTTTCCAAGTCTTAGTTGGCTGAGTAGGTTTTTACCTTGGTTTGCAGGATATCGCTCTTGATGGTTTTCACCCACTCAGGCGATTTTTGACCCACGGGTGTGGTGGTCACATCGGCGGGGATGATCATCATTTGGTCCATCACAGGGAAGGGGTATTTGGCCGTCTTCTTGGTCACGCCCAGCAACTGGTCTTCCAAGCCTTGACCGTCCGCACGCATCTTCACCGAGCGGCCATGGCCTTTGAACTCAATGGTGTGCATCGCATCAGCTACTTCCTCCGTGGTGGGCCACTTGCCGCCATTGGCCTTCATCGCTGCTTCGTAACCGGCTTTCAAACCCGCCACGGCTTGCACCATGTGGTAGACCGAGTAGATGGGGTAGCTGTCTGTTTTGGCTTTGAACTTCTGCACAAATTGCTTGTGCTTCGCATCGTCCTTGGTCTCTGGATGCAAGAAGTAGTGGTCACCCCGCGCGCCAACGATCACGCCGTCAGGCAGGGTGGTGCCCAAACGCTCCAACGAGCTCTCCGCCAAAGGCAAGACAAACTTCGATTGCTTGAACAAGCCGCGTTGTGCCGATTGACGCACAAAGGTGTCTAGGTCACCGCCCCACGAAGTGGACAAGATCACATCGGGCTTGAGTGCGGACAAGCGCGAGACTTCGGTAGAGAAATCAGGTGCACCGAACTTGGGGAAGAACTCGCCCACCACTTGCACATCGGGTTTCAAGGCCATCAGCGTGTTGCGGAAAATTTCCCATGAGTCACGGCCCCAGGCGTAGTCTTGGTTCACCACCGCAATGGTTTTGAAATTGGGATTGGTTTTGAGCAAGTAAACCACTGTGGCCACCATCTCGGTGGTGGCGTTGGCTTGGGTGCGCACTACATAGCGAAACTTCTTCTCTTCCAACAGTTTTTCAGTGCCGCAGTCCCACATGAGGTTGAGCACCTTCAGGTCTTCGGCCACAGGGGCAACGATGTTGCAGTTGCCACTCGAGATGGCCGAGAACATGGTGCGCACACCTTGGTCTTGCACCACACGGCGGTATTCAGACAGCAGCTTGTCGCCCCCCAAACCCTCGTCGATGAACACGGGCGATACCTTCACCCCCGCAATACCGCCTTGGGCATTGAGCTCATCAATCAAAATTTCGGCTGCCGCTTTGGCAGGCACTCCGAACACCGAGGCAGGGCCCGACATGAAGGTAGTGATGCCCACCTTCAACTCAGCGGGCTTTTGCTGAGCCCACGCCATACCGGCCAGAGCCATGGCGCCGACCAGCAGCGTTGCTTTTTTTGCGAACTTGAATGTCATGATTTGTCTCCTGTTAAATACCAACACACACACGATCAAACAGTGCGGCCGCCATCGACTGGCAACTCCACACCGGTAAAGAACTCTGCCTCTGGGCTGGCCAAGAACAAGGCCGCCGCCGCCACATCACTGGGTTGCGAGAAACGCCCCAACGGAATCGAACCCAAGAACTTGGCCCGGTTTTCAGGCGTATCTGGCAAGCCCATGAATTGGGTGAACATGCCGGTCTCGCCCATCACGGGGCAAATCGCATTGACACGAATCTTGTCGGGCCCCAACTCCACGGCCATCGATTTAGACAAGATGTTCACAGCCGCTTTCGAGCCGTTGTACCAAGTCAATCCGGGACGGGGGCGAATGCCTGCGACCGAGCCGACGTTCAAAATCACACCCCCACCTTTTTTGCGCATCAACGGCACCACCGCATGGGCCATGTTGAATATGGATTTCACGTTGATGCTGTAGACACGGTCAAACTCGGCCTCGGTCACGTCCAACATCGGTTTATTGACGTGGGTCACCCCTGCGTTGTTCACCACGATGTCGGGCACGCCAAAGGTTTTGACGGTGTGGTCGACCAAAGCTTGCACGCTGGCACCGTTGGCCACATCACACACAAAGGCACTGGCGTTGGGCCCCAAGCGTGCGGCCACGGCTTTGGCCGCGTCTTCACGAATGTCAGCCACCACGACCTTGGCGCCCTCTTGCACATATAGCGCGGCAATGCCTTCGCCAAACCCGCCGCCCGCACCCGTGACGATGGTCACTTGGTTGTTTAACTTACCCATGTTGTTCTCCTAGTTGATCTGAATTAACCGTGATAGTTGATGACTGTTTTGGTGGTGCTGACTTCTTCCAGCGCCATGAAACCTTTTTCGCGACCATGGCCGCTGCGCTTGACACCCCCGAAAGGCAATTCCACGCCACCGCCGGCACCAAACCCGTTGATGTACACCTGCCCGGCCTTGATGGCTTTGGACACGCGTTGTTGACGGCCACCGTTCTCCGTCCACACCGCAGCCATCAATCCGTAATCGGTGCTGTTGGCCAAACGGATGCCGTCTTCTTCGGTGTCAAACGACATGGCTGCCAACACGGGGCCAAAAATTTCGTCTTGGGCTACGCAATGGTTCGGCGGTACATCGCCCAACAAGGTCGGTGTCACGTAATACCCATCTGAGGGCAAGCCTGACGCGAGCGTGCCTTGTGCCACCACTTGAATGCCCGACTTTTGCGCTTCCCCCAAATAGCGACGCACACGCTCTTGTTGCGCCAAATTGACCACGGGGCCGCAATCCAAATCCATCTCTGGGGTACCCACTTTGATTTGTGCAAACTGCTTGGCCAAGCGCGCCATGATTTCGGGGTAGATGCCCTTTTGCACAATCAAGCGGCTGCCGGCGGTACAGGTTTGACCGGTGTTGGCAATAATGCCGCGCGTGATGATGGGCACTGCGCGGTCGAGGTCCACATCGTCGAACACCACATGGGGTGATTTACCGCCCAACTCCAACACACACTTGATCACGTTCTTGGCGGCCGCCTGTTGCACCAACACACCCACCTCGTTCGAGCCCGTGAACGAAATGAAATTGATGCCCGGGTGCTGCGACAAATGCGCCCCCGCCTCTTCGCCCAACCCGGTGACGATGTTGATCGCACCGGGCGGAAAGCCCACCTCGCGTGCCAACTCGGCCACACGCAAGGTTGACAAGCACGCGTCTTCAGCCGGCTTGACCACCACAGCGTTGCCCATGGCCAGTGCCGGTGCAATGCTGCGACCCAACATTTGTGCGGGGTAATTCCAAGGAATGATGTGGGCTGTCACGCCCAGAGGCTCGCGCAACACCGACACGCTGTAACCGTTCAAGAACGGAATCACTTCACCGTGGATCTTGTCGGCCCCTGAACCATAGAACTCAAAGTAACGCGCCAACACGGTGATGTCGGTGTTGGCGGTGGTCATGGGCTTGCCCGTGTCACGTGCTTCCAACTGAGCCAACTCGGCGTGGTGTGCCAAAACTTTCTCGCCCAACTTCATCAGCAAACGTCCACGCTCGAGCGCGGTCATCTTGCCCCATGCACCGTCGAGCGCTTGGTGTGCGGCTTGGACCGCCAAGTCCACATCAGCCTTGTCACCGCGTGGAATTTCGTCGAATTTTTTGCCGTCAACCGGCGACAGCACATCAAGCACTCTGCCTGAAACCGCGTTCACGGATTCGCCGTGAATGAACATTTTTGCCATGTCAATTTCCTCTGTATAGGTTCAATGAGAGCTTGTTTCAACGAGAGAGCCGCGCTCGATCGTCAAGATTTGGTTGGGGATGTCGGTCAGCAAAGCCGCATTCGATTCGGTGATGATCACGGCCAGGTCAGGACGCGATTGGCGCAAGCGCGACAAGGCTTCGGCGTATTGCTGGGCCAAGGCCGGTGCCAAGCCTTGGAACGGTTCATCCAGCAGCACCAGGCTTTTGCCAACCATCAAGGCGCGCCCCAAGGCCACCATCTTTCCTTGCCCACCCGACAACGCCGCACCTGAGCGTGCCAACATGGGTTGCAGTTGCGGCACCACCTCCAACACATGTTGGAGGCGTTCTTGCATGTCGTACTCACGAAGACCCAACACCTCGCAAGGCAAGCGCAAGTTCTCCTCCACCGACAAGGTCGGAAAAATCACGCGGTCTTCAGGTGCATACCCAATGCCCACACGGGTGCGTCCATGGGCTGGCGCGTTCGTGAGGTTTTCTTCGTCCAAATGGATCGTGCCACTGCTGGGCGTGACCAAGCCCATGATGCTGCGCAACAACGTGGTTTTACCCGCCCCGTTGCGCCCCACCACCGCAGTGGTGGTGCCGGCATGCACCGTCAACGACAAAGTGCGCAATACGGGTGAGCCCGCCAAAGAGACCGACAAGTTATCAATCGTCAGCATGACATGTCTCCCAACACTTCTTTCTTGATTTGCGCATTGCTCAGCACCTCTGCGGGCGGGCCGTCGGCTGCGATCTGGCCAGAAATCCAAGCGGCCACACGCGTGGCGTACTGCGACACGATGTCCACATCGTGTTCGACAAACCAGCTGGACACTTTGCGTTCATCCAACGCTTGCATGATGAGCGCCATCAAACCGTGCTTGTCCTCTGACGAAACACCGCTGGTGGGCTCGTCCATGATGATGAGTTTGGGCTGCAGCATCAAGGCCATGGCCACGTCCAACAATTTTTTGTGACCCTCGGGCAAGGAGCCCGAAATTTCATGCGCCTTGTCGCGCAAGCCCACCAGCTCCATGGTTTCTATCACCTCACGCTCCGACACCGACTTGGACAGCGGCGTCAACCAAGACAAACGGCCCCCACGCGCCGCTGCAGCGATTTCCAAACATTGCTGTACCGAGTGATCGACAAACAACTGCGGCAACTGGAAAGATCGGCCCATGCCCAAGCGGACGATATCGCGGGGTGATTTGCCAGTGATCTCTTTGCCGTTGAAAAAGATGTGACCCGAATCAGGCTTGAGATAGCCGGTGCAAATGTTGATGAAGGTGGTTTTACCTGCGCCGTTTTGACCGATCACGGCCAAACGCTCGCCTTCGTGCAATTCGAAATCGATGTGGTCAGCCGCCACGACGCCACCAAACGACAGGCAGACATCCTTCGCGCTCAAGATGGGTTGGCTCATGCTGCGTCTCCTTCCTTATGTGGATGACGTGCATGTGATGCGCGTTTCTCCAGCGCGCCAATGATTCCTTCGGGCGCCACCACGATGACCACCAGCAGCGTGGCCCCCAACAACAACTGCCACACGCCTGCCATGTAGGCGGAGGCGGCCAACTTCACCACTTCAAAAATACCAGCGCCCACAAAGGCCCCCAGTGCATGGTTGACACCGCCCAAAATCATGATGAAGACAAATTCACCGGAACGGGTCCAAGAACCCATGTCGGGTGTGACCAGGCCCTGTGCCATGGCAAAAATAGCGCCTGACAAGCTCAAGAAAAATCCTGAAATCACATAGCCCACCCACAGCACATGGTGGGCAGACAGGCCCAAATACTCCAGACGGGTTTCGTTGGTTTTCAAACCCGACAAGGCCTCGCCCGAAGCCGAGTGAATGAAGCGTTGATAGAACCAACCACATCCCAACGACACCACCAACGTGAAGCCCAACAAAATGGTTTCAAACTCACTGCGCTCGGTGACCCAACCCAGCAAGGTGGGGCGGTCCACACGAATACCGTCAGTGCCACCGGTGACTGAATAAAGCTTGCCCAACAAAGCCACGATGACCATGCTCACCGCTAAATTCAACATCCCAAAAAAGATGCCGCGATAACGCACCATGAACAGGCCCAACACAGCCGCAAAGCAGGTGGACAAGCCAACGCTCCACGCAATCAGCAACACCCCATCCAAGTGCGGAAAAGCTTTGGCGGTGAAGGCCACGGCATACGCGGACACACAGGCAAACATGGCATGACCAAACGACACTTGACCTGAGCGCGCGGGCAATGCCACACCCAAGGCCGCCAAGCCGTAACACAAGCCCAGGATGCCAATGGTTTTCATCCAGGGAAACAACAAACCAATGGCCATCATGACCACGGCGAGCACCACAGAAACAGTTCCGAATTGCATCAAATTCTCCGTGCTTGCGCGACTGTGAACAAACCGTTGGGACGCAGCAAAAGCACGCCCAACATGATGATGTAGGGCATGGCTACTTCGAACTCAGGCGCCACATAGACCGCCATCGAACGGGCCAAGCCAATCATCAGCGAAGTGATCAGCGCCCCCGTGACTTGCCCCAATCCTGCCGTCGCGACCACGGTGAAAGAGACCACGATCATCTCCGCGCCAATGCCGGGTGACAGTGACGACACCGGCACAGCCAGCGCCCCACCCAAGGCACCAAACACGGCCCCCAACACAAACACCAGGGTGGCAATTTTTTTGGCATTGATGCCCAAGGCCGTCGCCATCTCGCGGTGATGTGTGATGGCAACGGTTTGTTTACCCAACGAGGTTTTCTTCAAGAAGAAGTTCAACCCCAGATAGCTGATCAACGCAATGCACGGAATGACCAACACTTGGTAGGTGGTGTAGGTGACGTTGAAAACTTCAATCGTTCCCAATCGCGTGACCAACTCGCCTGCCGAATAAGGCGAGGTGCCCCAGATGAGTTTTTGCAAGTCTTCAAAAATAACAAACGCGGCAAAGGTCACGAGCAACTGCAACACAGGGTCTTTGTTTTGGAAATAGCGCAGCAGCCCGACCTCCAACAGCAACCCCATGGTCACGCCCACCACCACGGCCGCGAGCAGCAACACCGCAAACAACATGGGCGTGCTGGCCAAGTCATGGCGCATGACAAAGCTGGTGATGCTCGCCGCTGTGTAGCCGCCGAAGGCATACAAGCTGCCGTGGGCAATGTTGAGCACCCCCAACACGCCAAAGATGAGCGTCAAGCCCAAAGACATCAGGAACAGCAAACCGGCATAAGACACGCCGTCAGCCACCCCCAAAAGTAAGGTATCTAAGTTCATTGCAAACCTGCCTTTTGAAGAACAAACTTGGCCAACATCACCACCGGGCGGTCGACCATTTTTCCGTTGAGTTGCACCACGCCGCCGTTGGCCGATTGGTCTGCAGCCACGACTGCTTGGGCGTGTTCGATTTCATGTGCCGTCGGTTGAAAGCCTTGAATCACGGCATCCACCTGTTTCGGATGGATGCACAACTTACCCTGAAACCCCAGGCGTTTGGCACGCAAGATGTCGGCTTGGAGCTGTGTGTCCGATTCAATCTGCACCGTCACACCATCGATCGGCGCTGCCAATTCATGCAAGCGACTGGCCAACACCATTTGATGGCGCACGGGCAACAACTCCAACTCATCGGGACCACACTGCAACCCCAAGCTGAACTGCAGATCAATGTTGCCCAGCGACAAGCGCAAGGTGTTCGGGTGCGACGCAATGGCCTTGACTTGGTCGACGCCCTGCGCACTCTCGATCATCGGAATCAACACCGGCGAGAACGACAAAGCATTCGCCACTGAGGTCAACTGGGCGTGCGATTCCGCTTTGGGCAACATGAGGTGGCGAATGCCGAGCTCGTTGGCCAAGCGCAAATCGTCATCCAAGTAAGGCGTGCCACAGGCGTTCACGCGCACCACGATGCGCTCGGGGCATTGCTGCAGCCACGGTGCGAGCTCACGGCGAATCGCCTCGCGTGCGGCGTCTTTGTCTGACAGAGGCACCGCGTCTTCCAAATCCACAATCACGGCGTGCGCGCGCGTAGCCAAGGATTTGGCAAAGCGGTCTGGACGGTTCGCCGGCACAAACAAAAATGCCTGCGCAAAAGACAAAGGGTGTGTCATGACAACCACGTCTCCAAACGCGGCGCGTCAGCCAAAGCCCACAGCTGGGCAATCAGCGCGCGCATTTCTGCCTCGGTAGCTGACTGGCTGTAGGTGGCCAAACGAATCGCTTTGGCTTCAATCTCGGCACGTGACAAGGTGTTGCCGGGATCGCCCTTGGGTTCGTCCACACGGCCATGCAGCACACGGCCATCGGTGGTGGTGACGGTGACTTTGCCAATCCAACGTTGGGGATAGGCGGTGTCCACTTCCTCGTCGAGCACCATCGCCACTTTGTCACGCAAGGCCACGATGGCCGCGTCTTTGAAATGCGCATCAAACTCAGCCAAGCCGGCATGCGTGTACTGCGCCACCAAGGCCAGCACCGTGCCCATGCTGAATTTGCTTTGGTGCACGGTGGTCGGATCAATCACAGGGCCCAACACATCGATCGCGCCTTGGTGCACATGGGTGACCACGCGTGCGATATCGGACAGCTGGAGTTGATGGGTTTGCACCACCTGCAACAAGGCGTCCGCCGCCGGATGCGTGTGACGGCACGAGGCGTGGTACTTGAAAGAGGTTTCCACCGTGGCCCAACGCTGACCCAAGCCCTGCGTGAGTTTGCGCACGTCGGCATCGGTGGACATGCCTGCGGCCATGCCTTGTGGACCTTCCAAAATGCACTTGGCCCCGGTGAAGCCTTGTTTCGCCAAGTAAGCCGACTTGAGTCCCGTGCCGGCCGCATGGGCGGTGTGCAATTGTTTGGAGTCTGCGGCGTCGCGCAAAAACTCCCACAAGCCAGCGGCTTGCGTGCCGGCAGAACCAAACGCATGGTTCATTTGCTCGGGCGTGAGTTGCAACAAACGACCGACAGCCGCAGCAGCCGCGACGCTGCCAGCCGTGCCGGTTGTGTGAAAAATTCGGTAATGCGAGCGCCCCAAAAACTCCCCCACACGGATGCCCACTTCATAGCCGGCAACGCAGGCCACCAACAAGTCCTCGCCAGTGGCACCAATGGCTTGCGCCACCGCCAAGGCTGGCGAGAACACCACCGTGGCCGGATGAAAGACAGAACCGTTGTGCACATCGTCTTGTTCCACCACATGGGACGCAGCGGCATTGGCCATGGCCGCCATATAGGGCGAGGAGCGACGGCGGTTGAACAAGATTTCTGAAGGACCATCGGCAGGCCCCATGTCCAACATGAATTGCGTCAAGGTCTCCACGGCGCGCGCGCCCTTGCCAGCCACGGCCGAGCCCAACCAGTCCACCAACAGGTCTTCTGTTTTTCGCATCACTGGCGCTGGAATATCTTGCGCTTTTAGTTCCGCGGCAAATCGGGCCAACGCGGCAGTGCCCGTCCACTCGGGGGCGCTCATCGTGAGACTCCTAACTCTTTGAAAATCGACTCGGTGTGTTGCCCCACCGCCGGAATGGGATCCATGCGGTAATCGAATGCACTTTGGCGCCCCGGAGGCAACAGTGCTGGCAACTCGCCGACCGGCGATTTCACCTGAGTCCAACGCCCGCGCGCCTTGAGCTGCGGATGCGCCCACACATCGGCCATGGTGTTCATGCGTGCATTGGCAATGGTTGCTGCTTCGAGGCGGGCAATGACATCAGGCGTGGTGAGCTCGGCAAACACCGACAAGATCAAGGCTTGCAACGCCTCTCTGTTTTGATTGCGCTTGGCGTTGCTGTCAAATCGCGGGTCGTGTGCCAATGCAGGTTGCTGCAGCACCGATTCGCAAAACTTCACCCACTCGCGTTCGTTTTGCAGACCCAACATGACGGTGCCGCCATCGCCAGCAGCAAAAGGGCCATAGGGATAAATCGTGGCATGGGCAGCGGCGTTGCGCGGCGGTGGCGAGGCGCCGTCCATCGCGTAGTACATGGGAAAGCCCATCCACTCGCCCAAGGCTTCGAGCATGGACACATCGATGTGGGAACCCTCGCCTGTTTTGTCACGCTGAATCAGCGCCGACAAAATGTTGGTGTACGCGTACATGCCCGCCGCGATGTCAGCAATCGAATTACCACTCTTGCTGGGATGCTCGCGCGTGCCAGTGATGCTCAGAAAACCTGCTTCACTTTGAATCAACAGGTCGTAGGCTTTTTTGTCGCGGTATGGCCCATCGTTGCCGTAGCCCGAGATGTCGCACACGATGAGCCGCGGGTGTGCAGCACGCAAGGTGGCGGCATCCAAGCCCATGCGCGCGGTCGCACCAGGGGCCAGGTTTTGCACCAACACATCTGCCTTGGCCAACAGTTGCTTGAGCACCGCCAGGTCTTGGGGGTCTTTCAAATCGAGCGCCAAACTTTCTTTGGAACGATTCACCCAGACAAAGTGTGACGACTCGCCGCGTGCACGTTGGTCATAGGCACGCGCGAAATCACCGACACCCGGGCGCTCTACCTTGATGACGCGCGCACCCAAATCCGCCAGCTGACGGGTGCAAAAAGGCGCTGCAATCGCATGCTCGAGCGACACCACGGTGATGTGATCGAGGGGTCGAACTTGTTGAGTTGTCATCTGCATCGACCTCAATAAGAACGTGGCAAGCCCAGCAAGTGCTCGGCCACATACGAATAAATCATGTTGGTGGACACGGGGGCCACTTGGTACAGGCGCGTCTCGCGGAACTTGCGCTCAATGTCGTACTCACACGCAAAACCAAAACCACCGTGGGTTTGCAAGCACACGTTGGCGGCTTCCCACGACGCCTTGGCCGCGAGGTACTTGGCCATGTTGGCTTCGGCACCAGCGTTCTGCATGGCATCGATTTTTTCGCAAGCCTTCCAACGCATCAGGTTGGCGGCTTCGAGTTCGATGAAGGCGTCAGCAATCGGAAACTGCACGCCTTGGTTTTGACCAATGGGACGACCGAACACCACGCGTTCGTTGGCGTATTTGCGTGCGCGGTCGATGAACCAGTAGCCATCGCCAATGCACTCTGCCGCGATGAGCACACGCTCGGCATTCAAGCCATCGAGCAAGGTTTTGAAGCCTTTGCCCTCCTCGCCCAACAAGGCGTCTTCCGGAATTTCGAGGTTGTCAAAAAACAGCTCGTTGGTTTCGTGGTTGACCATGTTCAAGATGGGACGCACGGTCAGGCCGTTGCCAATTGCCTGCTTCAAGTCGATCAAGAAACACGACAACCCCTCCGAGCGTTTCTTCACCTGGTCGGCGGGCGTGGTGCGCGCCAACAAAATCATCAGGTCGCTGTGTTGGATGCGCGAGATCCACACCTTCTGACCGTTGATGACCCAACGCCCATCTTTCTTCACCGCATTGGTTTTGAGCTGGGTGGTGTCGCTGCCCGTGGTGGGTTCGGTCACCCCCATGGACTGGATGCGCAATGCCCCTGTGGCGATCTGCGGCAAAAATTTGTCTTTCTGCGCTTGCGAACCACTGCGCACGATGGCGTTCATGACGTACATCTGGCCATGGCACGCGCCCGAGTTGCCGCCAGAGCGGTTGATCTCTTCCATGATCACCGAGGCCTCAGCCATCGACAAACCTGAGCCGCCGTACTCTTGGGGAATGAGCGCCGCCATCCATCCTGCTTGGGTGAGGGCCTGGACAAACTCTTCTGGATAGGCTCGCTTCTCATCCACCTTGCGGTGGTATTCGTCCGGGAACTGTGCACACAGATCGCGCACCGCGTCGCGAATGTCTTGGTAGGGGTCGTGTTGATTCAGCATGGTTGTGTTGGGTTTAATCAGTCGTTGCTTCAGCCCAGCTCAGCGGTGGCTTGCATGGTGAGCCAGCCTTCGTGGTCTTGCGCCCACAGCTGCACGTGCGCGCCATCGGCACTGGGCTGGCCGCAGACACGCACGGTGCGGCGATCGGCGCATTCAAAGGTAGGACGCAGGGCTTTGAAATCAAAGCGTTGAATCGGGCGATCGGTGTGTCGACGCACCAAGTCCACCAGCCAGGTGGCGATCAACGGGCCATGCACGATCAGGCCGGGGTAGCCCTCCACCTCGGTGACGTACTTGCGGTCATAGTGGATGCGATGGCCATTGAAGGTGAGCGCGGAATAACGAAACAGCAACACATCGTCGGGCGTGATGTCGCGCTGCCAGGGCGCGTTTTTTTCTGCGGCCACTGGCGCAGGCACGGGGTCGGTGGCTTGGGCCGCGGGGCGATACACAATGTCGTGTTGTTCCGTCAGGCACAGGCCTTGGGCATTGCTGACTTCATGTTTGACCAACACAAACAACAAATCGCCACTGCGACCCGACTTGTGCGTCACCGATTCGATGGTGGAGACACGCTTGACCACGTCACCCACATGCAGCGGCGCATGCCACTGCAAGCGCCCGCCCGCCCACATGCGTCGCGGCAGCGGCACGGGGGGTAAAAAACCACCGCGCTGCGCGTGACCATCGGGGCCGATTTCACTTTGGCGGTGGTGCGGCAAAAAGAACAACCAGTGCCACAACGGTGGCAACGCCGTGCCCTGCTGAGGCAGTGGGTCGTCACGATCCAGGGTAGCGCTCAGCGCACGCAGAGGTGCAGGCGTGATCAGGTCGTCCAAGACCTCTTGCTTGCCTTGCCATGTTTGCAGGTGCGCGAGGGTGGCGCTGTCAATGGTCTGAGTCATGTCAATCAATCGAAGCGCCAGAAGATTTCACAATGCGTGCCCACATGACCATGTCGTCGTTGAGCAACGCTGCAAATTGCTCGGGCGAGGTGGGCGCGGCCAACTCGACGCCTTGTAACTCCAACTTGTCGCGTACCTCTTTGCTGCCCAGTGTTTGCGTCATGGCAGTTTGTAATTTGGCCAACACATCGGCAGGCACACCGGCGGGGGCGAACAAACCGATCCACAAGGTGCCGCTGTAACCCGACACGGACTCTGACAGCGCAGGCACCTCAGGCAAAGATGCAGATCGTTTGGGGCTGCTCACCGCCAAGGGCTTGAGCTTGCCGGCCTTGATGTGTGACAACGAAGCCGGCAGACTGGCAAATACCAAGGGCAGTTGACCACCCAACACATCGTTCAGCGCTGGGGCCACGCCTTTGTAGGGCACGTGCTGCAGATCAATGCCCGCCATGCTGTTGAGCATTTCACCCAGCAAGTGGTTCAGCGTGCCATTGCCGGCAGAGGCATATTGGTAATGACCTGGCTTGGCCTTAGCCATCTGGATCAAGTCCTTCGTGGACTTTGCAGGAAAATCGGGATGGGCCAACAATACATTGGGCACAGAGCCAATCAAGCTGATGGGTTTGAAGTCTTTGACAGGATCAAAGCCCGGATTTTTATAAAGCGCGGGGTTGATGGCTTGACTGCTGCTGATGGTCATCAACAAGGTGTAGCCATCTTTGGCTGATTTCGCAGCGAACTGCGTGCCAATATTGCCGCCCGCCCCAGGGCGGTTCTCGACCGCCACAGCGGTGTTCAACACCTCAGCCAACTTTTGACTGACGATGCGACCCACGATGTCATTGGTGCCACCGGCGGCTTGTGGCACCACCATCAAGATCGACCGGTTGGGATAGGTTGTTTGCGCCGAAGCCGTCGTGGCGCACAGCGCAGCCACAGCCCAGGCTGCCAACAGGCATCGTCTTGTTGTGGTGAATTGGCGCATCGCTCGTCCATCCCTAAATTTCAGATGGGCGCGATGTTCGACGCAATTGAAGGCTTCGACAATCGGTATTTTTAGGACTAAGCCTTCTGTTTTTCCGAAGGCTTGAAATTTCGGACTAACATTGCCATATGCATTTCGACCTCAATGACCTGCGTCTTTTCGTGCTCGCCGCTGACGAAGGCAGCCTCACCAAAGCGGCGGCCAAACATCACCTGTCACTGGCTGCGGCCAGTGCGCGCATCAAAGCCTTAGAAGCGCAGGCGGATTTGCCGCTTTTGTACCGCGAAGCCCGCGGCGTACGCCTGTCACCCCCGGGACAAGCGTTCCTGCACCATGCCCGTTTGATGCTTCATCAGGTGGAGCAAATGCGCGGTGATTTGCATGAATATGGTGGCGGTTTGCGGGGACACCTCAGGGTATACGCGAACACCACAGCGGTGACCGATTTCTTGCCAGAAATTCTGCCGAAGTTTTTAGCCGACAACCCCAAGATCAACATTGACCTTCAAGAAAAACCGAACGCTGAGATCGCCAAGGCGGTTCAAGACGGACGCGTGGACATCGGCATCGTGTCAGGCCAAGTCGACACGCTGGGTCTGCAAAGCTTGCACTTCAGCACCGACCGCTTGGTGCTCGCCACACCCCGTCAGCACCGCTTTGCCAAACGTAAGCGCATTTCGTTCGCCGAGATCTTGGACGAAGACGCCGTGGGCATGCACCCTGCCAGCACCTTGCAAACCTTCTTAGGACAAGTGACCGAACGCTTGGGCAAGCCACAAAAGCTACGCATTCAGCTGTCTAGCTTTGACGCGATGTGCCGCATGGTCGGGGCGGGGGTGGGCGTGGGCATCATTCCGGAATCGGCCGCCAAGCGCAACCAAGCGACGATGAATCTGGCCTTGATTGAATTGACCGAGCCGTGGAGTGTGCGTGAACGCTACATCTTGATCCGCGACCAGGCCACCCTGCCCAGCTACGCCCAATCGTTGATTGACCGGTTGTGCCAGCACTACGCCACAGAGGCGGCTGCCTAGAGCGGTAACTGTGGGACAGCCACCCACTGCCCATCCAACGAATGGATGGCGATACGGTGATCAAACACAGCTTCCACAGCGCGCTGAGTTTTCGGATCCGAACACGCCCCGTGATGCACGATGTGCCCCGTTTGCATGACCACCATGTCATCCGCATGCAAAGCCATGCCCACCTCGTGCAATACGCTGATGACGGTGGTATTTTGCGCAGTCAAACAGCGCACCTGCTCGAGCCAATCCACTTGATGGGGGGGATCCAAATTCGCCAACGGCTCGTCCATCAGCATCACACGGGCTTGCACGGCCATGGCTCGCGCCAACAACACGCGCTGACGTTCTCCACCAGAAAGTTGCCCCAAAGCGCGCTCGCGCCAGTCCCACGCTTGCGTGGCTTGCAAGGCGGTTTCAACCACCGCGTAGTCATGGGCGCTGGGGGCGGCCAACCAGTCTTGGTGTGGCATGCGGCCCAGCATCACCACGTCCCACACGCGCAGATCGTCGGATGCTGTTTCGTTCTGCCCCAACCACGACATCTGTTGTGCGCGTTGCTGGCGGTCCATTGCCATCAGAGCTTGGTCAAACAAAAAGATCTTCCCTTGAGCGGGCAAGAGCCCGGCCAAAGCTTTCAGCAGCGTCGACTTGCCGGCCCCATTGGGCCCCACCACGCTGGTCCAACGACCCGCTGCGATGGACACGCTCAAACCATGCAACACCTCTTGCCCCGCCAAAGAAACATAAACGTCGTTCAAACGCAGAGCGGCAATCGACGCTGTCATCGTGCGCCCCTCGCCGCTTGCCCGCGGTACATGAGCCACAGCAAATAGCCACCGCCAAGCACGGCAGTCAACACACCCACGGGCATTTCTTGCGGTGACAACAGCAAACGGGCCAACAGATCGGCCGCCAGCAACAAAACGCCGCCCATCAACGCGGACAGCAACACAACCCAGTTGTGACGGGCTGTCACCACCGAGCGTACTAAGTGCGGTGCGGCCAGTCCGACAAAAGCCACCAACCCTGTTTGTGCCACGGCAGTACCAGTGGCCAAGGCCAACACGCATACCAAGGCCACGCGGACAGGCACGAGCGGCACCCCCAAACTCAGGGCTGTGGCTTCACCCAAACTCAAAGCGTCCAACACGCGACTCAAAACAAAAGCCACCAGCACACACACCAGCAACACGCCCAACATCAACAGACAGGCGTTCCAACCGATGAAACTGGTGGAGCCCAACAAAAAACCTTGCAAGCCTTGCAAGACATCGGGCCGCATGAGGGTGATGAGCGACGCCACAGCCCCCAACACCACGCCCACAATCACGCCGGCCAACAACAAACGCAAGGTGTGATGCACGCCACGCGCCAGCAGCAGCGTGAGCAGCACAGCCAAAACAGCCCCCACAAACGCGGCCCCAGTCAAACCTAGACGTACTAAAAATTCGGTTGCAAAGGGGTTCCCGCCAAACAGGGCCAAGGCCGCAGCTACCCCCAGCGATGCGCCCGATGCGCTGCCCAGCAGATATGGATCGGCCAAGGGGTTACGAAACAAACCTTGCGCCAGCGCACCCGCCAACCCCAACAAAGCACCAGCCACGCAAGCCCCGAGCGAGCGAGGCAAACGGATGTCCCACACAATTTGCCAAGCGGTGGCGTCGTGCCAAGCACGAAGCCAACTCTCCACACCCGTGCTGCCCACGGCACTGCCAAGCGCAATACCTAGCGCACACAACAGCAGCAAAGTCAACGCCACCCAAGGGGGCGAACGACGCGCGCCTTGATGTGTCATGGTCTGTCCTTTGCAGTGCCAGCTTTGTCAGTCAAACACTTGGCCATCAAGCGTGCAGCTTCGGCCATGCGCGGGCCAGCACGTACCAGCACATCAGACTCTTCCGGTTTGAAATGACAGACGCGCTGCGCGCGCATGGCATGCATGTTGGACCAACCGGGACGTGTGGTCATGTCGGCAAAGTTGCTATCACCCACCATGATGAGGTCGGGCTGCGCACGCACCACAAACTCTGGGTTGATTTTGGGAAACGGCCCCAGAGACGCCGGCAAGATGTTGCGCGCACCCAAGCGTTGCAAGGTCTCGCCGATGAAGGACGATTCACTGGCACCGTAGGGCGTTGAGCTGACTTCAAAATAAACGCGTTGCCCTTTGGCCTGTGCGGGAATAGATTGCGCAGCCGCATTCACCTCGGCATCAATGTGGCGCCACACCCTTTCACTCTCTTGAGCGGAGACGCCCAAAGCCTGCGCCACAACGCGCATGACTCGCTGAACATCGGCTTGGGTGTTGGGCTCTAACGACAACACCGTCAAACCCAACGCCGTCAAACGCTCGGCGCCGCGCGCAGAGGTGGCCATCAACACCAAATCGGGTTTGGCGGCGACGACACTCTCGATGTTCGGATCAATGCCCCCACCCATGCGCGGCAACTTTGCTACGCTGTCTGGCCAGTTGGAATAACGATCGACACCCACCAGCTTTTGGCATTGACCTAAAGCACACACCGTCTCTGTCAACGAAGGCAACAAACTGACGATGCGTCGGGGCGGCTGATGGATGGTCACATCTACTTGCCTGTCGTCACGCAATACCAAAGCTTGTGCGGCATGCGTCACCAGCCACAAGGTGCAGAGCACCACTATGCGATACACGAGGGCGCGGTTAGGCATGCACTGCCTCCCACTGTTGAATGATGCGGTGCAGCTGCGCCACGCCATCGGTCAAAGCGGCTGGGCCAGGTTGCAAGATGTCAGCCGATTTGATTTCAAACACCTGCTGATTGCGCACAGCGGGTACGTCATCCCAACCCGGGCGCTCAGCCACTTTTTCAGGTCTGAACTTCTTGCCACACAAAGAACCAATGATGATGTCGGGTGCTCGGTCAATGATGGATTGACCCTCCGCAATGATGCGGTCTTTGCCCAT
>JACCDZ011662075.1_pt1 | contig 27583 bp, 27 predicted proteins | sample 7449551 | NCBI WGS metagenome assembly JACCDZ01 (sample SAMN15323452, study PRJNA562643) | freshwater metagenome | isolation source: river surface water | place: USA:Blue River Watershed | collected 2017-08-18 | reverse complement strand
CGGCTTTAGGCGATGCATCGTGTCGTTAGGTGTGTGATCACCCATCCAATCGCGGCCGTGGTTGCTAAACCAAAGTTCTTTAGTGACGGGGTGCCAGTCAAAGCCAACTGTATTGCGCACACCAGTGGCTAATACTTCCATGCCAGAACCGTCTGCGTTATAGCTACGGATTTGAGAGTACTCAGCTGTCGGCAGTTCGCAGATGTTACAAGGGGCGCCAAAGGGAACATAAAATTTTCCGTCTGGCCCAAACGCCACGTACTTCCAATTGTGGTGCGGCAAAGGTGGGAAGTTGAACTTGGCGGTCAAATCAACAGGCGTCGCATTTGGATTTTTTGCGATGCCATCGAAACGCAAGACTTTATCAACCGCGACAACGTAAAGCGAACCGTCTTTGTAGGCCGCTGTAGGCTGATTAAGTTTGTCTACCACCACACGCGAGGTGCGCTCTTTGCCATTATCTGTCACTTCGTAAATACGGCCGAGTGCACGCGTACCGACGTAATACTTGCCGTTCTCGCCTTCTGCGATCGCGCGGCCACCAGGAATACCGTCAGCCCAGACTTCAACTTTAAAACCAGGCGGCAGTTTGATTTTATCAATCGGCACATCTGCGGCTTTGGTTGCCACCAGCTTGCCAGGTAAGGGGGCCAACGTGGAATTTGCCATCGACTCCGGCATGCCTTGCTTCCATGCAGGTGGGGGAGCCGGTGCAGCTGCAGGTGCTGCAGTCTGCGCTTGGGCAGACATACTAAATGCCAAGGCCAAACCAAAGCCACTAATCGTGCGTAAGTAATTGTTCACAGTCGTCTCCGTGATGTTAGATGTTCGAACGAATTCATCTTGTTTTTAAAGTACTCGGCAATATTACTAGAATTGGATATCTAGATAACTTTTTTACCTTTAACTTTTTAAGTGAACGTTGGACACCACAAAAATCATTAGGGTAATCACTAGCGCCAAGATGTCAGTGCTTGAAACGTTGCACTCAGCATCCCCGGGTCCGTAAGATCGTGGCCGCCTCCTGCGACACGGATAACGTTTGCTTGGGGTGCGGCACGTTGGATGTCATGGCTATTTTCAAAGGGGCAGAGCGCATCAAGGTCGCCATGTACGAGCGTAAGCGGAATATCTGACATCCGATCAGCCTGCGCCAAGATATTTGGACCCACAAAGCATCGATGCCACAGGTAATGACTCTGCACCCTATAACGAGCGATGAGCGCATCGGGGCTTCCTAAGCCAATCGCAGGCGCTCGCATTGGATAAACATTCATTGCTGCTTCGTAGGTTGCCCACGCTTGTGCAAGCTGGGCTTGCTTTTGAACGTCTTTCTCTAGACAAAATACGCGATAGCCAAACTCGAGAACGGTCTGCTTAGAGTGTTTAGGCACCTGGGATTGCAGCGCTTCCCAAGGTTCTCTACATCCCTCAGGCGGATGTTCCATAAAGTTTTGTATTTCAGCTTGGGTACATAAAAACGGGCTACGGCACAGCATTCTGTTGACGCGATCAGGATGCGCCTGTGCGTAGAGTAAAGCTAGAGCGCCACCCCAAGAGCCCCCCACCACACCCCACCTTGATATAGACAGGTGCTCGCGCAAGGATTCGATATCTGCAATTAAATTTGACGTCTCATTATGCTCAATCGCCCCGACTGGCAGGCTCCGTCCACAACCCCGCTGATCGTATTGAACAATCCAAAAAAGAGCAGGATCAAAAAATCGGCGATGCAGAGGGCTTGCCGAACTTCCCGGGCCGCCGTGCAGCCACACCACAGGCATACCTTCGGGATTACCACTAGCTTGCCAGTGCAACTGGTGCCCATTTCCGACCGCTAACCACCCGTGTGCGGCGGGCTGGATGTCGGCAAATAGCTTAGTTTTCATAGGGTCAACAAGTTAAAAAGTTGCTAGATACATGCGATTTATTCTATATACTTGTAGTCAATGCCCACCAACGGCGTTGCGAGACCTTACTTCCACTGCACTCTAGGAGACCACTATGAAATGGGAAACACCATCAGCAATTGATCTGCGATTTGGTTTTGAAATCACAATGTACATCGCCAATCGCTAATCGTTTTTCAAAAGGCCGAGACTAATGTCTCGGCCTTTATTTTTTGAGTTGTGATGCAAATACGCGTATTGGGCTCCGCGGCTGGCGGAGGATTTCCTCAATGGAACTGTAACTGCCTGAATTGCTCAGGTGTACGCCAAGGTAACATTAACGCGCAGATGCGCACGCAGTCTTCCATCATCATTGGCAACGGATCCCCCGACTGGGCATTAATCAATGCGTCGCCTGATGTACTGACCCAAATCAAACAAACACCTGTATTGCAACCCGCTAGACAGATGCGTGATAGCGGTATTGCTGCGGTTGTATTGATGGACGCACAAGTGGATCACGTGACGGGTCTCATGATGTTGCGCGAAAGAAATTCGCCTCTGCCCATTTACGCCACACAGCAAGTCTTCGAGGATCTCACGACAGGTCTGCCTCTCGTCAAGACCCTGTCTCATTACTGTACGGTCGAACAGCGATTAATCAGCCCTGAGCAAGAGAATTTCAGCATTCCTGAGTTGACGGGCATTGCTTTCAAGCCGATCACGCTTTCCAGTAAAGCTCCGCCCTATTCCCCTCACCGTCATGACCCTCATCCAGGTGACAACATCGGGCTGCTCATAACAGACATGACAAGCGGAAAAAAAGCGTTTTATGCGCCTGGCCTTGGTGTGATTGAGCCACAAGTAGAGCAAGCGATGCGGCAAGCCGATGTGCTGCTGGTCGATGGTACGTTTTGGACCGATGATGAAATGATCAGTATGGGCCTTTCATCCAAGCGCGCAATTGATATGGGACATCTGGCCCAATCTGGGCCGGGTGGAATGATCGAGGCGTTAGCGTCTCATTCAACCAAACGACGAATTCTGATTCACATTAACAATACCAATCCAATCCTTCGCGAGGACTCACCGCAAGCGCTGCAACTGAAAGCGCTCGGGATTGAGGTCGCCTACGATGGCATGCACATAGAGATCTGACCATGACCGCATTAAAACCAGCCTGGACGCGTGAAGAGTTCGAAGCCCAACTTCGCGCAAAAGGTCAGAGCTATCATATTCATCACCCCTTTAACGTCAAAATGAATGCTGGCGAATGTTCTAAAGAACAGATTCGCGGTTGGGTGTTGAATCGTTTTTACTATCAGTGGATCATCCCGATCAAAGATGCTGCAGTCATGTCCAACTGTCAGGATCGTGAAACGCGCCGCAGATGGATTTCCAGAATTCTGGATCACGACGGCTTTGGTGAATACAAAACCGACACTGAGTGCGGAGGTCTCGAAGCTTGGACGCGACTGGGACTAGCGGTTGGTTTAGATCGTGAAACGCTCTGGTCGCTAAAACAGGTCGAGCCCTCGGTTAAATTTGCCTGCGATGCCTATGTCAACTTCGCACGCCAGCAGCCTTGGCAAGAGGCGATCTGTTCTTCGCTGACAGAAATGTTCGCGCCCCAGATTCATAAAGATCGTCTGGCAACTTGGCCCACACACTACCCATGGATCGAGCCGGCAGGTTTGCATTATTTCCGTTCGCGCATTCCGTTAGCCCAACGTGATGTCGATCATGGTCTTGAGGTTACGCTCAACCACTTTACGACACGCGCGCAACAAGAGCGGGCGCTCGACATCCTTCAATTCAAGCTTGATATTTTGTGGTCAATGCTTGATGGCATTGAAAGAGCCTATCCTGTATGAGCGACTCCACGCCCGCACCGCTTCCCGAGCGCCCACGACTCAACAGACTTTTTCGTTTGCAGTGGGAAGAGGCGCAACAAGCATACGTTTTGCTTTATCCTGAAGGTATGGTCAAACTCAATCTCAGCGCAGCCGAGATCCTAAAGCGCTGCGACGGAGAGCACACCCTTAACGAACTTATCGCGGAGCTGGAGCAGGCATTTGGCGAGGCTAATTTGCGCGACCCTATCGAAGGGATGTTACGCGCGGCCTTTGAAAAAGACTGGATCCAATAGGATCGCCCTCAGCCGATGACTCAGCCTGTTATCAATCCACCTTTCTGGTTGCTCGCCGAGCTGACATACCGCTGCCCCTTGCACTGCGTGTTTTGCTACAACCCGGTCAACTACGAGAGCATTAAAAATGAGCTCGATACAGACGCATGGATTCGTGTCATGCGTGAGGCGCGTGCGCTCGGAGCTGCGCAAATAGGATTTTCGGGCGGTGAGCCATTACTTCGTGATGACCTCGACATCTTAGTCGCGGAAGCACGACAGCTTGGCTTCTATACCAACCTCATTACTTCTGGCGTTGGACTAACCGAGAAAAGAATCGCCTCACTCAAACAAGCTGGTCTCGATCATATTCAGCTTTCCTTTCAGGACTCCACACAGGAGATGAACGACTTTCTGAGCAGTACGAAAACGTTCGAGCTCAAGAAAAAAGTTGCCGCTTTGATTAAAAAGTATGACTATCCTATGGTGATGAATGTCGTACTGCATCGTCATAACATTCCGCACATCGATAAGATTATCGATATGGCGCTTGATCTATCCGCAGAGTATCTCGAGCTAGCAAATACACAGTATTACGGCTGGGCAATGAAAAATCGTCAGCAGCTTTTGCCTACTCGCGAACAACTTGTCGCGGCTGAAGCAACCGTGAATGCCTACCGAGAAAAGATAGGCAAACAGTGCAAGCTGCTCTTTGTCGTCCCTGATTACTTTGAAGAGCGCCCAAAGGCCTGCATGAATGGCTGGGGCTCGATCTTTTTAGATATTGCACCGGATGGGGCGGCCTTACCTTGTCACAACGCCAGAGAGCTACCCGGCCTCAACATTCCAAATGTGAAAGAACACTCCATCCAGGAAATATGGTTTGAGAGTCAGGCCTTTAATTTCTTTCGCGGTGACAGCTGGATGCAAGAGCCCTGCCGCTCGTGCTCAGAGAAAGAAAAAGACTTTGGTGGCTGTCGCTGTCAAGCATTCCTGTTAACAGGAGATCCTGCTGCGACAGATCCAGTTTGCGCGAAGTCACCCAATCACCATGTCGTCAAACTTGCGATTAGTGAAGCAGCTGCTGTAGCAAACACCGATGCTTCAAAAGAATTCCCATTGATTTTTAGAACCGACGCTAACTCAAAGCGCTTCGCAGGATAAACGGATTACGGCGGGGAGCTCCGATGATCCCCCTTACCATTCCTGTCGTTTTCCACCTACCCAAGTCTGCAGAACCTTAATGTCGCCGATTTGTTCAGGGGGAATTGCTCTTGGATTTTTCTCCAAGACAACAAAGTCGGCAAGCTTACCCACTTCCAAACTTCCAATCTTGTCATCTGACATCATTTGATAAGCGGCATCAATGGTCACGGCACGAATCGCATCATCCACTGAAATACGCTCATTCGGTCCCAGGACTTTTCGTTGTAACGGGCTCTGCCAAACACGTGTCACACCTTGAGTGATGTATTTCAAAGGCCCGTAAGGCGATACGGGTGAGTCGCTATGGTAAGCAAAACGCACGCCCTCTTTTTTGAGAGACGCTGATGGATCAATACACTCTGCGCGCGCTGCACCGAGAATTTGATCGTTAAACGCCTGACCCCAATAATGCACGTGTCCAATCGTGAACCCCGGAACCACTCCCAGCTGCTTTGTTCTGACAAACTGCTCAGGTGTAGTGACAGTGAAGTGTTCGATTCGCAAACGACGCTTCTCGGGCTGCGAATTACCATCTAACAGCTTGGCGTAGTTATTTAATGTTTGCTCAACTGCACGACTCCCGTTGGCATGAACAGAGATCTGCCAGCCTTGGTCGAAATAAGGCTTCATGGTTGCTAATAGTTGCTCGTCCTTGTAATTAAGGTTCCCGCTGAATTTTGTTCCCGCAGGATACGCATACGGCTCATTGAGCGCGGCGGTCAACCCTTGCGTCGATCCGTCCGAAATAAATTTCACACCGACATAACGAAATAAGTCATCACCATCGTTGGGCTTAACTGCCTGAAACCCGGGTGGGATCGCACTGCCATAGAGATAGGCTCGAACCCGCACCGGCAAACCACCATTTGCTAGCAGGTATTTGTAGAGGCCCATCTCGTTTTCAAGCCCAAGGTTAGCGCCCACAGTGATCTCAGCTGAAGTCGTCACACCCTTTTTCGCGAGCCGCTTTGTTGTGTTGCGCATTGCTTGAATAAGCTCTTGCTGTGTTGGAACCGGCATCTTCGCTTGAAAAGGCAGATAGGATGGCGGCTCAATCAACTTTCCCGTCAGATTCCCCTTCTCGTCCTTCACATAGATACCACCGCCCGGAGGGTTAGGCGTTTGATTATTTACCCCAGCAAGTTCGAAGGCTTTGCTGTTCACATATCCAATATGGCCGGATTGATTAATAATAAAAATCGGGACATCCTTGGATACTTTATCTAGCACCTCGACGGTCAGTTCAGCCATAAATGGTGACGTTCTTGACGGATCCACACCAAAACCTGCCAACCAGCCACCGGGTGGGACAGTCTTTAGCGCTGCGCGTAATTTTTCACTAAGCGTCTCGATTGTGTCGTAGGGCAAAGAGAAGTTGGAAAGATCTAGCCAAAGCCCTTCCACCATTGCAGTCAACACGATATGAACATGAGGCTCAACAAAGCCTGGCATCAGTGTTTGGCCACGTAGATCTATCACCCGTGTGTTCTGACCGATCCAGTTCTTTCTAATATCGGCTTCCAGCCCAAGGGCGACAATCTTTCCGTCTTTCGTCGCCAGTGCTTGGACTTCTTCGTTCTTGGCATTAACTGTGACAATGGGTCCGCCCACAAAAACGACGTCCGCTGAGGCGTGCGCCCAGGAACCATAGAAAAATAGGGCACTTATTAAAAGCTTTTTGGAAAAACGAATCATGATGCCCTCAGGTCTTACAAGCAATATCAGCTATATAAATATGCTTGAGAATACTCGACCAAGGCAGTGTTTGGCTACCATGGTCGGAGCGGGTAAACACTCCAAAAATTGCTATTTGCTTAAACTTTCGACATATACTTTACGCTCTATTCCTTAAGCGCACACGTCCTAGAACGTTACAAAGTATCAACGACTGGGCAGCACATTGAAGATGATGACCTATTAAGGCTGTTGCTTTGCTTAATGCATTGCCAACTGAACAGGGTAAGCGGTATCGATTGCGAGCTAATATGATCCAAACTTTTAACGACTTACCGCTTTGGGCACAGGTCGCTGCTGTCTGCCTGCATGGATTCGCCGTCTTCGGCATATCACTGGCGCTCATGCACTGGCTGCGCATCCGCTCGGAATCAATTCAGCAACTAGTACCAGTTGCGCCTTTTTTCGTTGCGATTTCTGCAATCTTCTCTCTGTTATTAGCATTTCACGGAAGCAGTATCTGGTCGAAGCAAGACCGCGCGGAAAAAGCAATGGTCCAGGAGGAAATGAATTTGCAGAGACTTAGGCATCTCTCTCATCCTGACTTGCTCAATCAACCTGAATTAAGGTTCGCGGTTAACCAATATGCCTTGGCAGTGACTCAAACCGAGTGGCGAATAGTTAAAACCAGACATGGAACTGAGGCCGCCGAAACGGCCTTGCAAAAACTTCGCAAGACGACAATGAGCATGGGTGGTGACGTTTCACCCGCGGTGCATAGCTATATGCTGCGGTTACTTGACGATCTTGTACGCTCACGTGAAGAACGGCTGTGGCTCCGTTCCCAGCCGGAAGAACTGAACATATGGACTGTCATTCTTCTTCTTGGCCTCCTAAGCAATTTAGCGATAGCCCTCGTGCATCTAGATAAACCAAAAGCTTGTAGGCTTTCTCTTTTGCTCTTCGGCACCGCAACTAGCCTCGCATATTGGCTGTTGCTCAGTTCAGAGGATCCATATCAGTCATTATCCACTCTCGACTCTACGTCGTTGCTACGGTAATTATTGATTTAGGACATATGCATTCGTGTTAATAAGACCCTTCAAACCACATGACGAGTCTGCCGTCATTGCGCTGTGGCATACCTGCGCGCTCACTCGGTCCTGGAACAACCCAAGTCTAGACATCGCCCGCAAATTAGAAGTCGATCCAGAATTGTTTCTGGTTGGGGAAGAAGATGGCCTGATCATCGCCAGCGCAATGTTTGGTTACGAAGGGCACAGGGGGTGGGTGAACTACCTTGCCGTCGATCCCTCACATCAGCGCAAGGGTTACGCAACGCAATTAATGGAACACGGCGAACACCTGCTTCGTGCCGTCGGTTGTCCAAAGCTCAATCTTCAGGTCCGCAGCACCAACGCAAGCACCTTGGCGTTTTACGAATCGCTCGGCTACAAAAATGACGAAGTAATCAGCCTAGGCAAACGACTAATTGCAGATGAATAGAAAAGGACCTGCCCTCCTACGGCTCGCGCTGGCACTGTTGGTGATCTATGCAAGTAGTTCAGTAGACGCAGCGAGCTTTGACTGCACGAAAGCGCGCTCGCCGATGGAACAACTGATTTGTGCTGACACCGAACTCAGCTCACTAGACGAGTCTTTAGCAAAAAATTACAGCCTCGCCAAAGAGAAACTTTCGCCGAACGCCGCCAAGATATTTACTGCTGGTCAGTTATCTTGGCTGCGTTTTCATTCAGCATACTGTTTTGTAAATTACGACGCGTCCAAAGTTGATGCCGTGCAAGCCAAACGCTGTCTTGCGGATGCTTACTCTGATCGGATTAAAGATTTCAAAGCAACTGGGGAATTGATAAAAGGGTTTAAAGCGTACACGGTTGTCGACAGTGCCATCCGGATTTCGGCTGCAGAGCAAAGCATTTACACGGCTCAACGCAACTATGTGCAACTTGACAGCGCTTCTGCACCGGCTCAGAACATCAATCGCTACTTGGCCTTTACTGATCGAATCAAACTAGACGAAGCCAGAGGATCTGAATCGTATGTGGTTCGTCTAACCGAGCTCAGCAAGGACTGGCTTCAAAAAACCAAACAATCTGATGTGATGACGGGGGCCTACCCAACTAGCGGAACAGAGTGCAGCGCCTACGCCCTTAGCCTAGATCGGCCTTTGCGCGCGACGGATCTATTTACAAATGCATCGTGGGCGCCGACGGCACAGAAGTTCGCTGAGGCACACTTCGAAGCTCTCGCGAAAACAGAAAAAGAATTTGATCCATCAATGATTAATGGCTACAGTCAATTCGACTTACCACCTACCGCTGATTTTTCTTTCTGTATGACTACGGATGGGTTTTATGTCGACGGGTTCTTACCCCACGTCGCCCGTGCATTAGACGGAGTGACCTTGCCATGGAGCGTCTTTGCGAACCATCTGACATCTTATGCACGCAAAGAAATCCTCGCCATCAAAAAATAATGGCGAGGATGCGTTCCCAGTGTCAGAAATATGCGAACTTGATCAGAAATAATATTGCAACCAACCAGGTTGCTGGGTGCAGACTACGGACCTTACCGGTCATTGTCTTCAACACGACGTAGCTAATAAAACCAAATGCCAAGCCGTTAGCGATTGAATACGTAAACGGCATGATGAGTGCAGTCATCGCGGCTGGGACAGCATCGGTAATGTCATCCCAATTAATTTCTTTGAACTCGCGCATCATTAAACCAGCGACATACAAAAGTGCGGGCGCTGTTGCGTAAGCCGGCACTGACCCCGCAAGCGGAGAAATAAACAAGGCGGCTAAAAACAACACACCAATAACAAGTGCGGTAAGGCCCGTGCGTCCACCAGCTTGTACGCCTGCCGCACTTTCAATATAGGCTGTGGTACTGCTGGTTCCTAGCGCAGCACCCGCCACGATAGCCGTGCTGTCAGCAAACAAAGCACGCCCGAGGTTACCCTTTTTCTCATCAGTGACAAGACCTGCACGCTTTGCAACGCCGATCAATGTCCCCGTTGCGTCGAACACCTCAACGAGTACAAAAACCATAATCACGCTAATCAAACCGGTCTGCAGAGCACCAGCAATGTCCATTTGCAAAAAGGTCGGCGACAAGCTAGGCGGTGCAGCAAAAAATCCAGCAAATTCGTTATGACCATTCAAGGTTGAAAGTACCGTCACAGCCAATATGCCAATCAGGATTGCGCCGCGCACCCGCAGGGCATCGAGTGCTGAGATAACAAAAAAGCCAAAAATCGCGTACAAGACAGAAGGCTCGTGGAGACTACCCAAGGTGATTTTGGTTGCCTGATGGGCTACGACAATACCCGCTCCGCTCAAGGCAATAATCGCGAGAAACAAACCGATGCCGGCTACGATGGCGCTACGCAAAGCACTCGGGATACCTGCAATCAGCCACGCACGGATGCCCGTTATCGTCAGTACTAGAAATATCAGACCGGAGATAAACACTGCGCCCAGTGCCTGCTGCCAGCTAAAACCCATTCCGCCCACCACCGCAAATGCGAAGAAGGCATTGAGCCCCATTCCTGGTGCCATCCCGACAGGCCAGTTCGCAACAAATGCCATCATCAAACTTCCGATCGCTGCCGCCAAACAGGTGGCTACAAATACCGCCCCCTTGTCCATACCCGTTGAGGACAAGATCGCTGGATTGACGAACAAGATATATGACATCGTCAGGAACGTGGTCAGTCCTGCTACTAGCTCTGTACGTACGTCGGTTTGCTGCGCACGCAAATGAAAAAGCTTTTCAAACATGAGCGACTCCTTTGGTAAGTGGGTTTTTATTTAAACGAGCGATTGTTCTAGTACTCAAGTTTAGTATGTGATTCTTCTTAAAGTGTGCAAAAAGAACGGCGCACGACACAAACAAACAGATTTTCCATACAATCAGACTTGATACGCACACCTTGACAAGGTCTAGTCTTGTTTTTGGGATTAGACCCAACAAGCAAGCCGGCCGAATATCGCCAACCACCAACAGACAAGTTGAACCGATTTGAGTCTGCGTCAATTCGCCACTATTTCCGTCACCCTAACCGACCGGATTCGTAATAAACAAAACAACTGGGCCCTTGGAGGGATTCTGGCATTTGTTGCGGGTGCTGTGAATGCAGGCGGCTTTCTTGCTGGGCAACGCTACACCTCCCATATGACCGGCATCATTTCGGGCATTGCTGATGATCTCGTCATTAGCGAAATCGGCATAGTGCTTGCGGGTATTGCATTTTTGATTAGCTTTGTGTCCGGTGCCGCTGTCACAGCAGTCCTGGTAAATTGGGCAAGGCGCAAACATCTACATAGCGAATTTGCGCTTTCCTTATGTCTCGAGGCTGTTTTACTGCTTTTATTTGGCGTGCTTGGCTATTCGCTCAATATATTGGTTGAGGTTTTCGTTCCGACCACTATCTTGGTGTTGTGTTTTGTGATGGGTTTGCAAAATGCCATCATGACAAAGATTTCAAAAGCGGAAATCCGAACGACGCACATGACAGGGATCGTCACCGACATTGGGATTGAACTCGGTAGGCTGCTGTACTGGAACAGAGATCATTCATCCATGCCGCAAAAACGAGTCGTTGCTGATCGTGAAAAACTAAAAATCCATCTGATCATTTTTTCGCTCTTCTTGATCGGTGGCATCATAGGGGCCATTTCTTTCAAAAGCTTTGGCTATATCACCACCGTTCCTCTGGCTGGATTCTTGATTTTGATTTCATTGCCCCCGCTCGTTAAAGACTTGATGGAACTATGGCGAATCAAGCGGTCCTAATCAACCCAGTCTCGAGGCGCTGAGCATCTCTTTCGTTAGTCCCCAATCCGCAATTGCAGACGGGACCGGCATACCTCGAACAAGTGCAGCGCACGCCTCACCCATCGCGGGTGACGTTTGAATGCCATACCCGCCTTGAGCAGCTATCCAAAAAAAACCTGGCTGTATCTCATCGAAGCCACCCACCAAACCATGGTCCTCGACAAACGAACGCAAGCCAGCCCACGTATGACTCGGACGCCTTATCTTGAAGCGCGTGACAGACTCAATGCGATCAATTGCGATAGCAATGTCTAACTCTTCAGGTTGTACGTCTTGCGGTGGCACAGGATCAGCATTCGCTGGTGAAACCAATACCTGCCCGGCATCGGGTTTGAAATACCAGTTCTCTGATGCGCCGTAGGTCATCGGCCACTTAGAAAAATCGCCAAATCCCTCAGGCTGAAAGAGCAAGGCGGAGCGACGACAAGGCTGCAAACCCACCCTAGCAACCCCAGCAAGATTCGCAACCTCATCCGCCCAGGCGCCTGCAGCATCGATCACGATAGGCGTCTGCCAGCTTTCATTTCGTTTTGTTGTGATCGTCCATTGCTCACCGTGCCGAACTAAATCAATGACTTCACTGTTTACTCGCACTTCGCCGCCTCGCGACGCCATCCCCCGTAAATAGCCTTGATGAATCGCATTCACATCCATATCAGCTGCGTCTGGTTCAATCAGTGCATCGACGATTCGCTCCTGTCGCAGTGCAGGAGAAAGCTCACAAGCTTGCATAGAAGTCAGCCGGCGCGCTCCGGTCTTCATATTCGCCAACACAGCCCAATGCTCCTCGAGCACGCGCTCCTGCCCTCGCTCGGCGACCATCAATGCGCCTCGGGGGTTAAGCAATAAGTGCTCAGAAAACCCCTGTGGTGGTACATCAAAGAATTTTCGGCTCGCGAGCGTCAGCGCACGCACCTGGGAATTGCCATAGCTCGCCATATACAGCGCGGCAGAACGCCCTGTTGAGTGGAACCCTGGATGCGCCTCACGCTCGAGAATAACGACTTTGCCATGCGGTGCAAGCCAGTAGGCTACCGAGGCGCCTGCGATACCTGCACCGATAATTACAAAATCAGCACGATTAACCACGGTCATCAACAATACCCCACCGAAATGTGCACCTAACCATTGGGTGCAGCGCGCATTAGACATCGTTTCTTTGAAGTAAAACTATAGTCTCACTCTACCTAGATGTGTCGACGCAGCTGACCTTATCGCCTTAAATTAAATTTTGTTGAGGTAAACCGTAGGCAATATGACGCTATGCTTACACCCTAGGCTGAGGATTGCGTTCTGCGCAAACGAATTTCAGTCATAATCGCCCGAATTCCCACAGAAGATAAAGGAACGACCCGCGTGCGCATACTGCTTGCCGAAGACGATGAAATGCTCGCCGATGCTATTTTTCGGACGCTTTCACAAAACGCGCATCGTGTGGATGCCGTTCGTGATGGGCAACAAGCGGATGACGCACTGTCCTCCGGCGAATATGATCTTGCGATTCTAGATATCGGGATGCCTATTTACGATGGACTAGAGGTTTTACGGCGCCTACGCGCTCGACGCTCCGAAACACCTGTTCTGATGCTCAGCGTGCGCGACAGTATTACCGATCGAGTCGCGGGTCTTGACTTGGGCGCGGATGACTATTTGACCAAGCCGTTTCATCTGTTTGAACTAGAAGCGCGCGTGCGCGCCCTCTTGAGACGAGCGCACACCCCTTCAGGTCTAGAACTCACTCATGGACGATTACAAATTGATTTGGTTGGACGACGGGTGCATTGTGAGCAACGCTCTCTCGAACTGACATCGAAAGAGTTTGCTTTAGTGGAGCTTTTGTTTATGCGCATCGGACGCGTTGTAACTAAGCAGCAAATTATCGATCACCTCTATGGCTGGGAAGAAGGCATGGCTAGTAATGCGGTCGAAGTGCTCGTACATCGACTGCGTAAAAAACTAGAGCCCACCGGTAGCGATATTCGCACAATTCGCGGGATGGGCTATCTTGTCGACCCCGCGAACTAACCGACCACTGCTACGTACCCAGCTGCTCCGGTGGCTACTGTATCCACTACTTGCGCTCTTAGCCATTGACACGGCAGTCAGCTTCGGACTTTCTGGCCATTTTTCTAAAAGTGCTTACGACAAAGCATTAATTGAAATCGGCCATGAATTAAGTCTCCAGATACGTAAAAATGATTCTGGCATCTCTCTCGACCTCCCAGAGGTTGCCCGTCGGCTTTTACTTCAAGATCCTCAAGACAAAATTTTCTTTGAACTGCTGGACCCAGCTCGTCAGCGCATTGCTGGTGAGCACATTCCTGCAGCCCCAGCTGGGACACCCACATCTCGCCACAATGTTCTGCTTTACGATGCGCATATCGACTCTAGTCCTGTCCGCGTCGTACAACTGAATCTTATAGATATGGGCGGTGCAACGATACGGGTGGCCGAAACGACCATTAAGCGTAGTGAGATGGCACAACAAATTGTCGCAAGCGTCATGCTGCCTCAAGTGATCCTCATCATATTTGTCGCGCTATTGGTACCGTTCGGTGTTCTGCGGGGATTAACGCCACTTAAAGCGCTTCAACGCGCAATCGCCGAGCGCTCATTCCGCGATCGGAGTCCTCTTGATGAGGCAACCGTTCCGGGAGAGGTGATTCCCTTAGTTGCCTCGATCAATCTTTTACTGGGCCGTCTTGATACGGTCTTTAGTACCCAATCGAGGTTTGTTGCCGATGCTGCACATCAATTAAAAACACCGGTTGCGGCACTGCGTGCCTATGTCGAGCTCCTAGAGCGCAGTCAAGATCCCGACGAGCGCAAAAACATCATCACAAAGCTTAACGAGGCCGTTGATCGGATGTCGCGCTTGGTATCGCAGCTTCTTGCGCTCGCACAGAACGATATCAGTGAGGCGCGTCCGCCTGAATTCGAATACGTCGATCTAAACACACTTTTGCTTGAAGTCTCTTCGAACTGGGTACCTCAAGCGATCAAACGAAATACAGATTTAGGCTTCGAAGCACACGCGCATCCAGTGATTATTTTGGGCGCTCCTGATCGTTTGCGTGAATTGTTTGACAACCTAATTGATAACGCTATCCGATACAGCAAGCCTGGAGGGACGATCACTGTCCGTATTTTGGATGCGCCTTCACCATCAGTCTCAATTAGAGATGATGCGACCGCCATACCCGACGACGAGCGCGCACTCGTTTTTGAACGGTTCTATCGACTGTTAGGCTCTGGCGAAGGAAGTGGCCTTGGGCTTGCGATCGCCAAAGAGATTGCCATCATGCATCAGGCGAGTATTCAGATCAGCTCAGATACGGAAGACGGGATTGGAAACAATGTTGTCGTAGCTTTTCCACGTACAAAAACAAACCTGCGCCCATGAATGTAATGTTGTCGTAATAAATAAGATATTTTCAAATAATGTTTCAGATAATTTGATGTAACCGTCCTTTGCTACGCTGCTTTTCCAATACAAACGGCACGTTTGATGCCGTGGGAAAACTGAGGAGCAGTGACGATGGAAATGCTTTACACAAATGAATTCTGGGTCGCGCTGGCTCAGATTATTGTTATCAACATCATGCTGAGTGGCGACAACGCTGTTGTCATCGCACTCGCTAGCCGGTCACTTCCACCGGTTCAGCAAAAACGAGCGATCCTTTTCGGTAGCGTCGGTGCAATTGTGCTGCGAATCGTGCTCACGTTCTTTGCGGTCATGTTGCTTGACATGCCCTATCTCAAATTAGTTGGCGGCATTGCGCTGCTCTGGATTGGCGCAAGCATGTTGGACTCTGGTGGCGACGAAGAAAACATCGACGCACACTCGAACCTTGCCGCGGCAATTAAAACAATTATCATCGCGGACTTCATCATGAGCCTCGACAACGTGCTTGGTGTTGCGGCGGCAGCAAAAGGTAACGTCGTTTTACTGGTCGTTGGATTGGCAATCAGCATTCCATTGATCATTTTCGGCAGTCAACTGATTCTGAAATTGATGGAGCGGTTTCCAATCATCGTCACACTTGGCGCAGGACTTCTCGGCTGGGTTGCGGGCGAAATGCTCGTCACGGACAGCTCGGTCGCAAGCTGGATTGACAGCAATGCCTCGTATCTCCATTACGCTGTACCGACTGCCGGTATCGTAGTCGTCATTGCACTAGGGAAATGGCTGGCGGCACGGCACATGCCGAAAGTACCCGCCAGCGCCTGATAAGCACTCATGGCTAATATCCTTGTGCCGGTTCATTCCGGCCAGGATGCGCAGTGGATCGCCCGCTACCTACTCAAGCTTCACCAGCGAGAGCGTATCCGGGTGCATCTACTGACCATTCAACCTACGTATTCTGGTGTTGTGGGCTTATTTTTTTCACGGAATGACATATCCGCGTTTCGTCGCGAAGATGCCGACCGTGCATTTGCTGCGCTCCGAGAGCTTTTAGGATCCTCAGGAATCCCCTACAACACGCACAGCGTGATTGGCAAAACTGTTGAAGAAATTACGAAGTTTGCGAAAGAGCATCATTGTCCGCAAATCGTGATCGGGCCGACCAAAGAGAGCTGGCTTAAAGAGGTCTTGTTCGGATCCTTGACGCGCAGAGTAGAGGCGTTGATGCGAACCACCTCAGACAAGCCCTGCGAAGTACTTTAAGGTGCCACAGAGAGCCCCTTGACATTGTGTTTCGCGATCAATTGAGCAACCAAGCCTGTTTTAATTTCATTCACAAACGACTGCAGGTACGCCGCAGCGGCCAATCTTCCCTTGGGCACACCAATAGATTGCTGCACCGTTGTGAAGTTGCCCTCTAAAATCCGCGAGCCTGGGAGGCGCTCCACATCACCGAGCAAACCAGGCTTTAACGCGGCCATCGCTTCTAACTTCTGCTCTACAAACAACGCAAACGTTGCCTCAAAACCTTCGGCGTGCAGCAACTGCGCATGCTGAATATTACGTGTCAGCCATAAGTCATACGCACTGCGCGCAGATACTGCAATGCGATTACCAGGACGATCAACCTCAGATGCGTGTTTCAGACTGGATCCGGCAGGAACCAGATAGGTCGCTTCGATCTCCACATACGCGGTCGAAAAATCAATTTTTTGGGCGCGAACAGGCTCGGCTCCAATCAAGCCAATATCCCAAATATTCTTATCTGCATCATCTGCAAGCTCGCCCGGGGACCCATACTGAATCAGTTGCAATGGCACACCTATACGATCAGCGATCGTACGTGCAAGGTCAGGCGCTACACCTACGGGCACACCTTCAGGATTTTTGCCACTGATTAACAAGAAGTTGATCATATTTAAGGCAACGCGAAGAGTGCCAGTCGGCGCCATCTCGAGGACTAAATCTTTGTTCATGACAAGTATTCCGTTTGGTGTGTAATAGGTTTAACGCGCCATATTACCGAATGTTATGAATCCCAAACCTTGTTAAAGAAAACTTCGGATTAACAAGGCGAAGATTGACAAAATCCCTGCTCACGCCTAAGTTAACGTCAAATTAAATCAAACCAAAAAAGCAACACACCTAACAATGACAACATCATCGCAGCAACCGGCACCCTACTCCCCGACTTTTTTGACGCTTCATGAAATCGTTCAAAAAGCGAGGCAGAAGCTTAATCACGACAACTGGGACTACATCGTTGGCGGCACAGAAACAGAGACAACCGTCAGCCGCAACCGGGCTGCAATTGATTCTTTAGCCTTCAAACCAAGGGTCTTGCGCGACGTGAGCCATGTCAATACAGGCACGCGGTTCTTAGGGCGCGACTTGAAGTTGCCTGTGCTCTTAGCGCCTGTTGGCAGCCTAGAGGTGTTTGCTGAAGGCGCTGGCGCAACCTCGTCGATCGCGGCCGGACGATATGGGGTCGCACATATGCTCAGCTCAGTTTGTCAGCCCGGAATCGAGGCCACGGCTGCAGCAGCACCCGACACCTTAAAGATATTCCAACTCTACGTACATGGAGACGCGAACTGGGTTGATGACCTAGCCGCTCGCACAATGGCCGCTGGCTACGGTGCCTTCTGCCTTACTGTCGACACTGCCCATTACAGTCGCCGCGAGCGGGATTCTGCAAAACGCAACATTCGTCGCAGTGTCGTGCCAGGTCGCGAGTTTCAGCCGACCCTGACCTGGAAAGACGTTGACCGTCTAAAGTCCAAACTATCCATTCCGCTCATTCTTAAAGGGATCGCGACAGCGGAAGATGCCGCGATGGCCGTTGAACACGGGGTCGATATGGTTTACGTCTCGAATCACGGAGGTCGCCAACTCGATCATGATCGCGGCTCGTTGGCAGTGCTGCCCGAGGTCGTCCAAGCCGTAAATGGACGTGCTCAGGTCATCGTTGATGGTGGATTTAATCGTGGGACTGATATCGTTAAAGCGATCGCCTTAGGTGCAAGTATGGTTGGCCTCGGGCGCATGCAGTGCTACGGTCTTGCGGCCAACGGTGCGGATGGCGTCGTACGCATGCTTGAGATCTTGCAGGACGAAGTGCGCATTTGCATGGGACTACTCGGAGTGAATACGCTGAGCGAACTAAACCCAAGTTATGTGCAAGCAGCCTCTCCCGCCGGACCATCGAGCGCATTAAGCGCTTTCCCGCACCTATCTCTGGACGAGAAAGCGTTTTATTAATCATCTAAACGTCGCGATTCATTGGAAAACATGCGCCCAATAACAGCACAACAAGCGCCCTTGGGACTGCCTGACTATGGCGAGCGTTTACGCATTGGCATGATTTTGCCGAATCGTAACGTCGTAGCAGAAGCAGACGCTCAAGCGATGTTGCCGGCGGGGGTTTCTATTCACACCACGCGATTGAAACTACACGGCACAACACCAGCTGACATCCAAGAAATGAGCGACGGCGCAGAAAGTGCTGCCTTGCTTTTGGGTGCCGCACCCATCGGAATAATCGTCTTTCACTGTACGGCTGTGTCAACCTCAGATCCGGCGATGGGTGATCAGTTAGTTGCGAGAATTGAGAAAGCCGCAAACAAAAAGGCTATTGCTACCTCGCAAGGGCTTGTCGCCGCACTCACGACACTACATGCAAAACGCATCGTCATGCTTACGCCCTACCCCCAGCCTGTTAATGACGCTGAAGTTCGCTTTTTAAATCATTTTGGCTTTGACGTGCTTCATGAGATCGGTCTCAATCTGCCGCCTACCATTTCAACGGCTAGTGTGACACCTGAGCAGTGGCTTGAAAAAGCGGTCGCGATGAAACGTCCTGATGCAGACGCATACTTTTTAAGTTGTACCAATATTCGTGTGCTCACGATCATTGAAGAACTTGAACATCGCCTACAAGCTCCCGTTATCACCAGCAATCAAGCCATGCTTTGGCACTGTTTGCGCGAAAGTGGGATTAAAGATCCAGTGCTTGGCTATGGTCAACTTTTGCGTCAACACTAGCGCAAGGCAAGGCATGATGGATGCCTTGCCGCGTGTACTAATTAGCCTAGCGCAAGTTATCTTTGCCACCATCCTTGTCGTTGTTTCACCTACCGTTGCAGCACAAAGATGCACGGACCTTCCTGTAGAGCGCTCGATTCCGGACGGAAAGGGCTGTCTTGCAATTTGGTCACCACGCCCGCTTGATACAACGAACAGCGATCTCAAGAATCAACCGAGTCGCCACGTACTTGTTGTGCTGCTACACGGAGACAGTGGCGGGGGTCTTACGCAAAGACATCTTGACCGCTGGCAAAGAGCTGCAAGCAACCTTTCTGAGTTAAATCAACATATTGTGTTCTTAGTTCGCCCGGGCTATAGCTCCCCTGTTGGGGACTCGAGTGGGTGGGCGAATCAACGGGATGATGACTACACAGCTGAAAATGTTGAGCGTGTCGCAACGGCGCTGCAGAATTTAAAGACGAGGTACCAATCTTCAAAAGTTTTGCTAGTTGGCCATTCCGGAGGCGCGGCAATCGCGGCGCTAATTTTAGGCCGTCATCCAGCAGCGATAGATGGCGCAATACTGCTTGGCTGTCCGTGTGATGTCCCTATCTGGCGCCAACATAGAGGTCTGCAACGCGGGCGACAAACTTTTTGGCCGAACAGCCTAAATCCAATGGATATCGTCAACAAAATCCCTACCGACAAGGTGGTCTTGGCGATCACTGGCTCGCAAGATGACAACACGCTCCCACAATTTGCTGAAGCATGGACTAGCGCGGCAAGCGCTCGGGGAATTCGTGCCAAATTTCTCTTGGCACCAGATCAAGATCACACAAACATATTGCAGTGGCCCGGGCTTCCAGAACAAGTCAAACAGATAATTAAAGATCTCACATCTGCGCAGCCTTAGACTATGATCAATTAGAGAGGCAAATATGAAAAATAGAAAATCAAGCGGATTGCTTAAATGTTTTTTCCCGGCAATAGCTCTGTTGCTATCTATGGGAATTAGTCCAACACACGCACAACCAAACTTTCCGGAAAAGCCAGTGCGTATTGTTGTGCCTTTCCCTCCAGGTGGCGGTACAGATTTAGTTGTTCGCGCCCTTGCCGCCGGTATGGCCACAGAACTCGGCCAAAGCGTCATCATTGAAAATAAGTCAGGGGCTGGCACTGTTATTGGCACGGACTTTGTTGCCAAAAGCCCAGCAGACGGATACACACTACTGGTTGGTACATTTGCTTTCGCGGTCAATCCGAGTCTGCTTGCAAAACTCCCCTTTGATACCAACAAAGCCTTCGCACCGGTCGTGCTAATCAGTCGATCTCCGAACGTACTTGTCGTCAGGGCCGATAGCCCCTACAAATCTGTTCAGGATGTTGTTCGTGCGGCCCAAGCTAATCCAGGGAAGTTAACCTATGCCTCACAAGGCAACGGAACCTCTGCCCACCTCGCTGCAGAGCTTTTTAATGCGCTGGCAAAAATCAACATTACGCACATTCCATACAAAGGTGCGAGCCCTGCTTTAACGGATATCGTGGGAGGGCAAGTCGATTTAATGTTTGCGACATCAGCGGGTGCGACACCACTGCTTGAGTCTGGAAGGCTGAGGGCGCTTGCTGTCACCACGCCAGAACGCTCCGCAGCGTTCCCTGCTTTACCGACAATGGTTGAAGCCGGGGTGCCGGAATACCAAGCAACTAGCTGGTATGGCCTCTATGCTCCGGCGGGCACGCCAAGTGCAGCAATCGATCGACTCAATGCGGCAGCTACAAAGGTCGCGCAGGCGGACGCCTTCAAATCTCGCGTTGCAGGCGAAGGCTTGGTGATCAGTACCGGCACACCAAAAGAACTAGATGACTTCATGCGCGGCGAACAGACGCGTTGGGCCCGTGTCATTCAAGCGGCCGGGATCAAGGCCAATTAGACTTCAAAGGAAATATCATGCATCGACGAACACTACTTACCCGTGCAGTTCAAACGGCGCTTGCACTCGGGGTCATCACGCTACCTTCTGCTCTGGTTGCCCAGCAGGCTTACCCTAATAAGCAAATTCGTTTCGTCGTGCCGTTCGCTGCTGGCGGTGGCGGTGATGCGGTAGCCAGGTTACTTGCTCAACGGCTAGGCGAACAAATTGGCGAATCAATTGCCGTCGAGAACAAGGCTGGCGCCGGAGGAATCATTGGCTCATCCTTTGTTCTTAAATCACCTCCGGATGGCTATACCGTTTTAAATATGTCTAGTACCTACGCTATTCAAGCTGCGATTGGGAAAAACTTGAATTTCGACCCGATCAAAGATATGCAACCGATCATCATGGTATCGAGAGATCCCGTGGTCATGATAGTTCGCACGAATTCTCCACTTAACGATGCAAAAGAGCTTATTGCTGCGGCGAAAGCCAAGCCCGGAAAGCTTACGCACGGCTCGGCAGGAATTGGGTCGATCGCGCATCTCGGAACCGAAGAGTTAGCGTTTCTCATGGGCATTTCATTGGTGCACGTCCCCTACAAAGGGTCATCTCAAGCCTTTAGTGATTTGCTTGGCGGTAATGTCGACATGATGTTGACAAGCGCGACGTTCGCCTCCCCCTACATCAAGTCCGGGCGCGTAAAGGCGATTGGTATAGCTGGCAAAGAACGCATGCCGAACCTTCCGGATGTAAAAACCTTTGAGGAGCAAGGAATAAAAGGTTATGACGTCGTTGACTGGAAGGCCGTTGCCGGTCCGAAAGGCATGCCCGCAGAGGCTGTCAAGTTTTTGAATACAGAACTCAACAAAGTACTCCAGCACAAGTCCGTAACAGATCGCTTTTCCGCTGAAGGCACGACCTCCGTCGGAGGTACGCCTGAACACCTTCTTCAGACGATCGTATCCGACATTGATCGCTGGAAGCGCGTGATCAAAGAAGCCAACATCAAATTTGAATGAATGACATGACACTCAACAAAACACTTCGCCAGCAATTGACTATTGGTGCTGGTCATATCATGCCAGGTGCCGGGAACGCTCTAGCCGCAAGATTTATCGAGGCGGCAGGACACAAAATGATGCTGGTCAGCGGCGCCGCGGTCGCAAATAATTTTTTAGGCGTTCCAGACCTTGGGCTCGTATCAGTGACCGAACTTGCCGAGCATGTAGCAGCCATTAGAGAAGCTGTTGATATTCCAATCTTGGCAGACGGAGACACAGGCTTTGGCAACGCGATCAACGCGAGACGGACGATCCGATTGCTGGAGCGGGCCGGTGCCAATGCCATCATGCTTGAAGATCAAACCTACCCCAAGCGCTGCGGCCACTTTGAGGGCAAAGACGTCGTATCAACACAAGAAATGGTCTCGAAGATTAAAGCGGCTGTTGACGCCAGGCATGATCCTGATCTCATGATCCTTGCTCGTACTGATTCACGTGCAATCGAAGGATTTGAAGCATCGCTCGAGCGAGCACGTATATATCAGGAAGCAGGTGCAGACTTTTTGTTTATTGAAGCCCCCCTGACTAAAGAAGAGTTATTAGCAATTCCACAGGCTGTACCCGGCATTCACCTCTGCAATATGGTGATTGGCGGAAAGACACCTTTGCTTCCACGTGAGGAACTTGCGGCTGCTGGCTACTCTGTAATTTGCTATGCCAATGCAGCACTACAAGCATCCATGCTTGCCATGCAAAATGCCATGCAGCACTTAGCGGCACACGGATCCATTGCAGGCTTTGAGTCACAGCTCATGATGTTTGCCGAACGTCAGGCAGCGCTGAATGCTGATCACTATAAAGAACTCGAGAAACGCTACACATGAGCGCAGATAAAGCTAAAACCTTTTTTGATAAAGTATGGCGAGATCACGTCATTTCAAAACTAGACGAAGAATCAGATCTACTGCAAATTGATCGCCTGGTTTTACATGAGCTCTCAGGTAGTCAAGCATTGCGCGCGCTTGAAGAGGCAGGTCGTAACCCAGTTAGTCGCAATCAAGTATTCACAGTCATTGAACACTTGATTTCCACACAACCAGGACGAGGGCCATGCGATTCAGTTTCGACAAGCGGTCCAGTGATGATTCAAACAACACGTGACGCCTCTAAAAAGTATGGTTTGCACTTTATAGATTACGACGATCCTCGACAAGGAATCGCACATGTTGTTGCACCCGAGCTTGGGATCGCCTTCCCCGGGGCAACGTTAGTATGCTGCGATAGCCATACCAGCACGATCGGTGGCGTAGGTGCGTTAGCCTGGGGAATAGGCGCCTCTGAAGCTGAGCATGTGCTCGCCACACAGACCCTGGCACAAGCGAAACCCAAGACAATGCGTGTGAACTTTGAGGGAACACTCAAGCCGGGCGTCTATGCAAAAGATATGATCCTAGCCTTAATTGGCACAATCGGCGCTCAGGGTGGCATCGGCTATGCAACAGAGTACGCCGGGAGTGCAGTGCGCGATCTACCAATCGATGGCCGACTCACCCTTTGCAACATGTCTATTGAATTTTCGTGCAAATACGGTTTTGTCGCCCCAGATGAAAAAACCTTTGAGTATCTGAAAGATGCAGAGTTTTCGCCGAAGGGCGATGCGTGGAAGAAAGCAACAGACTACTGGCGCACTCTCAGAACCGACGATGCGGCGGTTTTTGACAAAGAAATCACCATTGATTGCAACACCCTTGAACCACAAGTTACATGGGGAATTAGTCCTCAGCAGGTCGGCAGTATTGGTGCGGCTGTACCTAGCCCAGGCCAAGCCGCTGACAAAGAGGCCAATGCGCTCGGTGAACGCGCCCTGACTTACATGAAGCTGCATGCAGACGAACCTATCCGTGGCACCCCAATCGACGTTGCCTATATCGGCTCGTGCACGAATGCTCGCCTCACTGATTTACGTGCTGCGGCACAGATCTTGAAAGGTCGAAAGGTGAAAGCCGGCATTCAAGCCATTTGTGTCCCCGGCTCTAGTCCGGTTAAACGGGCAGCTGAAGCCGAAGGCATTGACAAGATTTTCAAAGATGCTGGCTTTGAATGGCACGAATCTGCCTGTGGGTTTTGTGGACATATCGGAGATAACCGTTTTGCCGACTTACGCGTAATCAGCACCACCAATAGAAATTTCGAGTCTCGGCAAGGACCCAAGACACGCACGCATCTTGCTAGTCCGGCGACAGTTGCCGCCTCAGCCATCATGGGTTGTATTGCAGACGCCAGGGAGTTGAGCTAAACATGGAAGCACTACAGCGCGTTACAGGGGTCGCAGCACCCTTCATGCGTATCAACATCGATACAGATCAAATTATTCCCGCGCTTTTTTTAGGAGGGACTGATGCCAAAGGTTATGGCGCGCATCTATTTCACGGTTGGCGTTTTTTAGCGAACGGGTCACCTAACCCGGAATTTATACTGAATCAAAGTCCATTTAATCAGTCCCAGATTTTGCTAGCAGATCGAAATTTTGGATGTGGTTCATCACGCGAACGCGCTCCCAAGGCCCTTAGAGAGTTTGGGTTTCGTGCCGTGATTGCGCCATCGTTTGGCGGAATATTTTTTAATAACTGTTATAGAAACGGTATCGTCCCGGTCGAACTTCCAATTGAGCAAATTAAGGAGCTTGTTTCAGAAGTTGAGGCGAGCTCGGGGCAAGAGCAAATCACCGTCGATTTAGAGGGGCTCTCAGTCAGCACAGGCAGCGGCAAACGGTTTAGCTTCACCGCTCCGCCTGCGCTGCGAGAAATGTTACTGCAAGGTCTCGACGAGATCTCGCTGACACTTTCAAAATCCGAGTCAATCGAACGATTCAGAACTACTGATCGTGCCAACCGGCCGTGGGCCTACTCGGTTTGACTATTTAATCAATCGGTCACTCGCAATACGCGCACCCTCGGCAAGCGCGCGTAGCTTGGCCCATACAACATCGGTCGCAACACGGCCCATTCCTGCTGAGGTATCAAAGCCACAATCGGTTCCGGCTAAAACTCGTGTTGGATCGCCGACATCTGCGGCCACTTTCTCAAGACGCTCAGCAATAACCTCTGGATGCTCGACAAAGTTCGTCAATACATCGATCACGCCAGCAACGATGACCTGGTTGTCTTGTAGGGGCTGCTCGCGCAAGACCTTCATTTCGTGAGCGTGTCGTGCATTCGCAAAGGGCAGTACAAAACCGCCAACCTTCGTCTGCCGTATGACGGGCCATATCTTGCGCAGCGGTACGTCACAATCATGGGGCCCTTCATAATTCCCCCAGCACACATGCATGCGGACACGGTCTTGCGGAATATTGCGCAACGCTACATTGATCGCTGATACGACCCGCTCAATAAAGCCTAAAAATTTAGCATCCGACTCATCGTGATAGGAGACATGTCGTTCCAGCGCCAAGTCGGGGCAATCAATCTGCAAAATAAAGCCATTATCAACAATCGCCTCGTACTCAAGGCGCAGCGCTTCCGCCAAGGCAGCGAGATACGCTTCTTCTGTGTCGTAATACTCATTCTTACAAGCCGAAGCAATGATGCCAGGTGATGGTGCCGTCAAGAACGCTTCTGTAAATGTCTTTTCTTTTCGTGCGTTAAGCGTACTGCGAAAATCTCGCGCCTCCGATGCCGCCAAGTCTGGATCGATATAGCGAACCTCACCGGTTACCCGCGGAGGCAAAAAGTTACTGACAGCAACCTTCCCGCCAGACTGTTGTTCCAACATTTTTTTAAATTCTGGATAGCGCTCAACATCACCGCGAGAAAAACGCTTCCACGTGCCACCAAAGCCTGACATCCGTCGCTGCACATACAGAAAGAACCCCTCCCTCTGCTGCTCGCCATTGTTACCAACATCAATACCGTTCGCGAGCTGAAGATCCACAGCAGTTTGCATGGCTTGATGGCCAAGCGACGCAAGTGCTGCTGGGTCTACTTCAGCACCGTTGGCGCGATCCGCATACATCTGCACCAGTTCAAGTGGGCGAGGAAGGCTGCCAGTGTGCGTTGTAAGAATTCTTTTGCTGCTCTGTTGCATGATGTTATTGAAGCTTTATGTTGTTGTCTTTGATCACTTTACCCCAATATGCCGTTTGATCCACGAGCCATTTCTGCATTTCGACTGGGTTGTAAGAAACGCCTTCAGAGCCCAGCTCTGCAAACCGCTTTTGCACTTCGGGTTTCGCCACGACTTTCATGATGTCTGCGTTAATCTTGGCCACAATCTCTGGCGGAGTGCCCGCCGCAGTGACAACACCTTGGAAAGAGCCCGTCACAAAGTCCGGTGAGCGTTCGGCAATAGTCATCGTGTCAGGGATTTGCCCAAAGCGCGTGGGGCTTGCAACAGCGATTAGCCTGAAATTTCCTGCCTTCACCATTGGATAGGTCGCCAAAAAGCTATTCAACGTCGAGTCAATCTGACCGCCCGCCAAATCGCTCACAACTTGCGCACCACCCTTGTACCCAATAAAGTTGTACTCAAAGCCAAGGCTCTTGCTCAAGACAACCCCAGCCAAATGTGTCGACGTACCTAAGGTCACACCAATACTGACTGGATTTTTTTGTGCTTTGGCGTAAGCGATAAACTCATCGAACGTCTTAACCGGCATCTGATTCTTCACCACTAAAATATGCGGCGAATAAGCGATGATGGCGACCGAGGTCAACTCCTTCGCAGGGTTATACGTCATCTTATCCATCAAACTCGGCGTCATGGTCAAGATGCTTAGATCGGCGACAAGCATCGTGTAGCCATCTGGTCTTGACGTTGCAACGTACTGTCCACCGAGGTGACCCGCAGCGCCCGGCTTATTCTCGATCAGCACCGTCTGCTTCCAAAGCTCAGATAACTCTTTACCAACCAGACGAGCCAAGATATCAGAGGCTCCTCCAGCAGGAAACGGCACAACTAATTTGACCGGCTTGTCTGGGAAGTTGCTCGCAGCACTTGCTTGCGAGGCCGCAGTATTCGGAAATACCATCGCAGCCACTGTGCCAACACAAGCGATCGCACTTAACGTACGCTGAATAACGGCTTTTATCAACATCATGTCTCCTGTTGTATTTAGTTTGGAGCGATTGATGGACTAACGCCGTACGACGGATGGCGTACTCATCTATCGATCTGAACCTATACTAATATCTTAGGATTCCAGTGTCAAAGTTGAGGTATCACATGTTTTTTGTATCCCGCCGCATCCAGCCATTCAAATTTTTTCTGAATACCATTATTGGAGCCTTGCTTATTTGTGTTGCACACACAACGTATGCGGAGTCACGAGAGGCTCTTGAGCGCGAATCAAAAAACGCCTTAAACAATCTAATCGCCCAAAACCAGATCGCTAAAGACTTGAACGCACGGGCTGCGGCAGTCCTTGTTTTCCCTAGTGTAAAAAAAGCAGGTCTGATGGTTGGCGCCCAATATGG
>JACCDZ011213207.1_pt1 | contig 27610 bp, 22 predicted proteins | sample 7449551 | NCBI WGS metagenome assembly JACCDZ01 (sample SAMN15323452, study PRJNA562643) | freshwater metagenome | isolation source: river surface water | place: USA:Blue River Watershed | collected 2017-08-18 | reverse complement strand
TATCAAGATAGTTCTTGCTGTATTTGCAAAAGTTATTAGGTTCCAGCATCGAATGATCAGGAATTTTTTGAGCGACAGCGCCTGGAAAAAAAATAAACATTTGGTTAAACAAGCCATTGACTAAATCTCCAACCCGGTTTAGCAAATTTAATCCAGGTCTTACTATTTTTTCTCCAAAAACATAGGCTGGAGATGCTGGAACAATAGCAAATGTGTTTCCATTTTGCGTCAAATAACTACCAGTTATTCTTTGGTCACATTTACCCATTGATGAAAAACAGTTTTCCCAGACTATATTTTCTGAACCAAAAGTATTAACATAAACATTGGTACCATTCATTATGCACAAAGCCATAATCACACCACTATCCCTGTTTAACAAAACACTATTATTAATTCATCAGATTGTAAGCGATTATTAACAACATCCGATGTAGAAAATCAAACTATTTTAGTCTTAACTATTCATTCTAACTCCATTTAAGAATCTATTCATTACTACATAATACCAACAAATATAGTCAGCAAATTAGTGAATTGTGTTTGGTTTCTCTAATTTAGCGGGTTTAATGTCTCCTTTTCGGAACCTGAAAACGAGTTGATCATCTAACGCGAACGCTTCAATGTATTCATCTGGTAACAAGTACTCTTTAAAAAACTCAGGCGTAACACTAGCAAGCTGCCTACTAAAAAATCCTCTGTTGCGAAAAATTTCCCAATAACAAATCTTTGAACCTTCCACTATAATGGGTTTAATAGTGAAACCCTTGGAATTACTAATTACAAATTCCTCATGCTGTCTATTTAGAGCGCATGAAGCTTTTTCAAGAGCTTCTTCAACGAGATCTGGATCTAAAGCTTTTGTTTTATTTAATTGTAATAATTTGTCTGTCTGTTGAAAAGCCATAGTTAAGGCAAAACCAAGGCTATCTATTATTTGTGAGACCATTGCTGCATTTCTGAAAGCGTCTACAAAGGCCTTTTCATCAGCAGTTTGCCCAAGCGAGGAAATTACTTTAACATTTAAAACGGAATACGCCAGAAACGTTTTTTTTAACCTTTCTTCTAATTCGGTTGCATTTATTTTACACAAGTTGTCAGTGTCATTTAATATGTCTTTATAATTACTTTGCTTTGGGTTTCCATTTAAATGAAGTGAATAATGCCCTTTTCCTTGTCTTATGAGGGGATTTAAAACATAAATTTTTTTCGCGCTAAAAAATTCATCATTGACGCCTTCATTAGATATCTTTTGAATAGCAAAACTTGTACTATATAAACCTAAGCAGTCCTTCTCGGTCTGACTAACAGTTCGTTTTATTTCAGTTGATTTTTTTTCAATTTCTATATTCGCAGTAGCTAAAGCATTAAAAAAATTCTCAATTCTTTGAGTTATTTGTTGATCTTTAGTTATTTCAAGTACCGTAGCACTTGATAGATTAAATAAAGATTGCGCAACAACAGCGTACTGTGTTAGCTGATCCTCAGATAGCACTTCCAACATTGGGTTGAAATCCGTTTTTATAACTGTTTGGCCATCTGGTGTAATGTCTTCACAAGAGTCTTTTCTTTTTACTTCAGTAGCACTTGCACCAGGTGGAAAGTTAAACATGCGTGATACAACATCGTTAAAGCTTACAAAACATGCACTTATCACACTAACTACAGGTTGTACAAGCCTTTCACCCAATACAAAAGCAGGGGTTTTTGGAATGATAGTCAGGGATTCTTTACTAATATGGGGAGTGCTGGAACTGTTTGTAAGCCACGGTTGAGGTTGCATTAAAAAAAGCTCGCTTGTGCTAAAGCTAGGTGGTAATGAAAATTGATGTAGATAGCTACTATTGCTTATAATTGACATAGGATCCTCCTACAATTTACTTGATGAATTCTCCAAACGAACTACATACGTCAAAAAAATTGACTACTTATAATAATCCATTTAAGATTGACAAAAGATTAAACTAAATATTTATTTATTTGCAAAATCTTTTTTGGATTTGTGCAAAACGAAAATCAAAATACGATTTTTTTTGATTAGAATTTCTTGACCAGTTCAACTCATACTACCGTTATTTATTAAGGGATATCTAGAGCAATTTTCTGACATGTATTATTGCGTATCTTTTTCTAATTAATCCAAATCGGTATCGCCTGCGCCAAACTTAAAAACTAAATGTTCTTGATGCCAGAATTTGTCTATAAAAAATTCTGAAAATTTTTCTGTGATAAAACTCGATGACACTTCTCCTAAGTGCCGACTAATGTGTTCCGTGCTAAAGTAAATTTCCCAATAACAAAAATGTGACCTTTTCACTGGTATAGAATGAAATCTGAAGAAATGGGGGTGATTATTCACGAAAGCTATATGCTGATCCATTAATTGACATGTTAGTTGTTCTAACAAATGTTCTACAGATATCAAAGTGTGCTGTCTAAGCATTATAAGCAGATTGTCTATGTAACTCAAAGTCTGTTCCAGTGCAAGAGTAAGTCCTGTTTCACAAAACTCAAAAAGTTGTGCATTTCTCAGTATTTCTATAAAATCTTCATCACTAGTTGTTTGTAATAGAGAGTCAAAAACCCTTGCTGGTATCAAAGAATATGCCTGGAATCTTTGTATACCCTTTTCCTTAACATCTTCAAAATCTACCTGTTCATAGATTGTACTAGTTGTCTGTATTTGCCCATTTAGGCTAAGCATATAATGGTCTTCATTCTTGCTTAAAATGTATACCTTCTTATTTGTATAAAATTGTATATCGATGTCATTTTCATACAAACGTTGAAGGGTAGACTCAAGTTCCGAGTATTCTTTGTTAATTTTATTAACCTTGTCTTTAGCTTCATTTAATTTTTTTTCGAATTTTATTTTTATATCTGCCAACGTATAATAAAATCTAATTATTCGAAGTGGCAATGGTTGGTTTTTAGGTGCACCAGATTTAGGATCTGTTTTTGGTTCAAATAAGAAATTAAAAAGAGTTGATGGTTTTCTTGCTTGATCTCCGGATAACAAGTCTATTATTAGGTTGAAATGGGTTTGTTCGACTTGCTTCTCATCATGTTTGGGTTCTTCGCTCTCGCTGTTTTCATCTACTCCAGCTGCACTTACAGCAGGTGGAAAGTTAAATATACTTGATACAACACTGTTAAAACTTACTAAACAGCGGCTGATAGCACTGACTACAGGTTGTACAACTCTTTCTCCAAGTACAAAAGCCGGAGTTTTTGGTACAATAGTCAGAGACTCTCTAAAGCAATTATCACTCTTGCTGTCTGTAAAATCTATCAGATGCTGTGCTAAAACGATTTGGTTTTTGCTAGCCATAGACTGTATTAAAGAAAATTGGTGAATAGTACTTACATTACTTAGTAGCAACATAAAACCTCTTAAAATTGCTTCAATTATTCATAAACTGAGTGTTAGTAAAAATGCATGAAAGTTTACATAGGAATAATAGTAGGCCTTAGTTTTATTTTGCAAATTTTTTTTGATTCTATTTGAACAGACTAAAGTTAATAGCTTAAGTTACATAGCAAGGCTTTGGCTTAACTAGTTCTTATATTTTGGAAAGCCCAAAAAGGCTTTTTTAACTCTGCAAGATGGATCCTACATCAGTGAGAGGAATAAGGATAGAGAGAACCACAGTTCCAATCAGGAGTCCTAAGACAAGGAGAAGAAGGGGTTGAAGCAGCGCTGTATAACGCTCTAGGGTGCGCGTCAGGTCTTCTTCGCAAAGAGCAGCAATGTGTTTGAGCATGGTTGCATTTTGGCCGGTTTTCTCGCCGATGGCTAGCATGCGTGGGACAAGGGATGGCATGAGGCCCGTTTTTTCTATTTGCGCGCTAAGAGGCTCTCCTTCTGAGACATTTTTTTCTACGTTTAAAAGAGCAGTTTCAAGGATTCTATTTTTTAAAACAGTGCGGGTTAAATGAAGAGAATGCAAAAGAGGTGTTCCTCCTTCCAGAAGTAGGCTGCAGGTTCTGCAAAAACGGACTGTGGCAGCAAGTAAAATCAAAGGGCCAATCAGAGGAAGCTTGAGAAGACAAAGATCCCAAAAAGCTCTAAATCGTGGATGTTTTATACAAGTCAAAATAAGAAGAAAAAAGAGGGCGCCGCTGCCAAAAATTAAGAATGAATGATCTAAAAATAAATCGCTCAAGTTGAAGACAGCCTTAGTGAGAGGGTGAAGAGCTCTTCCTTCAAAAAGATTTTTAAGAGATGGGATCACCCAAATCAGAAGAGAAATAAAAACAGTGACGCAAAAACAGGCAAGAAAAATGGGATAGGCAGTTGCCGCAATGAGTTGTTTTTTGAGACGGCTTTTATCTTGAAGAAGCTCTGTGAGCTGCTCGAAACTGCGGCTGAGCCCGCCCGATTCTTCTCCCGCGCGGACCATAGAGATATAAATCGGATCGAAGATCTCTTCATAATAAGATAAAGAAGTTGAGAGGTTGTCTCCTTTTTTCACACGGTCGCATAGGTCAACTAATATAGGATGGTAAGAGGCCTTAGAGTACTTTTCTTCGACGATAATTAAGGCATCATATAGAGGAATGCCCGCAGAAAGAAGCTGAGAAAGCATACGCGTCATATCTGAGAGCTCAGAAAAAGGAATCGATTTTTTCTTTTTGGTTTCAATGTAGGCAGAAACTTGGGTAATAACCATGTTCTGCTGCCGGAGGCGATCTTTTGCGGAAATAAGAGAGTCAGCTTCGATGACCCCGGAAGTTTTTCGGCCGCTGGCAATGACTGCTTGATAGCGAAAAAGTGGCATCGATTACACTTCCTCTCCAGCTTCATAGCCTCGCGTGACGCGGAGGACTTCTGCAGAAGTTGTTTGACCGGCTATTACAAGCTCGGCTCCAGCTTCTAACAGAGTAGACATGCCATGTTCTAGAGCAACTTTACGAAGTTTAACACTATCAGCAGACACCAAGAGCTCATCTTTGATGGGTTGAGAGACTGTCATAAGTTCATAAATGGCTTTGCGTCCCTTATAGCCTACCCCAAAACACTGAGGACATCCTTTCCCTCGATAGAAAGGACTGCCTGTTTTAAGACCTAATTCACGCAGTTCAGATTCTGTCGGATCATATTTTTCTAAACAGTGAGGGCAGTTTGCACGCACAAGCCGTTGCGCTAGAACACCCACTACAGTGGAGGAAAGCAGGTAAGGCTCAATTCCCATGTCGACGAGCCGTGTCATTGCCGAAGGAGCATCGTTAGTGTGAAGTGTGCTCAGAACCAAGTGGCCAGTTAGAGAGGCTTGGATGGCAATTTCTGCCGTCTCTTTGTCCCGGATTTCTCCGATCATAATGACATCGGGATCTTGTCGCAAAATATGACGAAGTCCTGTACCAAAAGTGAGGTGAATTTTTGGATTGACACCCACTTGAGCAATATGAGGGAGTTTATATTCGACAGGGTCTTCGATAGTCATGATGTTAACATCGGGAGAGCTTAAATCGGAGACAGCACTATAGAGAGTGGTTGTTTTTCCACTACCTGTAGGGCCTGTGACAAGGAGTATGCCTTCACTTAAATGGATAAGTGATTCAAAGCGGTGATAGAGTAGGGCAGGCATTCCCAGTTGTGATAGACCTAATACGATGTTACTTTTATCTAAAATTCGCAGCACAACACGTTCTCCATCAACCACTGGAATTGTGCTGACACGAAAATCAATTTCTCTTCCGCCAAAATGAAGCTTTATACGTCCATCTTGAGGAAGGCGCTGTTCTGCGATATCGAGTTTTGCAAGAACTTTAATACGAGAAATGAGAGCAGCTTGCAGTTCTTTGGGAGGCTCATGCCTTCGTTGGAGGACGCCATCGATGCGATAGCGCACAAGAAGTCCTTGGAACGACGGTTCAAAATGAATGTCGGAAGCACCCTGTTGAATCGCTTCTGAAACCATTAAATTTAGTAGCCGCACTAGAGGTGAATCGGCTGTTTGATCAAGAAGGTCGTATCCTTCGAATTGAAGCTCTGTCGAGGTCGTTTGTTCCTTCAGGTGAGTAATCAAAGAAGAAGCAGCATCGCTTTTTTGGTGATAGCACATTTCAAGTGCTGCATCGAGCGCTTCTTTAGTTGTTCCTATTTCTTTTAGAGGTCTTTGAAGAAGGGCCCTTAACTCTTCTAAAGCCTCAAGGTTGAGAGGATCTTCGACTGCAACCATTACAATGCCATCTTCTTCCATGAGAGGGATGAGACGGCGGCTTTTTGTAAAAACATAGGGAGCCGGATGGATCCCTTTTTGAATGAAGGGGTACTTTAAAAGGTCATTATCAAAAGAAATCTGAAGATCTTCACATAACTTTTCACATTCAACGGTCATTGGAGAACAACGTTTTTAGGCTATCTTTAAAAAACTTTCTTTTTTGTTTTTCATAGGCTGTTTGCACTTGCAAAAGAAACTCTGGGATATCTCCAGGTCTTTTTTTCAGCTCTTCTGTTCGAATTTTGCTCACTTCTTCTTTGGGATCATACACGATCTTAGGTGTGATAAAGAAAAACATTTCGGTATCGTTATCAGTCAATTGTGTGGTGCCAAATAGTTTTCCAACACCTGGTATATCGCCAAAAAGCGGCACTTTTTCTTCGTGGTCATTACGAGATTTTCTTCGGAGGCCGCCGATGATAACAGTTTCTCCATCGACAACACGCACCTCGTTTTGAATATGGCGCCTATCGACCATTGGGCGGTCATCAGGATGGGGTTTTGTCGTGTCAAAGGTAATATCTGTTTGAAGAGTCACACAGCCCAATTCTCCCGGTTCATCTGCAATATGAATGGTTGGAGTTAAGTTTATAATAATACCGTAGTTAGCTCGAGCAAAAGACTTTTCAAACGATGTTCCTTTGTTAGTGTCAATGGGAGCTGCGCCGTTGTTAATCGAAATCTCTTCCACAATAGAAATAGTAGCAGGCGTTTGATTGACTGTAATAACAGAGGGGGCTGCGTTGAGCTGAATGTCATCTTGTGTCAGTAAAAAGTTATAGGCAACGTCGAAGTGAGGTGTGTATTTATGGGCAGGTCCGTGGAAGAAAAATTGTAGAACACCAGGCAGCTTGCCATTTTCATGGATGTGAGGTTTGACTGTTGGGATATAGGTGACGCCGTTATGGGTTTTCCCTAGCTTTAAAAGATTGAGGCCATAGTTGTTTTGCGAGTGGAGGCGTCTTTCGAACATGAGAACTTCGATTTGCACCATTTTTTTCGGGATATCTAATTTTTTAAGAAGTTCTTTAATTTTACTAAGCACATCACGACGAACTGTCATGAGGATTGTTCCCGTTTTTGGATCTGCAATGAAATGGTTGGCAGAGCTTTGTTCAACATCCAATTTAGCCATGAGTCCTGGCTTGAGGGGTGCTGGTTGAACAACTAAAGGAGCCATTGGTGGGTAGCCATCTGGCGGCGCTTTGACTCCTTGAACCTGAGAGTTGAAAGAAACCTCAGTTTCTTTGGACACAGGCTCTTGATTAGCTGTGATCAAAGACATGTAGACTTTTTCTAAAACGGCGGCAAGATCAGTTGGGTCGCTATGACGGCAAGTATAGATATGAATGGTCATTTCAGCAGGATCTTCAAGCTGATCTTCTGTATCTTTAACGATTTTTTCTGCTCTTTCTACGCTTTCTTTGGGACCAATAAAAACTAAGCTATTGCTTGCTCCTATTGCAAAGATCGATAAAGCTTCGGGTTCCGGCTTTCCAAAAGGTGCGCGTGTTTTATCAAGAGCTTCACTGAAGAAGTTTTGTAAGACTTTTTCCATCTCTTTTACAGGCAGTTTTGAAACAGCAATGACTCTTGTTGTCTTTCCAGACTGAGATCCCCACACTTTTTCGTGAAAATCTAGAAGCTTTTCAATCTCTTCTTTCATCGCAATGAGAGCAATTTTATTTCCGAGTTGGTGAACAAATGTCTGTTTATTATCCGAAAATTTCTCAAAGAATTGGAAAACTGATTTGACTTGTTCTATCGGGGGAATGACGAGATAACAAATCCGGCTTGCAGGAGGCGCTAGCGCTACATGCTCTCGTTTATAAGCTATGGTTTGCACAGCGCCTAAATCTTGTTTAAGAAGATAAAGTTGCTTTGCAAAAGGGTTGAGCCTTTTCAGACCGAACCCATGATGATAAAGCATCATCTCCAGTAGATCGCACCACGACTCGCGAGGGATAGGAATATTGGAATGAAGGTGGAGTTTTAACGCTGAAAATTCTGAAGGAATGACATACAGAAAATCAGAGGATCCATACTCCATGATAAGTTGAGTTAAAGTGACTTCTTCTTGATCCCATAGGGCAAACGAATCGCCATCTAAAACTCCCTCATCAACAGCCGCTTGCCTCCAAGACTCTTCTAGCTCTTCTTTTTTTCGTCTAATTTCGTTCACTTCAGCTAATACAGTCCGGTAAGCTTCTGGGTCTGCATTTTCTTTAGAGAGCATCTGGGCGCGGAAATAAGCGCTATGCAGGCTTTTTTTTAGCTGGGCAAGCTCGCGATTTAAATAAACGGCATCGCTCGTTCTAGAATGGGTTTTCTCTGATAAAGAAGCTCTTTTTTCTGCAATCGATTCAGCAGAGAGAATAAGAGGAAGCAGCGCTAGAAGCATAGCTCTCATAACTCATCCCCTTTTCTGATGCTATGAGAGATAACAGGTCTTTGAGAGTGATGTTTTGCAATTGCAGGGCTGCCGGTAGCTGATCTTCTGGAACCGTGGGGCTTTTTATCGGTTTGTAATACAAGGGAGAGAGGTTCTGAAAGGGTGCGCATCCGATCAAAGGCTCTTCCTTGAAGGACGACTTTCCCCGTAGAGGCTTCTATTTTTTCAAAAATATAAAGTTCACCTGCAATTTGATGATTTAGACAGGCCTCCAAATCGTCTATCGTTCGAACGGGTTTCCATCTGTCATCTAATCGGATCCACCAGTCTCCTTCACGAACAATCACTCTTCTTTTCCCTAATTGGCAAGTGATCTCTGTCGGAGATCTAGGACGGATGGCTGTGATGGCTTCGTCAATTTTGAGAGAAGATTTGGGGGGCGTTTGTATTTCAAGATGAACTGCCTCTGAAGAAAATCCTGAAGAGTCCCATACTTGAAAATCTGTTCCTTCAGAAGAGGTTTTAATCACTTGCGCAATCGGTACGATCACATCTGATTCTAGCTCATGCGTCCACATCTCTCCATTCCAGTAAAGACAGTCGCCCGGCTTTAAAAAGTAGACATCGGGTCCAATGGAGATTTTTGCCTTGCTCATCATTTCCTTATATTCTTCACCGCCCCAGCCGCTTAAAAAAACGTCCTTTCCCCAGACAGCCCCTTTTTTTAAAACCTCAATATACGATTCTTGATCAAGAGAGTGGGTGAAGATCGCAGAAGAGTTGAGACTGCAGGACTCATGACTATTTTGATGATAAATGTCACAAATAAGAACGTTGTTTGCCAAAGAGCGTGCTTTTATTCCAAATTCTGTTGGAACATCCGAAAATATAAATCGATCCTCTTTAAGCTCTAAGAATAAAGTTTCGCCTAAGAAGATTGTTTTTTTTTGGGCAGAAGACCTAAGTGCTAGACTACAGGACAGCTCTTGGTCTGGTCTTGTATTTGCTCCGATCAAAATCAGCTCTTGCATGAGAGGTTGTAATTCTTTAGAAATAGGAAGAGAGAGAGCTAAAGGTCCTTGCCCAATTGCATCAAGCTCAGGTGTTGGAAGGAGAATCGGTGTTTTTTCTATCTTTGGCATGCCGAACATCAATACAGCACAGATGAAGAGTGTCATGAATGCCGCAGCACCAGAAAGTACAACGCCAATTCTTAAAACCCACTTTTCAAGCAGTAGATCCGTATGCTTTACCAATTCCATCTGGGTGCCCAGTGTAGGGGATTTCTTCAATTAATAAAAGTGCTGGAAATAGACATTTGCAAAAAAGAAACTTTAGATGTAGAGTGCGAATAAAAACAACAACTTAGTTGAGGAACCCATGGACGGTAAGAAAGAAGGTGTTTCAGTTAAAGAGATTGAAGAGTTTGCAAAAAAACATCGCTTTGAAGTTTTTTTCTGCCTGATGTTTCTCTTTGCGTGTATTTTTGGTTTAGTAGGAATGTTCGGAACGGGCTGGAGTATTCTGCTGGGAATGGCAGGAGCTGCTCTTGGAGTCATTCTTCCCATGAAAATAGATCAAATTCTTAAAAGCATTTTCCATTTTATTTTCAAACAAGAGAAAACAATTTTAATTGTTCTGGGAGTTGTTTCTTTATTAATTGCTTGCATTTTCCCATTCATCATCTTTTTAATGGTGGGAGCTGCCGGCGGCCGTATGATGCATCACTTAGCAAGCACAACGGGGAATTAATTTAGAAATTAGTCAAACCGCTGAGTGCGTAATTGGATTTTAATACTTGGCGGTTTGATTTAAGCGATGTCTTGCAGTGTTCGTTCCTTTAAATGTCATTCATCCATATAAAGCCTTTGCAATTTTGTAAGAACATTCAGCATTAAAATATGTTATGAGAGTAGTGACTGACCTAGAGAGTTATTTTTTAAAACTTAGATTTTTTTAGTTTTCAATTACTTGTTTCCACTTGATCCGATCTTTTCCTTATAATAGTTAATTCAAGATACCCTTTCCCCACAAATATCAGAGAATGGGAAGGTCGTTGATTCTCTATCCCTCTTCAGTAAACTACACATCAAAAAATAACAAGGTACGCACAAACTTTGTGCATACAAAATAAATTCTAGACACAAAAAACAACTAAATAATAGACTTGACATCAAGTTTTTTTAAAAAGGAGCATTTTATGTCAAATTCTGTGAGAGGCCTTCCAAACCCTACTGCACCTGCTCAAGCTATGAGCTCTACAGAGCGGAACATTGAATCTATTAAAAGGTTTTCAAAAGTATTTTTAGGTCATGGATACGATCGAGTGACCAAGAGTGCTGATAAAGTATTAGAATTGGTTGTAGAGGCTTTTTCAGAAGAAGACATCGAAGTGAGAGATTATAAAACCTTTTCGGCAATTGCGATTGATTCTACTCATGAACAAGCTATGCAGGCCGTCCAAAACCGTATTCAGGTCGATGTCCAGCTGCCTTCTTTCAATACTGGGGTAAAGGCCAATTTTGAAACAGAGCGTGAAGAACGAAATGAAAGAAATCACTTAGTTTGTGCTTGTGTTTGCCTTGATATTGCAAGAAGTGCTTTTAGCAGAACTCCACCTTTAAGAGCAGATTTAAAACCTTGGGACGCCAGAGTAGGTGATAGTGTTATCAGGTCTGGTCATTCCTTTACAGGTTATCAAATCTCTCTTCAAGTCGATGTAGAAAAAGAGACTAAAGAAGGAGAGCGAAAGATTGGTGGCGGTCTGGCAGGTATACCATGGCTTCAAGGCTTAGTAAAGTTAGGGTTAGATGGGGATAACATCAAACAAACTTTGCAAGGTCGTACCATCACTAAGGTGATTATTACTGAAGTGATTGGGTTTGGTTCGTATAGACCGCCTATTAAGGCCTGTCTTTCTGTCTCCGATTTTGGTGAAATACAAGAAGCGATTGAAGTTATTAATAATGACTTTGTCAATCGGTTACCAGAGATACATCGAAGATATCACATAGATTCGCAAAATGACTTGATCCCTTTCAACAAGCTTGCGCCCCAAGCTGGTCCTGGAGAAATTCCAAGAGGACTCTCTTTTGATGTTTTGGAAGAAGTCACACGTCTAATTGCAAATAGACCTATTGATTATTCCTTAGGCAGTTTGAAGGATCTTGCCGAAAAAATTAAAGAGGTTGTTGGTTTGGATTCAATGAGGCAGGTTTTAGGTAGTCTCAGCCTTGTTGGATTTCTTAATGCTCTATATACGGTATTTTCTCCAACTTTTGCAAGACAACGTAACCTTCCAACCGCAGATGACTATTGTATGATCATAGGAAATACAGGGAGGGGCAAAAGTACATTTATTGGTTACATGCTGGGAAAAGTAATGGAAAAAAGGATTGTTTTAGATGAGCACGGTGAAAAAAAAGCTGTTCTAGTTTACAAGTTTGATAATGATGACGGAGTTGATTATCCAGTTATAGGACACGGGACATCGGAGACAAAGGGATATGGTGTTTATGTCGGTCGCACACAATATCGAAAATACGAAGCGCATGGACCACGTAAACGTAAAACTACTAAAGGATATATTGATACGGCAGGATTTGCTGATAGAGCAGGACCTGCAACTGACATATGTAATGCAATGGCAATTAAAATGGCGACACAAGATTATCGTCCTAACCGTCTAGTTGCCATGCTAGGCTCTGGAGCCTTTGATGACAGAGCTAAGGGTTTTTTTGAATTACTTGAAACTGTAAAAAGAATTTTAAAAAACCCAGAGAGTAAGGCTGCTTGGCCATTTATATTATTTTTGATTAATGATCATACGATAAAAATTGATCCTCTTACAGATAGGCCTATTGATGAAGATTACATCATGAATGAAATCAGTAGCGCTAAGCGGACCTTGGTACAAGAGCGAGATGCTCTTTTACCTAAAGAAGGAAAAGGAATGTGGGGCCGAGCAAGAGATTTTGTATCATGGAGCTGGGGAAGAAGTAGTGAAGAGAAAGAAAAGATCAGCGAACAATTAAAGCATCTTGATGAAGAAACAGCACAAAAAATCATCCAGCTTCAAGAAAATATAGATATACTAGATGGGTTATCTAGAAACAACGTGATTGTTGGAGATTTAAAAAATCAATCCACAAGAAATAGGGTTCTAAAATGGCAAGGACATGATTCGCGAAGTGGGCTAACTTCAAATCTATTTTCGATGGAAAACTTGGTTGGAAATGGTTATCCCATATTTCATACAGTCTTAACTTCAATTGCCTCATATTTTAACGGACTTCATCTCAAAGAGCAGATGCAAATTAAAAGAATCCGTGATTTGATAGTCAGAGGACGTCAGTTAGTAAGTGAAAGAAACTCTTTAGAAGCAACAACAGCCGGTGGAGAGTTTATGGAGCTGAAGCGTGAATGTGAAGAGAAGCTTAAAAGTGAAATAGATGAATTAGAAAAACTCAAAGGCTCGAAAAAGAAAAAAGCACAAGAATTGGCAAGTTTAGAACTTGATAAAATTGAGCCTTATGATCCTATTCGTCCAAACACTCCTATTCAACCACGTAATTTTATTAGTTTTGTTGATGCTTGGGCAAAGACATATCAGTTTGAGTATTCAGGTGTTCCTCTGGAAGATGTAAGCTATGTTGAGCCAACAAAAAATATAAAATCACCAGGGGTTTTTTTAAAAAAAGACGAGTCACAACTTAAGGGTGGCAAATTTTCAGCTGTGTATAGGCCGGCTTGGTTTAACTATGATAGGGATGCTGAAGCTAAAGTATTAACATGGATAAAAAGTGGTAATCGTCCTGCTGTACAACAAAAAAAAGCAAACTTTGAGAAAGAGCTGGGTCAGAAGCAGCCTGATGAAAAGGACACAACAAGCATTCGTGCCCAAATCAGAGATACAAAAAGTCGAATCGAAGGGCTTAGAGAAAATATTCGTAACTATGAAAAAGCAATAGCTAATGGTAAAAAAGGGAAAGAAGATGCGGATAAACGTATAAAGGAGATAGGAGAGCAGTTACAAGAATTGGAGAACAGAAAACCAAGTTTGCTAGATGAGCTTGATATTATCAGGAAAGAGTTATGTGCTTATCAAGAATTTTGCCAATTAATTTCACAAATTATTAGCGAGCTTGGACTTGCTGATTCGGGTCAAAAAATTGAGAGGCAAAACTTTGAGTCATTTGTTCGTAATTTCGAAAACCGTGAAAAGATTAGCACCTATGTATCTCCTTCCAGCATACCTGAAGAAGTAAGAACAAATTATTTTGGATTGGAACCTGCATCTGGTTACTTTGAAGAAGGGAACAGTTTATTTGAAGCTATTTCATTCTACTCAGCTCGCAGTGCAGCTGAATTGAGAGGTATGGCAATTGATTGCATTAAAGAAAATCAACAGCTGCAAAATCTTATCAAAGCTAAAATTGGAAAGGAAGACCTCCAAGTTCTTATTCCTAGACCGGAAGAAAGTAATGAGCCAGATGACTTCATGGAAGAGACCTTTAGTTCTGTTGAAGAATATCTCCAGAAAATGAGTAAAGATAAAACGTGGGGAACAGATGTAGAGTGCAGAGCTCTTGCTCAACTGTTAGGGCAACCCATCTATCTTTTAACAAGAGGCAATCAATTCGATCAGGTGTTCGAAAAACAACTGCCTGGAGAACCAATTTTTCTTGAGACCGATGGTAGTCATTATAGAGCCCTTACATGTGAAATCGGAAAAGAAAAAGGAATGGCGCAAGTTATTCTTCGACAGATTAAGAAAAAGAAATAATTCATTTCTTACAGCCCTCTTCCTTTGAACGAAGAGGGCTTCCTATGAAGCACTGCAATTAACGTTTGCGTAGTTTAAGATATGCTTTCGATAGAGCTAAGCGTATAACATTTCAAGAGCCCACAGGTCTAGTATGTGAATTATTTATAGATCGTTGTTCTTAATTCTGTAAAAAAGTCTCTCTGTAGTGGATGAAATCCTTCAGAGAGACATCATTTCTCTGAAAGTTTTGACTGATAAGCTCAGAGGACTCAAGATCTAGTTTGGTAGGAGACTCTGATTCGAGCCAGCCTGCTTCTTTTTTAAACTCTCTCCAGGCAGCAAGCTCTCCGGATTTGTTACCGAGGAGTTGCTCTAGAAAAGCTATTCGCAATAGGTTATAGCCATAAAGAATGCCGCCATGTCTGATGAGCTCGCTTTTTGTTTCCCAAAAAGCTTCATCTTTCTCAAGGGCAAGTTTTAGAGCTTTAGATTCTGAAAGAGCTGCCTCAAACTTTTTTTCGCCGATTAAAAGAGAACAATTCGAAAATTGTGTGTAGTAGGGAGGAAGTCCACCGATTCTTTTTTGAGCAGCTTTTAAAAAGCTTGCAGCTAGACCTTGCTGGCTGCTGATGAGTAATTTTTGAGCAATCCGCCCATCATATTGAGCATGAAGTTCAGGATGCTGTTTTAAAATCTTTTGAAGTTTGATCAATTTTTCATTTCGATCACCCGACCATTCATTGAAAGTTTTTTCGGCAGCAATGTAATCGCTTGGCGATCCAGAGTTCCATTGATAGACAGCTAAACTGCCCAAAACTAAAAGGCCTGCCCCAACAGCGATGATTGAATTGAGATTTTCTCTCATCCAATCACTGGTGGATTTATGAATGAACCCAAACTTTCCAAACGGTACTTTTTCCATATGCTTGAGATTCCCAAATTTTTCGCTTGTCATTTCCTGACTCCATGAAACGGCTGCTGCGTTGCCCTGCTTCGCCAACCCCACAAGAGGGTTGTCTGCATCGGGTTCCCTCCGGCGCCTTGCATCCACTTTCTTGGAGCAGGTCTGCCAAGCGGAAAATTGGGGAAACTCAAGCCATTGTTAACTATTTTATGCATACGGACTTAAAAAGCATGTCATATAAATTTTTTTAATTAAAACAGGCTTTATTGTATTCAACATTTACTATATAATTCTTTCAATTTTATGAGCACACAAAGAACTCTTTCAGTATTAAGTTTAATCATGATTAATTTAGCAGCTTTAGGCGGCATCCGTACCTGGGCACCTATGGCTGAAAGTGGCTTTACATCTGTATTTTTTCTTTTATTTGGGGTTTTAACATTTTTTATTCCTGTTTCACTGATTACTGCAGAGCTTGCAACCACCTGGCCTCAATCAGGAGGGGTTTATGCCTGGATAAGACAGGCGTTTGGGCATCGATTAGGGTATCTTGCGATTTGGCTTTTATGGGTCCAAAATATGCTTTGGTTTCCTACGATGCTTTCTTTTTTAGCCAGCTCGATTACTTTTATTTTTGATCCTGAGCTTTCTCAGAGCAAGCCACTTACCTTTGCTTGTGCCATCTTATTATTTTGGGGCGCAACGTGGGTGAACTTAAGAGGTACTAAAGCCTCCTCATTTTTGAGCTCGATTGGCGCGATCTGTGGAACATTTATTCCTAGTATTTTGCTAATTATATTAGGTGTTTGGTGGTTTTCGGACGCAAAGCCTATTGAAATTTCTTTGACTTGGGAAGCATTTGTTCCAAATCTAAAATCGATGGAACAGATGGCGCTCTTAGCAGGAATTATCATTTCAATTTTAGGTATTGAGATGTCCGCTGTCCATGCGGCAGAGGTTAAAAATCCTCAAAAAAATTACCCTAAAGCCATTTTGCTTTCGTCGATCATGTTGATTTTGTTTTCCATCCTTGGCGTTTTAAGTATTGCAATGGTAGTTCCAAAAGCTAAACTTCTTTTAAGTGCAGGATGTCTTCAAGCTTTTGCGTTCTTCTTTCATTCGCTAAATCAACCGTGGCTGATTCCTGTGATGGCGCTCATCATTACAATTGGGGGGTTAGGGTCTCTTGCTACGTGGATCATGGGTCCTGCAAAGGGCTTGATTGCTGCAGCGCAAAAAGAAGATTTGCCTGCCTTCTTGCGTCAAACAAACGCACAAGGGGTACCCAAAAACTTTTTGATTCTTCAAGCTTTCATTGTTTCAGTGCTCTCGATTGCATTTCTTTTTCTTCCAACAGTGAATGCAGCCTATTGGATTTTCCTTGTTCTGACAACACAGCTTTATCTTGTGATGTATTTTTTACTTTTTGCAGCCGTGATCAAACTGCGTAAGACGGATCCTGACACACCGCGCCCCTTTAAAGTCCCAGGAGGACAAATAGGTCTTTGGTGTTTTTCAACAGTTGGTTTTTTAAGCTCGCTTTTTGCGCTTGTGATCGCTTTTTTCCCACCGGCTCAAATTGAGCCAGGCAGAAAATCAATCTATGTAATGAGCTTGGCTATAACCATGAGTGTGATGATCATGCTTCCTGTTGTGATTGCAAGAGTAAGAAATCGGTCAAGAAACAGTATCGAAGACACAAGCCATATTGTCTAAAGTATGCTTTAGCAAGTACTCCCGTACGATATGCTCATGGGCTGCATCTCCCATCTCTTTACGTAAGAGCGGATCATTTGCAAGCTTGATGACGGATTGTGCAACTAGCTCGGGTGAAGACGGCGGCACAATAAAACCGGTTTTGCCATCGAGGCAAATTTCAGGCAGTCCGCCAATGGTTGTTGTAATGAGAGGTTTTTTCAAAAAGCCTGCTTGAAGAGATGCTTGGGAAATACCTTCATGGGCCGTGCTAAGAAGCGTGAAGATATCAAACGCTGCAAGGGCAGGATTAGGATTGTCCAGATGTCCTGTAAAGATAAAGGGAAGGTCTGGATCTACAAGGGGTTTAAAATTATCAAGATAGCCTCCACCTACAACGACCCATCGCAATCTGGGATCATGCTTAAGTAGTTTTGCAGCTGCAATCATATCTTGGATTCCTTTCCATGACCGAACAACGCAGACTGTTCCAATCAAGATCTGCCCCGGTTTTATATCTAAAGAACGGCGAAAGCTTTCTACATCTTTTGGGTCTACTTCGAAGGGTTCAACGCCTGTAGGTATGCATTGAATACGAGAACTCGGAAGATGGGCTTTTTCCTGAAGAGCTGGAATAATGCAAGAGGAAGTTGTCACAACGAAATCAGCTAGGCTATTATAGAGTAGGCGAGCATTTAGCCCTCCTCGGATCTCAGTTGAAAGATGGCGTGTTCGCACGACAGGTCTTTGAGTCAGACGAGCAGCAATTCCTCCTAGCCAGCTATCGAGAGAGCTGTGTGTGTTTACAACCGAGATATTATTTTGTCTGATGATTTTACAGAGTTGCCATACGGCTTGCGGTGCATGCGATCTTTTGAAATCAATTTCAAAAACCTGAATGCCGTTTTTCCTAGCATAGTCAATAAGCTTTCCCCCTCGTGCAATTGCCAGAGATACTTCGAACCCTTTGTTTTTCAGACCTATGGATTCTTTGAGAATGCGGATTTCCTGGCCTCCCCAGCCGTTTGAGCTTTCAGTGTGTAAAATGTGCATGAAGCTGCTCCAAAATGCGCCTATGGCCAGATGAAAAAGGAAATTCTTTAAGACGTTTCATTTCACACCACTCATATCCGCTAGGCGGCGGTTTTTTTTCAGTTTTATAAAGAGTTGGAAAAAGGGTTACATCATACCTTGTAAAGCCATGTTTGACAACTGGAAAATCAGTCACTTTATCCAGAGAAATTTTGATCGGAAGCTCTTCACCCAGCGCGGCATAAGGAAATTCATAGAGGCCAGACATGACTTTTTTTTCTTTCTCTTGTCTTATAAGAACATAAGTTCCAGCCATAATGAGTGCGACTTGTCTTTTAAGTTGAATGGTTGAAGGCCTCTTACGCCGGATCGGAAAATCAAGGACCCTTCCCATGCTGTAGGCTTTACAGTTTTCCATGAGAGGGCATTCTTGGCATTTAGGTTTTTTTTGACAAACCTGGGCCCCAAGTTCAATCAAGGCTTCCATCACAACCCAAGAGTCTTTTTCTGGAAGGACTTGGCGAGTCATCTCTTCGTAAGGGATTCGTTTTGAGCAGTCATAAGAAGAAGCAAAGAAACGTGAAAGTACTCGTACGACGTTTCCATCGACGGCAGGGGCTTTTTGTTTAAATGCAAAACTCAGGAGAGCCCCAACGGTATAGGGCCCAAACCCCGGAAGTTCTTGAAGCTGACTAGCAGTAGAAGGAATCACCCCTTGATGATGAGTTATTATATACTGGGCTGCTTTATGAAGGTTCCGCGCTCTGCTATAATACCCAAGCCCCTCCCACTCTTTGATGACTTCTTCAAGAGGGGCGCTGGCAAGGGATTCCAAGGTAGGAAATTTTTTCATCCACCGGTGAAAGTAAGGAATCACAACTGCTACTTGAGTCTGCTGGAGCATAACTTCAGAGACCCATACCCTATAGGGAGACCTGTTTTCCCGCCAAGGGAGTTCTCTCTGCTCTTTTAAGAACCATTCTTTTAAATCGGAGGAAATTTTTTCCATCCCTTTAGAGTATACCAAAAGGAGCTTCGGATGGAAATCGATTAAAATAAGTACGTTATGGTTTGGCATGGCCCTTGCACTCATGAGGGGTGGAGGATCATGATATGGAATCAATCAAATGGACAGAGATACATGACAATTTACAGCTGATCATGAAAAGAGAACTTGAGACGATGCGGCAGCTTTTGGATAACATGAATCTTGAAGAACAGTTTATTTTGAGAAAGGAAAAGAAATATTGGGGCTCTATGATGGAAGAAAGAGCGCATCTGATTGATCAGTTAAATGAGATCCAAAATAGTAAATTGGTTATTTTACAAAAGCTTGGGTCTTACGCAGAGAGCTCCAATGCTTCTTTAGAAGAGCTTCTTCCAGTAGAACACACAAACAGTTGGGAGGTGTTATCATTAAGAGATCAAATGGTGACTCTATTGGAACGAATGAATCTTCAAACAAGCCGCAATGAAATGCTAATGCAGCTCGAGCGTATACCAGCCCCTCAGGTAAAAAAGAAAATCTCTATTGCGACCCTTCCTTCAGAAGATTATAAAGAGAAGGATGAATAGGGTTGCAGGTTATCTCCAGGGAAATGTTGAACAGCATCTAGATCATTTGGCTCCCTTATGCAGTTTAATGGGATGGCCCCTCATTGTAACTGATGAGTCCATCTATGCCCTCAGCAAAGCCTATTACCCGGGCCTTAAGCTCCATTTATGGAATGTGCTTGAAGCTCCCTTCTTGATCACTCAGCAATATGACACGGTCATTACAACTCTGCCAAGAATTTCTTTCGATGAAAGCTTTTTTATTGCAGAAGCAACTTTGTCAAAACGTCTTAAAACAGTTTGGCTGCCTCACGGTAATTCGGATAAGGGACATCTATTCCCGATGATTGAAGCACTTAAAGATGAAGAGGCTGCCTTTGTGTACGGTCCTAAAATGGTAGATTTTCTGAATGCAAAAAACGTAAAAATACCAAGAATCATCCCCATCGGAAACTTTCGTTATGTCTATTTTCAAAAACATCGATCTTTTTATGAAAAAATTCTAGATGAAATGGGATTGGAGAAAAATTTTACCCTCTATGCTCCAACATGGAAAGATGCAGAAAATTCTAGTTCTTTTGAAAGTTCTATCGATGAAGTGATAGATAAATTATCGAATACTCCACTCGTGATTAAGCCTCATCCCAATGAATTAGAGGATGTTCGTGTCATCCAAAGGCAACTCTCTACAAAAGTCAAATGGTTGGACCATTTCCCACCGATTTACCCTCTTTTATCGAGAACTTCGCATCTCATAGGAGACTTTTCTTCTATCGGGTATGACTTTTTACATTTTAATCGTCCTATGACATTCTTCAATCCCACAAACCGCAAGGCCGATGATCCAGGCCTTTTTTTACACCATTGTAGACAGGAAGATCGTCCTGCCCTTGCGCGCTATACTTTTGGTGAAGAGTCGACATGGATTCCACTTTTAGAAAAGGTAAAGCAGCTTGACATCTGAAAATTGGATCGGAGTTCACACGGGCGGGGCCCATTATCTTGACCATCTTGGCGTTTTATGTGAAGGCTTGAACATTCCTCTTTATGTCACAGAAGTTGCAACGTTTAAAACGGCACAAGAATTTTATCCCGGATTAAATGTCGAATATATCGATCTTTTAGATCTATCACCCTCATTTTTAGCACAGAGGGCCGATGTTATTTTTGAATCTGGACACACCTTTGCTGCAGAGCTTTTGCCGCTTTGGGAGCTGCTACACAATAAGAAGATGAGAATGGTTTACTGCCCTCACGGTAATTCCGATAAAAAATCTCCTCAATTAAGAAAAGATCTCTCCTTGGTATATGGAGAGCATATGAAATGCCATCTTAAGAAAACAGGTGAAGATGCATTGCTAGAAAAAACAATAGTCACAGGAAATTATAGGGCTATTTACAGCCGTTTTCATCAAAAATGGTATGATGAAAAGCTTGAGTCATTCATTGAAAAAAAGATCTTCTCTGATCGAAAAACAGTTTTTTATGCTCCGACTTGGGAGAGCCCTGATTGGTTTGAAAACACTCTTCGAGTGATCCAGGAAGTGGGACCAGATTTTAATCTTCTTGTACGTTTGCATCCTTTCCTTGAGGATTTGTATCCTGCTCAAGCTGAAAGGATCAAGAACTTAGATATCATTGATTTATCTTCTTTTCCATCCATTTATCCCATTTTGAGAAAGGCTGATTATTATCTAGGTGATTTTTCTTCCATAGGATACGACTTTTTAACTCTGAATAAACCGTTATTTTTTTTAGATCATGATGAGGGTGAGATTTATGAATGCGGTCTCACACTTTGCAAAAATGGCAATTATGGAAAAGTCCTGAAGGAATTCCGAGACAATGGATACTTCAATGCAAAAAGAAAAGAGTTAACAAAGAGGGTTTTTGGAGAGGAAAAAAGTTTTGAGAGTATTAAAAACGAGATAAAAGAAGCCCTATCTTTCGAGAGAGCTTCTTGGGCAATAACTTAATTTTTTTTACCGCATCCGCAGTCTTTTTCATTTTTTTGTTCTTTATCATTTTGGTCTGCAGTTGCAACAGTCGCATCTTTATCAGCAGATGTATCTGTAGCTTGGTCATCTGCATGTACAGCAGAGAAAGCACCCATTAAGCAAAGTCCTAATAGCATTAGTTTTTTGTTCATAAAATCCTCCATTTTTTTGGGTTGTAAATCTCTGAAAATCTTAATAAAACATCCAATTTTTGAAAACAAGTATTGTGACTAGGAGTCTATCGGATCGGATAAAGCGGGTAAGATTGTTAAAAAAATAAGATTTTCAAAATCCGATATGGGTGATTGGATATCTGCTTCGTATGAAGAGCTGCCTTCTTTTAAAGGATAAACTTTAGAAACGGTTCCTACTTGGAGGCCTGCAGGAAAAAGACCATCCATTCCAGTCGTGATGACACTATCGCCTGCTTGGATCAGCTGAAGCCCTTTGTCTAATGAAGAATTTGATTTGCCGGTTCGAAGATCTCTGCTGGGGCCTTCGGCGTCTTCAAAATCGTAATTAAACCCTTGCCCCCGGAGCACGATTCCTCTTTCTCGCCATAGAGGATACCGCATGCCTTGGAGCTCTCCTTTTGCCAGATAAAGGTTTTTTCCTTCACCGCGAGTGACTCTTACAGAAGGGCTCAATGCCCGGTCGGTAATAAATCGGACCCGGCTTCTATGTTTTCCAACATAGTCGACAAGGCCTATAACAGTTGTTCCTAAAACGACCGGGCTATTTTTTTCAATGAGACGTGTTTTGAGTCGATCGTTCGTCTCCTCTCCGACATTAACCCAGACAGAACTTTTCCAACTGCCATTTTCACGAAAAATAATGCGGGCTGTAATCGCATGGGAGTAGAGTTCGAGTTGTCTATAGATTTCTTGTTTTCTTCTGAGAGAATAAGCATCTGCTTTTGACATCTGCATAAGGTGAGTTGCTTGAGCTGTAATGACTTTCTCAAGATTGAGCTCTGCTTTCAAAAGTTCTAACTGCGATTTTAGTTGATAGTTTTCTAGGCGAATCATCTCAAGCTCTTTCACAACTTGAGGAGGGGTATGATAGCCACCAGAAGGCCAGACTGTCGTGATATTTAAAAATAGCTCTTTAATGTTTGAAAGATGTCTCCAAGAAGGGGCAATACTTGCAACGGCTGCAGAACGCAGGTTGGTTGCCGCGCTGCTAGGAAGACTCAGGATCATAAGCAAGCACAACGCCAAAAAAATGTAACTGTAACGTCTCATAACACAGCTATTATTGACTGAGTGACATAATTAAAATTCTGCTGAGAAAGCCCAGCCAAATTCATTCTGCCACCATCTGCCATATAAATCCCATACTCTTCTTTGAGCCTTTGAACTCGATCTTGCTCAAGGCCTAAAAAACAAAACATTCCAAAACGATGCTGCAAGTATGAAAAGTCTCTTTTCTTTTGACCTGATTGAAGCGCTGAGCCAAATTCCTTTCTTAAAAAATCTATGCGATGTCTCATCATGTCGACTTCTTTCATCCATTCTTTTTTTAGCTCTTTGTTTGAAAGAATATGACTGACAATTAGAGCCCCATGTCTTGGAGGATTTGAGTATGAAGTGCGAGCAAACGTTTTGAGCTTTGATAGAACACGTTCTGCAGATTTTTCATTTTCTGTGACAATAAATAAAGCTCCAACGCGCTCGGAATAAAGCCCGAAATTTTTAGAATATGATGAAACGACCACACACTCCAGAGATTCTTTTATAAAAGTTCGAATAGCAAGAGCATCCTCTTCAAGACCTTTCCCAAATCCCTGATAGGCAAAATCAAAAAATGGAAGAAGTTTTCTCTGTTTCATAATTTGCGCAACAAGGCTCCACTGGTCTGCACTCAGATCAGCTCCCGTTGGGTTATGACAACAGACATGGAAAAGAATAACAGAATGTGCGGGGGCTTTTTGGAGTGTTTCAAAAAGACTCTCCGTATCCAGGCGATGTTTTTTTAAATTGTAATATGGAAAAGAATGGATCTTAAAACCACTTTGCTTAAAAACGCCCGGATGGTTGGGCCAAGTAGGGTCGGGTAGGCCTATCGTATCGCTCACCTCTTGTTTTATAAAGTCAGCCCCTATCCGAAGCCCTCCGGTTCCTCCTGGTACTTGCATTCCGCAAATGCGTGCATCATAGGCATCTCCGAAAATAAGCCGGCCCGTTTCTTGAATAAACTGTCCATCGCCACTGATCGGCAAATACTCTTTGGTTGTCTCGTGATCAAGTAAATATTTTTCAGCCGATTTAACAGATTTGAGAATGGGTGTCATGAGATGTTCATCTCTATAAACCCCCACGCTTAAATTCACCTTATGAGGTCTAGGATCTTCCATAAAAGCGGTATTCAATTTAAAAATAGCGTCTGCTGGAGCTTCAGTCACAGTGTCAAAAAAAGAGTCACCCATATTCTTCTTATAGAAACTCTTATTAAACTCGGCAAGATCTAGATTTTATATGACGGGCCCACTAGAATGGTTAACCTTCCTCTCAAGGGGCGTTAGCTCAGTTGGTAGAGCGCAACAATGGCATTGTTGAGGTCAGCGGTTCGATCCCGCTACGCTCCAGATCACTGGAGACATTTGCAGAAAAATCTCATTACCTTGGTTTACAAGTGAATATTTGCTTTAAATTCTTTTATTTTTCATAATCCCTCAATATATTTGAGGATGTATGCGAAGAAAGTCCCAAGTTTCTGAAAATAAGTTGTTTGAGATAGCAGAATCTCAGCAGGGATACTTTACCTCTAAACAAGCCAAAGACTCTGGTTATAAGGATAATACTCATCCATATCATATAAGTTCTGGTCATTGGATTAGAGTGCATAGAGGGATTTACCGCCTTGCCAGGTTCCCTGCGTCCGAGCGACCAGATTTAATGATTTGGGCTCTTTGGTCTTGTAATAGATCAGGGAAAATAGAAGGGGTTTATTCTCATCAAACAGCTCTTTCTATCTACGAGCTTTCAGATATCCTGCCTGATAAACTTCATATGACAGTGCCTTTATCATTTCGACGTAATTCTGCCATTCCCAAGATATTAGTTATTCATCGTAAACAATTGCTTCAAGATAGAATAGTCCAGATGAACGGGTACTTTGTGACCACACCTTATCAAACGCTTTTGGACATGATTGCAGAGGCTTATATCTCTCATGATCTCATTTTACAAGCGGTAAAAGCAGCCTCTGACCGGGGGGTTGTTTCGCAAAGTATGTTAAAGGAGCTTCTGAATGAGAACTCTGTTCAATCATCCCCTATTTACCCTCTCTTAAAAGGTTCTCCATGAAAACGTTTGAAAATGCGATTGATTTTAGGAAAAGTTTAGAAATGAGGCTGCTCAATCGAGCGCAAACTACAGGGGTTGATTTACAATATATTAGAAAACAGGTTGCTTTTGAACGGTTTTTAGCCAGATTGTTTGGACAGCCACATTCTCCTTGGATTTTGAAAGGGGGACATGCGTTGGAGCTTCGTTTAAAAATTGCTAGAGCTACTCAAGACATTGATTTGTTTGTAAAACCTCATACGCTCATTGCAGATCAACGGGTGATTTTAGAACGTCTGCAAGAAGATGGGAACCTTGATTTGTCTGATTTCTTTGAATATCGAATTGGTTTTCCTGAAGTTGCTCTAACAGGACCACCTTATGGGGGTTTTAGTTTTCCTATTGAGTCTAGAATTGCAGCACGTACATTTGAAAAATTTCATTTAGATGTTGGAATCGGCGATATTTGTTTTGAGCCTCTTGAAAAAATTAAAGGAAAAGATTGGCTCGATTTTTGTGGCATTCCCCCTCCTATTTGCCTTGTGATATCAATTGAGCAACAGTTCGCAGAGAAAATTCACGCTTATACTTTGCCCAGAGAACAAGGCTATAATTCTCGAGTGAAGGATTTGGTGGATATGGCTCTTTTGATTCAATCTTATGAAATGGATTATGAAAGAGTTGTATTTGCTTTGAAGCAGACATTTGCGCGTAGAGATACTCATGCGCTACCAGACAAACTCAATAACCCTCCACAAGAATGGAATAGCACTTTTGAAATTTTAGCAAGGAAATGCAATTTAGAAGGTGATATGAACATCATTTTTACTATTGTTCATAACTTTTATGAAAGTGCTCTAAAAACTAAGCTAGCATCAACTTTGGCTGATAAAGGAGACGATTTCTTTTCGATTATAACTGCGATGAGTCAGAATAAATTAAGAGGAACCCCTCTATATGATACGCTTAAAAAGTTTATTTATAGTGGAGGAAATGTAAATCAAAAGACATCTAATGGGCATCATTTTTTGCAGCTTTTGATTAAGGCAAATTTAGAATCCGGTCAAAAACTCGAGTTGATAAAACTCAGTGTAGATCGAGGAGCAAATGTCGTTTCGCCAGACATGAGCACCCTATCTCCGTTCGCTACTGCCATTTCGATTGGAGATAGAAAAATCGCTGACTTCTTGTACTCTAAAGGAGCTCCCAGGAAAGTTCCTTTACACCTGGGAGCTCAATACTATAATCTTTACCTTCAATATCCGATTTAAGGGAAAATCCTGGATCTACTTTATTGTAGGAAGGTGAGAAACAAGAGTATCTACTGATTAAGAAGCTCTTTTTCGGGCACCTTTTGATGCCGAAGCATTTTATCCAGCTTTATATACATTTTTTGCATAAGAGAGCGTTCTTTTCTAGTACCACCAGCAATTCCGTAAAGGGCATCGCTCATAATGACCTCTCGATCAACCAATCCAAAAAGGTATTCTAGTTCTTCGATAGTCACTTGTGTGTTCATCAAAGTTTTTTTACTTCTTCCAGATTTGTAACTTACTAACTCAAATTTCATATCTCTAGCTCCTTAGGATTTGCTCTTTTACTTCAGGTTGCAGAGATAAGAATTGACGAATAGCGCTATGTACTCCTCTTTGTACTTTTTTAAAATCCTGCAAATTTAGTTTTTTTGAGACTTCTTCGATGAAACTTTCTAAGAATCCATACATTTCAATTCTGATCGGTGCTTTACACTCAATCAAAGGTTTTCTGACTCTTGTTATTAGATCACCTGTTGGAACGCACAAGTCACGTCTAAATTCTATCTTCTGCTCAAGTTCTTCGTATAACAAATACCAATCGGATTGGTTTCCATTGTTCTGATATACATTCCAAACGAGATATTTTGTTATTTCAATCCCTCGGTCAAATCCAAAGGCTGCAAATCCGCAAAATCCATCGGTTACAGTTTCTTTTTTGCAGAAATGACGGATTTCACACGGAACGTTAGCTTCTTGTAGTAATGCTTGGATGTGTTTAATATCGGCTGAAACAGAATCTAATTGAGATTTGAAAAGAGCAATGTTTTCATTCATATTTTTTCCTATAATTAAATTTAATAAAATCCAATTCTCAATCAAGAGTTAAAGGGCCCAATCAAAGGCAAGGATCACTAAAAAATGAACTTAAGTCAATAAGTACAACCCAAAATGTACTGCATTTGTGGTATTTATGTCCAAGCAATCGAGGAAACCATAAAAAATAGCGCGAAACAATATGGTTCTATTTTAGTATAGGATATGTCGAGAGAGGAGATTTGCTCTGTCAAAAAGCGCAGCCAGATTTACATTCTTTCCCGCTGGTTTGTGAGGTATGGCTTTACCTTAATAAGGTGTTCTAGCTTATAGAGAAGATTTATTCCCTCGATGAATTTGTTCGAGAAAGCTCCGGCTCTGGCCAGGTTTTTTTATATCCTATTCTATCTATTATATAGAAATTTTAACGGGCAGACGGCCTACGGCCTCTATTTCTCCAAACAGAACTTTACGAACACTCTCTTCTGCCATCGGATCATTTTCATAGCCGATTAAAAGAGTTGGAGTTTTTGGTAAATCAATGAGTCCATAAGGCGATGCCATGACTATCAAGATATCAGGGTTGATATTTCGGAGCTCTTCTTTGATTGCATCATCCCATTTCATAACACAGACAATATGAGGACCATTGGAAGAAGGTTGGATGGCCTGTTCTAATATACGCG
>JACCDZ010688973.1_pt1 | contig 27631 bp, 19 predicted proteins | sample 7449551 | NCBI WGS metagenome assembly JACCDZ01 (sample SAMN15323452, study PRJNA562643) | freshwater metagenome | isolation source: river surface water | place: USA:Blue River Watershed | collected 2017-08-18 | reverse complement strand
GGCAAAATATACATCCGTCGATCGCCCGCTTCTTTTAGCGATGCAAGCTCTCGATCGATTACAGAACCTCCACCTCCACTGCCTTTGCCGGAATCTCCTAGTCGAAAAGATTTAGAAATCCCTGGAATTGAAATAGAGCTAACATCTCGAATTGGTTCTTCGAGAAAGCTTAAATCTCCCGTAAGCCCACTTGTTTCGATAGCCTTCCTACACAATGAAAGAGCCGCCCTTTTGAAACGTTTTGGCAGGGGGTCATAGCCTGCATCGTATACGACTTTCACGGATGTGTTGGGATACCCTACTTGTAGAATAGTACCCTGCATCCAATTAGAAAAAATATTTTCTGTAATAGATATTGGTGGCGAAAAAGGATCGAAGCTATTATAAACCTCAACCCTTCTTACTAATATCACTGGATACTGCACTAAATTAACGGTTCCATTTCTGGAACTACGATAATCTTCTATGTAAGTTTTCTTCCCAGGATGATACCCAAGCCAGATATCGAGACGTTCTTCTATACCCTCTAATACATAATTCAATTGATCGAGGGTTGGAACCGTATCAGCCGTATAAGCTCCGGTCAAGATTAACTGTTGCTGAACTTCAACCGGAGTCAAATACATACATTTAGGCTATAGAAGTACGAGGAACAATCCCTAGTTGAATGACAAATTTTTCGTTGGCGATCGGTGTGTAAGCATTTCTCGCTACTAGAATTCCGTACAGATTTGTATCGCCACTAGCCGCAGAAACAATTTTACTTGGCATGACTTCATACATAGTAAAGCCTCCTAATTCCACGGCAGCAGTATCCGGGAAGGAGATTGTCTTGAGGTGGCTAGTCATATCCGCCAAAGTTATGTTTGTGCCGATCGCAAACGGAGCATTATCAAGTGGTGCAACGGCGAGAGGCGCAGTAAACAAATGCAAGTCAACGCTAAGTTTGGTAGCTTGAGTTGAGAATATCTTTAACTGAGCTTCTGCGATAAAGCCGGAATCGTTAAAAGATAGCGCGTTTGCAAAGGTCAGAGTTTTTACCTGCAAAGCCGGATCTGCCGGAACTGCTGGAAAAATAATATCTCCAATCGCGTAAGCTGTTGTGTCGTTAGGTCGAATGAACGAACTTACAACCGTTACTGGCTTACGACTTTGCATTTCACTGGCGATGATCGACAACGCCAGACCTGTGGCAAGGGGATTAACCATAATGTAGGGGTTATTATTAACGATCCAAAAAGATTAAGAAAAAGATCTCTAGCTATTAGCTATCTTTCTCAAGCACAAATGGTTTGGTAGGCGTTTTCTTTGGTTTAACTGGTTCAGAGACAGGTACTGGCACTGGTGCAGGTGTTGGCGTGGGAATTGGTATCGCAGGTTTTGGTGTGACTGAAGATTTTTTATCAACAGCGTAACCATTCTCAATCAACCAGGTACCAACAGGATCTATCACATCAATAGTTCCTTGATTTCTCGATCGCCGAAAAACTCCGTAAGTAGGAATGGCGATCGGGTTAATCCATTTAGCGGTAGGTTGAATGATCATAATTACAATGTGTCTCCAATGGATCCAATCGTACCGGCAGGCACTCGAATTGAAAGCTTCCAAATCGATTGACCAGCATTGCTGACAAACAGTGTCCCGAATTGCAAGATAAAGCGCTTTTCTACCATGTAGTGCTCAAGCCCTGCATGGTATGCGTATTTGGAAACGTCAAAAATTTGTGGATTGAAATTACCAGGAGTTCCACCCTTGGGAATTACACCTCTCCAAGTTATTTGGTTGAGATCTAGCAACCAGTAGTGAATAAGATCGTAGTTCCGCCCAGCGGCTGGATCTGCGGGTGTGTCCTGAATAAATGGAGAGTTGAGCATTGGGGTAGTACCCCGTTGCGTGTTGATTGAAGGAACCTTTAAGCCAGGACTAACCCGCTCTAAATTCATGTACTGCAACTGAGAATCGGTCTGGTTTTCAATCAGTTCGACACCGAGTGCTGAAGTGAAGATATGCGTAATCCCTCGCAAAATCGTCTCGTCATTGAGGGCAAGACGACAAATTCCCCGTAAAAGGTTGGCGATCTTTTGCCCACCGGATATATCTCGAATGAAAGCATGGTCGGGGGCCATCTGAGATTCCAGGCCGTTAAACTCCAAAGGATTTGTTGTGGCATTACCTCGAAACAGACACTTTTCCAGTGCTTTCAAAGTTGCCGACATTTCCTTCTCGGTTTTCATTGCAAGCTGGGGACCGTATGGCTTGCCCTGCTGTTCCCACAAAGACTGAGCGTAATAGCCGAGGTTGATTACACCACCCAAAGCCTTAACACGTTGTCCGCCTGGAAGTTGCTTAAGGGGGTTATAAGTCGTTGGGTTTTCAACAGCTACCAACGTATTTTTCTGCATGAAACCGACAGCAGGATCGTCGTTTTCAACCATTTCTTGAATTAAATCCGATTCTGCTGGAAGTTTGCGGATCAAATTCCACAGCAAAATGTCGTCAGCGTTTCGCAAGTACATCCCAACAACAGGATCGTATTCTTGGCGAACATAAAAACCATCGTAGGCAACGGCCTCTGCTTGAATTGCTTGCATTTGTTCAAGCGATTGGAATCCAAAAGTGGCCGTACTGTTGCTCGGTAAATTAGCGGTTGACATTGAGTTTTAAACCGTAAGTGAATGTATTGAAATTATTCGGCAGCTTGACCTAGCTGATGTTCCAAGGATTTCCTTTCGTCAATCAACTGAAACAACCGAGCACTTTCAAAATGCGGGTTTTGTTCGATCGCCCGTATTTCACCGCTAATTGCAGCTAACTGCAATTGAATAGCAGTCGGTCCACCAGTATTGGGAACTCCAGAAGCAGCCAATGGCAGTACCTTGCTGGGATACTTAGGCGAACCCTTTGGAGCTATTGCTTTGAGCTTTTCTTCGATTAGTGAGTTAAAAGCTTGCAGAAGTTGCTCTTGTTCTTGTTGTTTGGTTTGAGCGGCGGCTGCTTGAACTTCTTGCTTCTTTGCTTCTTGAGCAGCAGCTTGAATTTCACTCATTTGCGCCGACAATGTTTGAACAACTGGCTCTAATGTATTTAGGCGATTCTTGACCTCAGTGTGCATATTAGAAACACTGACACTCAACGCACTGATTTGATCGGCAATTGCTTGGCTGTCCATAGTTACAGGAATTTCGGGGATCAGGTTTTCATTTTCAGATTCATCGGCAGAAGCTGCTACTGGGAGTAGTAAAGCATCTGATTCGGAGCTAGCCATGACACTGGTTCGTGTCTTTTTGAAAGTCGCTTTTTCAGCGAATAGAATATTGGCACCGAGAATGCGTAGGCGATCGACCTGCCAAACCGATCGCCCGTCGATCTCTGTGGGATGACCCTCCGCCGTAGCATTCACCGACATTCCCAAGTGATCTTGAGACGCAGAAATTGCTTCTACTTTGTCAGGCTGGTTGTAATCCCATAGAACACCTGTTACCCAAAAATCGTTGCCAGTAATTTTGGCGCTGGTCATCGCACCAACGATTTCAGTAGAAGCGTGTTGAGATAGTGAGTTATGAGCATCCAATGGCTTGGGTCGGGTAAGATCCAAGCCGGCCAAAGCTTCCAAAGCTACATTCCTTGGAATATACAGAGGTAATCCAGGCCCTACGTTGGGGATTGCTTCGCTGGGACTATCAATTTTGAACAAAATACCTTCGACGATGCGCTCATTTGTGGCGGAGGTATCAAATCTTGCCTTTGCTTCAATCTGAAGTGCGATAGTACCTTCTTCTTGGAGCAGCGGCAGAGTTAGCATTTGTTCGGAAGCTTGTATTGCTTCTTCTTGGGCGATCGACTCTTGGAAAAGTTTTTCTAGAGCATCGACAGGCGCTGGATCTGGGAGGACTTCAGGAGTAATAACAGGTTCTGGTTCAGCCGGAACCTCTACCTTTGTTGGCTCTATAACAGGCGACGGTTGCTCGCTGGCATAAACTCGGTGACGATCTGTACCGTCGCCACCCTGAAGACTTGGGAAACTTGGAGCATTGGCTGCTAAATCGCGGGCGATCGATTGAAAATCAGCAAGCAGTTCAGAAATACGGGCGTCCTTTCCTTCGATCGGATGACATACCGCGCCATAGAACATGGACTGAAAATACTCTGTGACCAGACGTAGCTTTTGTTGCCAAGCTTCAATACTGACCATTTCAGAAAGAGCACCCGCAGCCTTGATCTCTTTCTTCTGTGCGTCGTAAACACTTTGAGCGCTGATCAGTTCTTTAGGTAGATCGGAGTACGACAAATTCCCTGACGCGACCAAGAGTTCGGTCAATGCAATCCAGGCTTGCTTGATCTGACCTGTGTTTTTTTGGGATAGGACGGCGCCGACGGCCTCAATTTGAGAAGTATCCATAAAAAAAAAGAAGCCGAGCTTTTGGCTCGACCTCTTGGTTAGGGTTGGTCTGTTCGATTCGTTTATTTAAATTTAAATTTTTGTCATGTCATATAAGTAATTTTTGCCTTTCTGAGACGATTACGTATTGACTACCGCCTTGGGACTGGTTGACTCGGTGTACTTTTGTGTTGCACTTTCAGTGGGACAATTACCACTTCAAATTTTCCAGTCCTGTACGCATAGTGTTCGCTCTTTCGAGCCTCCCTTGCGGGGTAAAGTTAGCTTCGCCAATGTTTCAAGAGCTTGTTGGGCTAGTAGCACTATTCCAGTGACCTTAGAATTGTTTAACCACTAGCGACAGAGCAGGGGACTAGCTTCGCATCCCAGGGTGTCGTGACTCGAAAAACGTAGTCAGTTAAGACTTAGGCTGGTCAGAATAGCTTTTTAGATTATTCATCCCAAAGCTTCATGCCTTTAAGTCGAGGTTCCTGATGTAGTGATTTTAACTAGCATTCCCGGTTCCAGCTTGAAAGCCGTGGTTTTATTGTCCCATAAAAACTCTTGAATTCGCAGGGGGTCACTACCGTCGCCACCATTTTCTAACAAAAATTTAGTAAGTGGTGGCTTGTACAATAGTTTGCGCGTAGTCGTCCTTGGTAAGGAGACTCCCCACTCAGAAATGGGAGAGGTCGCAGAGACTCGTTTCGACAGAGCGTTTAAACTCATAAAAATTTCGGTAACTTCATCCATAATAGATAAAGTTTTGCCCCATGTAAATAGGTAGATCAGTGAAAACATCGGATGAACAGACTAAAGCTCTTGAAGCTTATGCCCAAACAACGGAGCACATACACTTAGTTTCTCGTTTACTGTCTAGCGCTATAGTTGAATTTCTGCGTCGGATCTTGACTCACGATCGCTCCAAACTGAAATCGCCGGAAATGGAAATGTTCGCAGATGTTACCCACAGACTTAGCGGATTAACTTATGGCTCCCCAGAGTATGAAGCTTGTCGCAAGGAAATGATGGGCAATGCCCTGGGTCATCACTATTCCCACAACCGCCACCATCCTGAATATTTTCCTGGGCGATCGGAGTGCGAAGAAATCAATGACTATATTATCGCTGTGTCTCGTGCTACCATATCTGGCGATCTAGATGAAAAAACTTTAGCTGACTACAACAAGCTAGTTGAATACCTCAAGCGCCAACAAGCTGAACACACCAGTTCGGTTAACGAGATGAACTTGTTTGATCTGCTGGAAATGCTGATCGACTGGATGGCTGCGACCAAGCGACACGCTGACGGTGATATCCAGAAAAGCTTGAAAATTAATCGCGATCGTTTCTTTATGGGCGATCAATTATCTGCGATCTTCAGAAATACGGTTCCGTGGATTGAAGACGAATTCGCAAAACTCAAGACACAACGAGATTTGTAAACCATGTTGACACAAAAAATCACAAGTTAATTACTTAACTTGTGATTTTAGTTTTATCGACCTTGAATTGTAAGCACAACTACAACGGTTCCTATTGGAGGTAGTTGTAACTCGTCATTTGGTTTTTCACTGTCCGCAATACCAACGAGTTGAACATAATTAGGGGAATGTCGATCTTTTACAAAAACTAATTCGCGATAGATCCACTCTCCACCGTCGCCAAAGTCTAAGTAAATCCTGCCCAACCTCCGAGGATCTTCATACTTTTTTGTTCCTGGTACAATTGTGGCGAAAACATGACCCGTCGTGCTTAAGTCGGTTATGACTATTGGTGTATTACTTGATTGTTCGTTCATGTTTTTTGAGTGTTAAGAATATCAGCCTCTTAGCTGTACTGGCATAACCAAGAATTGAGCGTTTGTACTGCCACCAACTGGACGAAGTATGACTGGCGCAAGAACTTCGTTCGCCTGTATTTCGACGTTCTCTGTAGTTACGACTCTTAACACGTCGAGCAAGTATTTTATGTTAAAAGCCATATCTATGCTGTCTCCCGTAATTTGTGCACTTAATTTTTCTTCGCAATTCCCCACGTCTCTTGTGTCAATCGAGAAGGTGAGTTGCTGAGATTCTTGGGAAATCGAACATTTGCAGGTGTTGGCTTTTTTGTCTGCAAAAATATTCAAGCGTTCAGTGGTTGCAATTAAAGCTCGGCGATCGACAACAATTGTTCTCTTAAAAGTTGGAGGGAGCAATTGACGATACGCTGGATATAAACCATCCAAGGTTCTTGCGGTCAAAATCTTTTCTTCAGATAAATCGGAATCGGTCATTTGTACCATTACCTGATTTTCCGCAAAAGTTAACACAATAGGTGTATTAACTTTTGGTAACATCCTTTCCATCTCAACCAATGCTCGTACTGGTAGAGTTACTTTGAAATTGTCGCTAGGCTCTGACTCGTTAATTGGTAACTCTAGTTGCTGGTATTTGTCATCATTGACCGTGGCAATCGCTAATCGATGCCCATCGGTAGCAGCAAATTCTAGCATCCCTTTACTAAAGGTGAAGTGTATGCCGTTCAGCACTTGCTTAGCTTCTTCAGGAGAAGCGGAAAATATAGTGTTCTTGATTCCCGTACTCAGATCGTAGGAATCAAGGTTCACTTTCGTCCCAGTATCATTGATACTAGGTAGTTGGGGAAACTCCTCTGGTTGCATAGCTTGAAGTTGATATTTGCCAGACGAGCAAGTTAGTGTCACTGCTAAGTCTTGTTCTTCCAGAGTTATAGATCCTTTTGGAAGCTTAGACACAATCTCGTTCAATAGTTTCGCAGGAATAGCTGCGAAACCCTCTTGCTTAATTTCCACAGGGAAGGTTAAATTTATCCCAAGACTTTGATCAAAGCCTGTTAGCGAAAGACACCCATCTACTGCGTTAAAAAGAACACAACTTAGGATGGGATGCGTCGCCCTTGTTGGTACAGCGCGACCGACTAAATCCAACATTTCGTCTAACACAGATTGTTCGCAAGTGAATTTCATGAGTTTAAATTTGAAAGTTCTTGTAAATTCTAACATGGTACTGACGTAATTAAAACAAAAACCGCAGTATTTTTACTGCGATTTTTGTTTATGAGCGTAGTTTGTTAGCGAGATCAATTAAGTGTTTTTCAAATGTAACACTTTTTGTGTACGGATTATGTAACACATACTCGTGACTAAAACCCGTTAGCCATGTTCCTGACGTAAGACTTATTTCCTTGCATCCAGAGAGTCGCTTAATTTTCGCCTCTTGCTTTTTGGCTTTTTCTTTGTTGTTGAAGCCTACGCGAGCTTCCCTGTAGTCGCCTGCCTTCAGGATAAACAAATTAGGGATTGGATTGGCAACCTCCAACAAGGGGTAGAGGTACAGTTTTAACAAATGAAGTCGTGTACCCTTGTCTGTAACGAAGTCGAAAGTTTCGGTGTCAAAACTTTCGATCGTTTCGATCGCCCCCTCAATAAAAACCAACATCCCAATCTTTTTTCCACCATGTCCATACAGCTTAGCGGTTCTAGTTAGATAAGATTGCCAAGCATCTTCCCACGCTAGAGTGAATTCTGTTTCAACGGTACTGAGATCCGCAAACTCTTCTCTGAATTCAGCAAAGAGCTCTGCCTTCCGTCCGATCGCCTCAATTAACTGTATATTCCACAATTTCATACCAGCTTTGTGCTTTAGCTCAAAACTAACAGGGATTGGCAAAAGCGGTTGAGGCTTTAATTCAACGAGATTGCAAACAGGAAATCCTGGGAGTTGGGCGATCGGATACTTGGCGGTACGTTCTGGCTGACGCTTATAAGTTCCATCGATACCGACAAGCTCTAACCACATTTCATCTGCTGCCTCTACCAGGAAAAGACATTGATTGTTTAGAGTGCCATCAGGTAATGGAATCATGACAACTGTCTTGCCTGGAATAAACCAAGGCACTGGTTCAATTAATCCCCAGTTTTGGGCAACCTCTAGTGAAGGATATATGTCAGGCTTCTTCTCATCATCCCAAAGTATTGTCACCTTGTTGGACTTTATTCTTAACTCTCCATATCGCTCACCACCTTTGCTTTTGACAATACCGCGATCCGAAAAACCATCAAAGTATTCAATTGGTTTTACTTTGAAGGTTGTTCGCGTAGTATTTGCAGGTGATTGATTGACTGTATTGTGGGCGATCGATTGATTTGCTTGTACTATTTGGGAATTTGGCATTTTAGTGAAACGTAGTTGTTTAACTAGAATATCATATATGTTATAATACAAAAAGTAGTTACGGTATTATCCCAAATGAGATTTATTAGACATCACAGCAACGGACTGACGACGTTTAAGTTAGTAAAACACGCCTCTGAGTTAAGAGGTGCGCTTCCAGGCGACAAATGGATTGTAGTAGACGAAAGCTCAAGTCTACAAGAACTACTTTGTCGTTACGAAATGTTGGATTTTACGAAAACAGAGTTACTTGCAGCACAAATGCTTGCCAGTAAAAACGCTTTGTGGCGTAAATCTGAGTCGAGTCGTAGCTACTGCCGAAAGCAAGCAAGTTTAATTCCAGCTTACGCAGACGAAGCAATTGAACGGGTTGCTTCTCAGATAGTTGCACCACATGAATTCAAGGATCTCGAATACGGAATATCACCTTGGATTCGTAGACTAACACTTGCTTTTGCGCAAGAACTTGGTAGCAATATTTAGTTGGTTAATAAAAAGCGGGCGATCGAATTAGCCGATCGCCCGCTTTTTATTTGATTATTAGAAGATAAAGTATTACACTAATAGAATAGTTTACTTGCGAAAATCATGAAATACGCTGCTTACACCAAAGCCAAAATCCAAGCCTACGAAAATCTTCGTCCATACATAAATAGATGGAAACTGAAGGCGGTAGATGCAGAGCGTATCAATGTAGAATTCGAGTCGCTTACTGCTGTAGACCGCTACGCTATTGCGTTACACACACTCGATTGTAGTCCATGTTTTTACACATGGTATCAAAAAGAATTGATTACGCACTTAACGTTTCCCATTTTACTACACCTTTTGTGTCACCTTGATGCAAGAGCGTCATCAGTTCAAGAGGTGAGATTACTTGTCGAGGTTCGAGGAGTAATCAAAACTGCATACAAATTATTGTGTGACTGGGGCGATACAGGTGAAACTGAACTGCCTAGCGAATTAGAGAATGAATTGACTGAACTGTGGGAATCCTATTCCATCGCTAACGAATCATTCCTGACAATCGCTGACAAATGGTTTGAGAAGTACGCTGACAATTAAACAATAAATAAAAAAGGGGCGATCGGTATTATTTCGATCACCCCTTTTTTATTGTCTAATTCAAGTAAATACTACGCTAAACACACGTATTTACTTGACTTTAAGCATAAATACTGATATATTAGTTCTATGGAGAAAAACCACGCAAAATCAAACAACAAACCGCGTGGCTAAACAAACAATATGTATTTCAACGCAATTACAAGTTTGACATCTGCTTTGACATCAGCTCGCAGCTATTGCGAGGTTCTAGTCAAGCAAATCAATACTAACCTGTGGAGTACAGGCAGCTTGCCAAACAAGATTATGTCACTAACGTTGACCGCAGCCGCTGCTTACGCAGTTGGTGTTAACCCCATATACATTGCGTTTACCGCAGTGTATGCACTATTTTTTGTCTTAACAACCACCCCACGGTGGGTCGTTGAAGCATCAGTTACCGCAAACCTTTTGGCAATCTCAGCTTTTACTCTCCCTGAAACGAGCGTGACAGCTCTAGAATACCTTATTCTAATCAAGATATTGCTTGAGTTGTGGTGCTGCGCTTTTGACAAATTAACACAACTTTATGCGCGACTAACAAAAGATCGCGAACATAGCTACTACTTTATGTGGATACTGTTCACGTGGAGTGTAAGCTACATAACAATGCAATCCTGCCCTTACTTACAAGCCTTCTTTGAAGGCTTGGTACAAGGCTTGGCAACTAACTAGCATTTTGCTAGCACAACACGTCCGCAACTCGTAAAACAAACGGAGTCACGAGGGTTAAATATTTTACCGTAAACGGTACTTATCTAACTAGAGGGCGAAAAAAGACCCATCGATCGAATTGATCGATGGGTCTTTTTTATGGTAACTTTTTCCAAACATAAATTACGTCATCAGGTGGACTTGATACTTCCCGTGAAATTAACCCTACAGGCTTAAATATTTCATGCGGAAACTCTCGGATTTTGAGTTTACTGTGTAATTTCTCTGAACTAATGTGAATATACTCAGTATTTTGAATAATTTGGTAATCATTCGGAGCATATTTGTGATAGCCGTAGAAATTGTTTGTAAATTTATCGGGAATCCAAGCCCCGATCGCCACCTCTGGTCTAAGTTCATAAATTGCCTGCATGATATCTATCTGGTGAGCGTCAGACATAATCACTCGCGTCGGTATTTGACCAGGGAATAAAACTGTGGTGTACGCTGTACTGTGCAATCCCGGATAACTACCGATCGCCGGAATTCCCAAATAATAAGCTAAATCACTATTCTCTGCACCAATCTCGATCGCCCGCCTACCATTAATTCGAGTCTTTAACCAATCCACCAATTCGACTGTTGGTAGCACGTATCGATTGCGGTAGTGACACCAGGTTTGGAGATCCTGGCGGGCGATCGAATCATACGCTGTGGCTGGTTGCAGTTTAATGCGGTTGGTTGGGCGATCTAAAAGTAAAGCATCTAACTGAACAAGTAAATTAGCGATTTCGATAGTAAGCGGGAGAGTATGTAGTGAGGATATTTTGTAGTACATAATATTCAGTTATTATTTTATATTTATCGTTGGTAATGCTATACTAATCTCATAGTTTATGTGACACACGATTATGCAATACGCATCAGATACGTTGGTTCATTATATAAAGATGCTTTTTCTAGAAGCAGGATTACGCTGGAATGAAGACAACGAAAGTGAAGTTCGCAGTATAATTGAAGACATTGCTGGTAGTAAACCAAATACAGAGAAGTTAAACGAGCTTCGTTGTAAGATAGCTTCTGAGCAATTAGCGGCTTTAATCGTTAGAAATGATGTCCCGAAATGGGGAATGAAAGACCCGAACAGTTGGATAGTTGATGAATCTGTCAGGCTTACGGATTTATTGCTTAAAAAATTAGCCAAGGAACCTGAATCGTAGGTTCTGTCATAAAAGGGGGCGATCGGAATTATCCGATCGCCCCCTTTATTTTGGCATCAATCCGCAAACTCTACTGTCCTGGGACAACCACTTGCAATAGCCCGCGACCGATCTGTTCCAAAAACTCAGAGCGAGAAATGTTCATTGAGTGAGCTAAAGTGTCTAAGCCAAACTGAGCCGTTGGTGTAACCAGGTTGCTCATATTGGTTTTCTTTTCGCCATATTTTCTGCGTGACGCTTTTTTGATGATTGCCATAATTTATGTATGTATATAGACTTTCTTGATTATAATAGGCATAGACAACAAAATACCTGGGACACCAATTCTTGCGGAGGAAGTGTCCCAGGTATTTGTCCCATACATTTAAATGGAGCACTACCATTATGTCCGAAATTATCCGCGTCGTGGAAGATGGTGTCGAATTTTTCACCATCACAGCAACAGGCGAATCGGGGATGAGTCAATCTGGACTTGCTCGACTGTGTGGCGTAGACGAAGGAGCGGTGCGAAAACTACTTAAGTCAGTTCGGACGAGTTCTTCTGATAAATTCCTAGAACCTTTATGGGATATGGAGTTGACACTTCGGACGAGTTACCGCGAATATAAAAATGCAATCATCCTAAAAGATGAAGTTTGTGTTTTGATGCTGGAATGGTACGCTTTTGAATCTCAACGCCCAAACGATACCGCAAGGTATAGTTATCGCAAATTCGCTAAGTCAGGAATCCGATCATGGATTCAAGGTATAACTGGTTGGCAACCGCCACAAGCAAAAGCAATACCGCAGTGGCAAACCGCTCGACTCGAAGGTAAAGAAGCTCGACGCGAACTGACTGATGCTATCAAAGCTTACATCGATCGCCACCCTGACCTTTCTGAGAACAACAAAAAATGGCTGTACGTGAATGCCAGTCAACGAGTTGTGTTGGTGGTGTTCGGCCGCAAAGCTAAAAAATTAGCAGAGGATTTAGGTGTATCTCCTGACAATTTGCGTGATGCTCTGACTTCCAAGGAATTGCTACTGCTCCGGGAAGTAGAGGATACAGCGGTGCGATTAATCGATCTTCGAGACGTTCACCCAGACGACGCGATCGCCCAAACAAGTGAGCGGTTGCTAATCCAGGTACAAAATCGTATGCTACGCGGTAATTAGATTTTAGGTAAAAAAGAGAGGGCGATCGGCATTATCCGATCGCCCCCTCTTTTTCTACTTATCAGGGCGTATCAAAAAAGTATCAACGTGCCGATATTTACCCGATCGCCCAATTTTTAGGATGCTTTTCCCAAGATACGTATCAAAGCACCACCCTAATCACTGACAGACTAAGGGCTGTAGGCTTACTTGAACTATTTCGTATCAATACGTATCTGGGGTGATTTGATACGCATTCTGTGTGTCCGTGATATTTGGATATCTCGATGTAGGCGCGTTTCGTGATACACAAATTTTGTCGCAGGCGTGACCCCTAAATCGCTTGCACAGCGTTTATTTCATAGATTTTGCTTTGCAAGTCATTACACAAATTTCGGAGCCTTCCTGCTACACATTTTCTTTGTGTAGCAACCTATGTGTAATGAGTTTTGGTTCTGAATTACTCGAATTCCTGGGTGACTACCAAAAAGAGGGGGCGATCGGATATTCCGATCGCCCCCTCTTTTGTCTATTGCCAATAGCTATCTAAATCAGCTTCAGCTTCTTCGTCTAACACGCCTGAGATTAATTCACTTGCGAGACTTTCCATCGTTTCTACTACCTCACTTTCCTCAAGGTCATAGTTTAATTCACCACTTCCCCAAAAACCTTCGTGAGTCGTCTCGAATTGCACATCTCCAGTATGCAATTCCCAGCTACCATCAGTAACGATTAGCCGTACTTGCATCCCATTTTGCTTAGAGTCACATAACTCTTCTCGTTGAAAGCTGCGTTTCATGTCTGACCATAACTCCATCAATTCTTGAACAATAGCTTCCTTTTCGGAATTTAAATGAAGTTCAAGTGTTGTCATTCCTTCTGTCAAAGATGTCATAAGTTCTAGAAAACAACTACATAATTAATGTATCATTATTAATATTATTAAGCAACAATAAGGGGCGATCGAATTAAATTAGTTCGATCGCCCCTTATTGTTAAGCGTATTCTTCTTCCTCTACTTCGTAGCCGCTTTCTTGTTGATATTCTTGAATTGCATCTGCGATGCAGTTCTCGATCAACTCCTCAGCCAGTTCAATAAGATCGTTGGATACCCGAAGATTGCCACGGGTAACGATCGCATCGTAAGACAAGAAGCCATATCCTACCCAGTTACGCCAATCTTCTTTGGAAACTTCGATACCTCTATATACACCCCAAGAGCGACAGCGTTTATCGTAGCTGAGACGTACATTGATACCATATCTACCAAGCAAAGGTGAATGTTCATTTTTGACCAAGAGATCTTCTCTTGTATGATTTTCACGCATTGTTTCTCGAATCTGCCCTAGATGTTTTGCAATAACATCTTTCTGTTGATGCAAAATACTATGTGCGATTTTCTCTTCAATCATCATAATAAATACTTGAGTAACTACACAATTAATATATCATTATCAATATGTATATACAACAAAAAACGCCTGACTAATATATTTATTAGCTAGGCGTTTTTGCTATCCTCTAGTTGTATAAGTGCTGTTTACAGCGAAACATACAACCCTCATTACTCCATCAGTTTCTTGAGTTGCGGACTGATTTGACTTAAATTATTGTTGCGATGCGTTCTCTTTTAGTTGTCGAATTATCGCTGCGCGTATCGCGCTAATTTGTGTCGTTCTTCCCGATAGCTTTAGACCTCGCTCTTTCGCAAAAGCCTTTAACTTAGGAATAGTCATTTTGTTCAGGTCTTTTGTGACCTTTTTGATGTCTTCAGTTTTTGATTCTGATTTAATCGTTACCGGAACAACCTCAGTGGATTGTTTGGCTACAGAGACTTCTGTAACAGGTGTTACCTCAATCTCTAAAGCTTCTGGAGGGATTTGACTGATAAAATAGTCATGTATTAAACCCTCGTGAGCTTTTATATTGTGCGAAAGACTCAACATATCAGCATCAGTACCTTGGTACTTCATGAAACTGTAAAAAAGCTTCTTTTCAAGCTTTTTGTTCAGTATCCGATATGCTTTTTGGTCTTCGTCTGTCATTTTCTTGTGTGCAAAGGTCTTGTCTGCGACTTTCGCCCCAGAAATCAAGTCCTTCGCTCGTTGAGATAAATCTCCAAAGAATTTAACTAATTTCCTCTCAAAGTTATTGTTTGTAACCTCGATATGGATTGTTTTTGTGTTCTGTGAAGCAAGTAGTAAATCTCGTGTCCTCAGTCGTAACTTATGGAGACTATCATTTACTATTGTTCTGTCTTCACGCCATTTCTTACTGGTATAAGTTGGCTGAACAATGTTTAGAGCTTTGCTGAGCTCTGGAAACTGCTGTAAGGCAGTTGCAGTTTGTACTGCATTAATAATGCGAAACTGGTCGTATTTGGTACGCCATTCAACAAACTGAATCGCTTCATGTACAGTGGCATTAGTGAATTTAGGTTGTTTCTTGGGCTGGAATGCGTTGGTGATTTTTGTCGCTAACGCCTTTACGCCGTCAAAAAACTTGATTCCTGTAGACTGTACGGAAACTGTTTCGATATTCGTTACTTGCATTGTTTTTAGATGCCCGTTTATGTGTAGAATTTGGGCATATAAATATAATACTACGATTGTAGTACAAAGTCAAGTATCTATACTACAATCGTAGTTATTTATAGTGAATCATCTATTAAAATCAACCCAATTCCTGAACATTCCCCATACAGCTTGCTGTAAATACGGTTCAATCTTAGTAAGGAATTCTTGCGCGTCTGCTGCGGAATTACCGCCACTTAACACTACATCCCCATTTAAATTGACATTAATTTGTACTGGTGGCATCTGCATTGGCGCTGATTCTGAGTCAGTCGATCGCCCACCGCCCATCGCAGCCACCGGAATCCGTGTAGGCGAAGGCATTGGCATTACTTCGACGCTGCGACCTTCATTGAGAGCAGTCAACAATCCCATGTTTTCCTGGGCCGGCCCAGCGGACATTACAAACTCACCGTTCGAGAGTAATGCCGGTATCCTGTCAGCAGTCCCGGAACCTGGCCCTACGACGGCACCACCAGACGCGAACTGCTGAACGGGCGTTTGCGCACCAGATTGAAAGATAGAATTTCCTAAATTTTGCAGCAAGGGACCAATTAAGGGAACGCTGGCAACGGCTTGACCAAGGAAAGCAGGCAATTGTATTAACTTATCCCAGATCCATTGGATTACGTTTTGCAAGAACTGGAACGGTGCCATCAAAACACTGCCGACAACCGAGCCTAATGTTTGGAATCCTCGAATGATTGCAGCAATTGCACTGGTGACAAGGTTGATGGGAGCTAAAACGACTTTGACAACCAACTCGCCGATCCAAAGCATTACTTTGGTGATCGCAAACACGCTCCAGATTATGCCCTTAACTGCAAATCCGATCGCCCGAATTGGCAGCAATAACGCTGTAATCGCATTCCCAACCATTGCGGTCTGTAATTGTTTGCCAACGCCACCACCAGTGTCGATACCGAATAGCTGCATCAGCGGTTCTAGCGGTTTTAGGAAAGAACCACCGATCGCCCCAAACATCGCACCAACATCTCGCACACCATCGGTAACTGTCTGCCAAATTCCACTCAATACCTCTCCAATACCACCAAAAACGCCTGAGATCAAGTCTCCAAACCCTAAGAAGTTGGTTTTAAACAGTACAAACCCGGCAACCAAAGCTCCAATTAATATGAATAGTGGGAGCATCGGTCCACTAATCGCAACCCAGGCGATCGATGCAGCACTACTAATTGCAGCCATCACTCCAGTAAATACTGTCCCAAAACCTGCAATTAAACCTGAGACACCTAATGTTCCAGCAGATAACGCTGTTGTAAACGTACCGATCGCAGCACTAACACCTGGGAATAGTGTTCCGAGCTGCGGAAGTGCCATTGCCAGTCCAGTAAATCCACTCAGTAAGTCACCCACCATAAATAAAGGTGCTGCCAGCGCTGGGGCAAAAGAACTAAGTGCAACTCCCAGCGAAGACAAAGCATTGTTTGTGGCATCTGCTGCTGATACACTACGATCGCGCATCCTTCCCAGCCCAGACTCCGCCGCCCTTAATTCGTTGTCGATATCAGCGAGTACCCCACGACTACTCGTTTGCTGAACTACGTCAGTACCAAAGTGTCGAGATGTGTCGAAGCCACTACTTAAAACAGCTTCCATCTGACTTTGCGCCAATCGTGCGCGATCGGTTGCGGTCAGCTCTGCGTCTGGATCTTTGCCTCGCAACCTCATATCAAAGTCGTGGGCAACTCTGGCAGCATCCATATTTGGTGCTTTGCCACTGGCGACATCGGCGATCGCCCCTACTGTTCTGCCGATTGGTGAATCAGTAACTTGCTCTTTGCCTTTACGGAAGCGGTTGGCGATACCGTCTAAAAGTTGTCCTGGTTTTTTCAGTGCTGAGGTAATCGTTTCACCAGCAGACTCAAACAATTGCTTGATAGCCATCACTGCTTCTCGCGCAGAATTAATCAATGCTGGTCCAAATACAACGTTGATAGTTTGGCGCAAACCCTCAAACAATCCACCTAAAACTTCGAGTCCGCCGCCAAAGATGTTGCCGAGTCCGCGCATCACACCTCGCGCACCTTCTTTGATTCCCGTCCAAACAATTTCTAACCCTTCACCCAATTGCCTAAAGTCACCATGAACTGCGGCAGGAATACCGCCGACTATTTTTACCATCCCTCGGATAACGTTGATTATCATCGTCAAGGTGGAAACAGCCACTTGACCGAATCCAGTGAAGACTCGGAACAGTCCCATGAGAACGCTTCTCACTCCCAGGAAATTTGTGGCGATCGCCAGCCCTGCCAAAGCAATCGCACCCGCAACAAATGCCATTGGTGCCAAGTGGACATAGAACATCGCCGCACTCAATGCCGCACCTGCAAAACCAGAACCAACTTGTCCTAATCCAAACTGCAAATTACCCCAGAAGTCGCTGGCAGCATCTTTGAATCCTACCCAATCCATCTTTTTCAAAGATGTCGCAGCTCTGTGAGCAAAATCTATAACGTCACCTTTTAATACGCGATAAGCTCCCCCAACTTTTTGCAAGTCAGTCGTCATCATGGCGCTCAGATTACCGCCACCAGTTCTTTCAAGGTATTGCCAGCGATCGGAAACAGCTAAACCTACTTCTTTGATGCCAGTGGAGATTGCCCTTTTCGCTTCTGCGACCGCCACAATCAAACCGTCAGGATCGATGCCTAAACTTTTAAGCATCCGATCGGTGCCGACATCAAACACAACACTGCTGGCAGCAACTTGTTTTTCGATCGCCAGCTTCTGTTCCTGCAAGGCAACCATTGTCTGAGATACCGTTGCAGCTTGAGCGGCGAACTTCTGAACTTCGTCACTTTTCCCTAACAACTTCTGAATGAAATTAGTCGGTGCCGGAGTAGCTGCTGCTACCTGGACTTTCTCGATCGCCTGCACATAATTTGCCTGCAACTCAACTTCTTTTTTGTTGATGGTCGCAAGCTCCTCTTCGATCGATGCCCGTTTTTCTTTAGCTGCTGCACCTTGATCTAAGAAGAGGCGATTATTTTCTTTGGTGATCGCCTTTTGCAGAAACTCCCCGCCTGCCCCTTGATAAGCAGCCCCAAGTTGGTTGCCATCCATTTGTCCGCCAGTGGTCTGCATTTGATACTGCAAGTTTGCTGATGCTGCCTGAGCAGTCGCGGAACCAGAACGTGCATCAAAATCAGCTTGCCGGATAGCCGCTTCCAACGCTTCTTTGTAATTTAGTTTGACACCAGCCTCTACTGGGATTTCGGTCGCTACAGCTTCTTTCTTTTTGCCGAAACCACCCAGGAATCCGCGCAATCCATCCAGCATCTTGCCACCACCAAATCTCGCAAGACCGCTGCTCTCTAATTGATCAAGCATTGAATGGAATCCTTGGAATAAGTTACCCAGGATTTTTGTAGGGTCGAGCGCGTCTTTCATTAATCCGGCGATCAAATCACCGACAAACGGTAAGTTGAACAACATTCCTTTGATGTTCTCGATCGCCCCTTCCCATGCCAACGGGATCTTTTCTGTGGGATTGTGATTGAGAGCGTTAATGAGACCCATGCCAATGTCGATCGCCGTTTGTACCAGTGGCATCGCTATGAACCAATCAACAAATCCTTGCCACGCGCCTTGAATTGTCGCGACGGCAGCACCCAGGGGTTCGAGAATTGGACTTAGTTGAGTGCCAAATTTGTCCATCAACCAGACGAAGACGGTATCGATCTTTTCTTGGATGAAGGCGATTGCGCTGGCGATCGGAACCTGGACGTTAGTCATCATAGGACCGAGCAAATCAATTCCAGCAAACCGTTTTAAACCTTCGTTTGCAAGGAATAGTCCAGTGGCGATCGCACCCATCGTCAAAGTGACTGGATTAAATATCAAGGCGAAAGCAGAACCGATCGCCGTCACACTGGAAACGATCGCGCCCATAACAGGAGCCATCAAGCCACCGACCGCGCCAACCAACGTGAAAATCTCTAGAAACTTGTTTAACTTAGCAGCGCTCGCTTCGTCTAGCATCCCCATGTTCACCAGTGAGTAGCTGGCAGTTTGAGCGGCAAAACCGACAGCAGTAATTGCACCGCCGACAGCCATACCTGCTTTGCCTGCACCAGCAACGGCACCGTGCAAAGCTCCCAGAAATCCGGCAGAACGCCTAGCAGTGCGCTGCATATCGCCTTGAATTTGCTGACCAGCAACTTGAGCACTCGCTGCCATCTCGCCCATATTTGCGCTAACAGATTGCTGGGTATGCTCCCAGTTGGCGCGAGTATCTGCGGACGGACCGGGCGAACCTTCTGAAATGTTGCGCTTCAACAAATAACCGATGCGTTTGAATCTGGCGACCAATCCACGCCAACCACCTGCTGAAATTTCTTCTGCTGTTTGCGTCCAAGCCTCTTTCGCGCCCCTGGCAGCATTTGTTGCGTGAACCAGTAGTTTTTGGAAAGGATTTAAACGCGAAATTTCCTGAGCGCGGAATTGAGATAAGCTGGCGATCGTATTGTTCAATCTTTGAATTTCAGCTTGTGGTGCATCAGGTAAGTTCTCTACAGGGAACGTACCTCCGCGAGCGCGAGACAAATTAACTTCGGGCGATCGTCTTCGAGCTTGTTCTTCGCGCAGTCGTTGTGTCGTCGCTGGCGCAGCCATGTTTTGGATTTTTGCTGAAATCCTACCAAAGAAACCTGAAACCGCACCCCAAATCTTAGTAAAAAGTGGAACTCTAGCTAGTTGCGTAGTTGCTGCCGTAAATATCCTACGAATATTGGTATAACTATCAACCATGAAATCGGAAACAGTATCCGCTACACGTAGCGCTGCTGATTTGACAGTATCAAGTGTTTGTCGAGGGTGTAACAAAATATTAACGATTGCCTTTAACGGAGTAGAAGCTACATCCCAAATTGCGGGAAATACTGCTTTGAGTAGGTAGTTTCGCATCGGCGCAAGCGCTCTAGTAGTGAAACCACCAGGTGCAAGCATTTTGGCTATATCTTCAGGACTGGTAGCCCCCAAAGTAGCTGCCAATGCCTCACCGATTTGATTGGCATTATCTTTGACTTCTTGCGTTCTACTTGTCGCTAGCGTTTGAGCAATACCTCTTTTTTGCTTACTATTCAAAATAGCTTGTAATGCTCTATTTTGAATTCGACTATCGCTAATGCCTCTAGCGGTCATCGCATCTTTAAATTTCTGAGCAAATTCTTCTTGATTCGCATAACCCATTTTCGCGCTTAATGTTTGTAAGCTTGCGCCACGATCTGTTTCACGTCGCTGACGAGCTTGCGCGAAAGTGCGAACCCCAGGCAGAGATGCCAGCATCCCGATCCCTTTAGCCTTTAAAGCTGCTGCATTAGCCCCCAAGGTTTTGATGCTGCTACCAAGCCACGTCCATGTGCCTTTAACTAAAGTCGTAAGTGGTTCAAACACACCGTGTCTGAGTACGTCACTCACGGCGCTAAGTGGATGTAAACCAAATACGCTAAAACTTTGCATTCCTTGTAAACGATCGTCAACCCATTGCTCAAACGTTTTAGCGTCTGTTTCTATGTTTGCTACAAAGGTCGCAAAAGCTTCTGAAATTGAACCGAATCCTGAACCTGTTTGGTTGGCAATCGAACGTAATTGTGCTGCTATCTGTTGTTCTGTCCCTTCCAGCCCCATCTGGCGACCAATATCAGCAATTTGTTGTACCGTCATATCTGTGATACTGCGACCAGTTTGCATATATTCAGAAATTGTTTTCCACAACTTTCCTTTTTCTGCATCTACACTATTCGCCCTACTTGACATATCGCTTATTACACGCGCAGCAGCACCAGGCGCAGTTTCCCCAGACTCTTGAAGCATCTCTATCAATCTTTGGCGATACGAAATATTAGCACCATCACGAACAAGTGCGGTTTCATCAGCTTCTCCAAAATTAAAGTGACTTGTGTCCCCTAAAGCATTTTGAAAATATTTAGCCATATTCTCATTACCTGCGCCACCAAGTTGTTCTTGAAACAACCTAAAATTCGCAACATTGGCAAACCCCATTTCTCTTGACATTGCTTCATACTTAGCAGATGAAACCTCTGTTTGAAGTTTTCCTGTTCGCATAAAATTATCAAATGCTTCTTTTTGACTAGCATTTAATCGAGTGTTAAACTCGTCACGAGTTAATGCAACACGACGTAACTGACTAACAAAACCAGCCTCTCTGTTTGCCATTGCACCAGCTCTACGTGCTTCACGTTCTGCAAAACCTGCTTCTTGTCGAGCAACCCTCTGATTTATAGCAGTACGAAGCGAATCAATTTGTTCATTGTAAAAATTCGCTTCGTTGTTAATACCGATAATTCGTTTGAGCTTGTCTTGCCAAGTTTCTTTGGCGTTACTCAATATCGTTTCAACAGAGAACGCCTGTTCAACCTGTTCAATACTGTCATGACCTAAAGCGCGAGCAAGACCTGCTTCGTGATTAACATAATTTGACTGAACTTTTGTTACACCGTTTCTATCTGTATACGAAGTATCTTCTCCCTTTACTCTTAAAGCTCCGCCCCGAAAATTACCTTGCTGTATTTGTTTTAAAATAGCAGCACGATGCTGGGGTTCAATTTTGCCAATCCAATCTTTAAACGCTTTGTTCTGACCTTCTCTTGAAATATCAAAAAGTTTTGCTCTCTCGGCTCTCGCTTGTTCGATACGTGAATTTAATTGACCGGGACTCATTAATGGATTAGTTAATTCATAAACATCTTTTTGTAAGAGCGTGGCCATTTGTTGAAGTATCAGACGCTGAACTTCAGCATTTGGATTGCCAGTACGAAGTTGACGCTGTAAAGCTTCGAGCCTTGACCGCCTTGAATCTTGCTGGCGTTGATCTTGAAGCGGTTCAACACCAGCAATTTTTGATTCGATCGCCCGTAAAGCTTCATTAGAAAAACCTTCTCTCCGTCCAGGCATCTTTTTCGCTGTATTTGTAACGGCTTGACCGATGCCTGCCATAATGTCCTTTAAAATACCACGCAATCCATGAGACACTGCATTGGGGGCTGCTGTGGCACTGTTTCTTAGCAAGACACTGCTTTCTTTAAAAAGTTCAGGATCTATCTCTACACTATCGCGAACTTTCTTTAATTGGTGTTGAATCATCTCTTCAACATATTTATTTATTTTTCCTTCGTATAAACCGTCATCCATCGTTGTAGACAAATCATCAACTATTCTGTCAAAATTAAAATCTCCTAAATTTTCACCACCCAGTCGCTTAATAGCTGCAACTTTTGTCTCAGCCTGTGTCCTAAGAGCAGCTCCGTTTCTATTTCTAATTGCACCTCTATCAACAGGTGAAATTTTAAGTAGCGATCTAATGGACTCACTTGACATGACGTTTGTAGCAAGATCAGAATCAATTTTTCCTGTTGCTTGCGCAAGCTGATAAGCCATCAATTCTTTTATACGTTTTTGACCGCCTTGGCTGTAACGAGCTACGTCCGTAGGAGAAGAAAGTCTCTGTGTTGATACGCCAGCTTTCTGGGCGGCCACACGTAGTTGATCGGTCGTAAGTTCTTGTGCAGTATACGTCCTGCGATCTTTATTCAAGTCACCAACACGTAGTGCTTCAAGCTGCGTTCTACTGTAATGAATTAGTCCTGCATTCTTTTTCTCTTCATCAGACATTTTTGTTGGCGAATTCATTCTGTCAACATTCATTACAGCAACGTTTTGTACTTTAACAGCCTCTAACGCTTTCCCTAACGCAGCTAAATCCGGGCGATCTTTACCAAAAATCGCCCGCAATTCTTCGCCTTGCATTAATCCTAAACGTGCCGGAGATACCTCTTTGCCAATTGCCTTCATTTCCCGATCGCCAAAGATTCCCACTTTTGCTTCATGTGTCTCAGCTAACCGCTTACGCTGGAACTCTTCACCAGCACCAGTCAACTGCCATTCTTTTTCAGTGCGAGCGCCTATCCCAAAGAAACCACCTTTCTTGACTTCAACTTGCTTCGCCATGTGACCGTAGTCAGTTTTCTGCTGTTGAGCCAAGGTGACAATTTCAGCTTGCGATTTTTCCCGAATCTTTTGCAAGAACAGCGCTGACTCCTTAGCGAGTTTAAACTCGTTTTCACGCGCTTCTTTTGTCTGCGGATCTTTATACGAGTTTGTTACAGATCTAACTTTATGCACTCCTTGTAGAATCCGACCTTCTGTACCGATACCCATCACAGCACCGGGAATCGACTTAGCCGATCGGATTACCCCAATCAAGCTATTGGCAATGCCTTTAACAACATCCCAAATCAGCATGAAGCCACCGAAGATATGTTTCTTGACTGCGAAGCCGAGTAGAAATATTCCCCCAAGGACGATCGGCATTACACGGATAAGTTTCTCGACCACAAAAGCAATACCATCCGTATTGATGCCTGTAGAAAATGTCTTTGAGATATTTGAAAGAGTATCTTGTAGCCATTTAACTGGATTGTTTAGCGCGACAATGATTGCATCGAGTTCTTTAAAGCCGTCGAATACCTGCCAAGTCAAAAATGCGATAGCACCTAGTCCGGCAACCATTGGCAACGAAAGCGTGCCACCAAAAAGACCGCCAACAGTACGTATTACAGCCATTAACGCCTGAAAAGAAATACTGACAAATTTAACTTGCTTGTCAACAAGAAATAATGCACCAATACATAGTGCAAAAACAGAAACAACTCCAGTACCAAACAATCGCAGATCGCGAAGCGAAGTCAATACCAATCCCATCCCCCTGGAAACATTCCGACCAATCGTAATCAAAGCTTCGTCTAAGGAATGAAACGCAAAGATCGCATTTTGAATACCTAGTTGTATACCTTGGATTATAGCTAAGCCAACACGACGAGCTGCTTGAATCGTATAAGGAATAAGAGAAGTAACGAAAAACGTAATCGCGTCTTTTGCAACACTAACCAACAATCCACCCAATACAATAATCGCGCCCGTCATCATCCGCCCGATCGCCACAAAACTTCCACCGATCCACATCCGAGAAGCGTAGAGAATAAGTTCACCAATCCCCATCACAGCGCCAACAATATTCCCTTGAGAGATAGACGACCCGATTCTCCCAAACATCCCAACCAGGTAATTCAGCTCATCTCGGACTTTTCCTGTTAAATAACGAATTGTTATTAGAATACCTTGCATCATCTTGGAGACTGCAATAACAGGAAGCAGTAATATCGCTGTCAGTGTTTGAGTGCCCAAGATAACTGCTTTAATCATCAATCCGATTCCATAGGCGATAATTCCGGCAGTTTTTCCGGCGATCGGAGCGAGAATCTGAAATGTCTTAAAGAAAGTTGTACTAAATTTTATTACCGCATTTGTCGTATCTACTACCGCAAAACGCAGCACTCGGAGGACGAAGGTAGCGCCTAATATGATTTTCGAGAAAAATCCTAACTCTGTATGCGCTCTCGCAAAAGCATCTACACTGTTCAACAGCTTAGGGGTGATCGCGTCTAAGACTGTATAATATGTCATCCAAGAAAAAGCTGCACGACCTAATATTTGCATCCACGGGACAAGCGTAGCTCTCAATAAAACAAAACTTTCTATCACGGGACCCAGGTTGAAGCCCATAACGTAAGCTTTGTCATAAGCTAACGCTGCTTTAGTAGTTAAATAAGTTTTGCGAACAGCCATCAACTTCGCACTCAATACTCGGATCGGGAAAGCTCTATCTATTGCTTGCCCTGTACCACTTGCAACTGCTCCTGCTGCGTTCTTGGCTTGCTCTGCAATATGCGTAGCTGTTTCTTTTACGGAGCCAGCTAATAGATTGCTCAGCGGTCTAGATGCGTTTTGAGCGGTTTTTAATGCTTCCCCTTCTAATTTTCCAAACGCACCAAGTTTTGTCCCTACTGTAACGAGAGCATCATCAATTCCAGTTACAACTATGTCAAATGGATTAACGCCTTTGGTTACGCCTTGAAAACCTTTTGTTTGGGCATACAGAGCTATGAGCTTGAACGGATTCAAGAATCCGATCGCGTCTGCAAGTGGTATCAAAGCTTCATTGATAATATATTTAGCCGCACCCCCCAAACTCATGCCGACCGCCCCAAGTGCAACTCCTAAACCTGCAAAAGCAGTCTTGAGTATTCCTAACTGCTTACGCATTGCGCCTAAGTATCCGGGAAGTGCTTCTTGTGCAAGTACAAATGCCTTTCCGACTCCGCTCATCGCAATATCAAAAGCATTTGCAATAAAAGTTCCTATTATTGGAATCTTTCGCAAAGATTCAGAAATTATTCCTGGTATAAGCTTAAGTTGGTCTACGACTGCTTGTTTTGCAACCGTAGCACCTCTCGTTAGCGGTTCTAGTAATCCTTTTTTGGTTGCCTCTCCAGCAATCATTGCTTTTTTTAGAGCGTTCTTGGCTATAAAAATAGGAATTCCCAGAAATGCAATAGCGATAGTGCTACCAAGAGTGAAAAAGGTTCTCCCGATCGCCACTAGCGCATTAAACAACGGACCAGTCAAAAACCCAACAAATCCCGAAAGCGTAGGACTTTTGAGTAAATCAAAGACAGCCTTGATCGCCGATTCAATAACCGTAAGTTCAGCGATAGGCATTCCTAGTAACGGTAGACTATGGATGAAGTCGGTAACTGGCTGCACCGCATCGCCAAAGCCCATATAGTTCGCAAATAACTGCGGGACAGTCATTACTTTAACAGTGGCGATCGCCTCAAAGATTGGCTTAATAGCATCGCCAACCTTGCCCGCAGAATCTGCAATGTTTTGCCAAAAAGTCGCAAAAATAGCGCCTACTTCGCCCAGAGTTGAATAGATTTGACTGCGTACCTCTTCTGCCGGAAATATATTAATGCCTTCTGGATAAACAGAGCGAAGTAACGGCTCCACTAGATTAAAAACACTTTCAAGACCAGTTATTGCACCTTCTACTATTTGAGGTAAAGTATTAGACCAACTGACCAAAGCTGCTGTCCATTGTTGAGTCAAATCCTCAAATACATTCATCCCCATCAGTATTGCTACAATACCGGGCAAACCTTTGGCTAGCGCTGTTCCGATACCTGGGCGATCGAAGACCTTGAGAAAGCCAACATACTTACTTGCACCTTCTTCTAGAAGCTTTTGACTACCTAGCCCAAATAATGATAGAACCCCACCAGCAATTGCACCAAAGAGTCCCGGCAAAGATCTTAGGGCTTCAAAAGGGACTGTCACTAAGTTCATCAACATTGATGACAGCATTAATGACGTAAATCCCAAAAGATTAAAATTATCAATAACCTTATGAAGAAAATTTTCCTCGAAACCCATGAATTCTTTACTGAGCGCACGGACAGCTTTGACCATTTCCCAGAAGACTAAGGCAGCTCCAACAAAAGGCGTAAGAAAATTCCCCGACTGACCTTTAAAAGCGTCGCCAATCGTAATTAGATTTTGAAAAAAGGTAGTGGCGATCGCCCCAAGTTTACCGAAGAAAGCAATCGCAGTCTCGCCAAAATTTGCTTCGATCGCCCCCATAATCCGATCGCCCGCCTGATGCGCCATATCAACAATACGTCCCCACATTTGCTCCCAGATTGTTTCAGTTTGAGGTGGTGGCGCTAGTTGCTGGGTTTGTTGGGCGATCGATTCTTGCTGTCTAGGTGTTTCAATTTGAGGTACAACTTGGGGGACTGTTGGAGTTTTCGGTGCAACGACACTATCGAACTTTTCAGAAACAATGTCTGGTAAACCCCAGGCAAGCAATGGCTTCATCGCTGCCATACCTGCAAATGCTAAGCCGCCAAAATCAGGAATGGCTGAAGTGAATGTGGCGACAAAATTCAACCAACCACTGGTCATCATGGAAAATGTGTTGTGCCACGCATCACCAATCTCGGTGGCAAAATTAGTCAAGGTTTCAGGTAAAGAGAAGCTTGCAAAAATAGACTTTAACTTAGCACTGGCTTGTAACCAAACCGAAATAGTCCAAGCAGTAGCAGCCCCCATTACCTGTTGAATTTTATCGCCAGTAAACAAAGCAGCAATACTCATCAAAGTCATACTTCCGGCAACCGAGCCTGCGGTCTTTAACCAGTTAACGCGAGTCATTAACGACGGACCAGGCGAAGCTTCGGACAGCGAACCTTGAATAAAGTGTCCGATGTATGCGGCGAAATCAGCCAGAGGTCTCAATAATCCTGCAATAAAACTAATAGTTCTATCCCAAGCATTGGCAGCCATACTGGCGGCTGACACGAACGGCATCGCCATAATATTGAAAATCGTTTCACCGATATGCTTGCCTGACTTTTCCCAGTTCCTAAAGCTCGTCATCGCAAAGTCGAGCGCCTGAGTGATCGCCGTGAATGGCGAAGAAAGTAATC
>JACCDZ010114517.1_pt1 | contig 27632 bp, 20 predicted proteins | sample 7449551 | NCBI WGS metagenome assembly JACCDZ01 (sample SAMN15323452, study PRJNA562643) | freshwater metagenome | isolation source: river surface water | place: USA:Blue River Watershed | collected 2017-08-18 | reverse complement strand
GAGTATCCAAGTACTTTCTTGTTATTGTGGAATAACTGTTTAGCAGTTGTTTTAAACCTATCATAACCGACTTTAGCGTAATCTGCAATATCTGCATCTACTTTTACAGTTTTATGTAAACCTATAGACTGGTTCTTACCTTCATATACATCAGCTGCAGTTTGTAAAGCTTCTCTCAGGTTTTTATTTCTGTTAGCACCTGCTAATTCCATAGGATTTAAAACATCTGCAGTCATGTGAGTCTTTTCAGCTGTTATAATAGCAGAGATTGCCTCCTGACCCATCTTATAATCTGAACTAGCTGGGTTAAGATTTTTAAGTTGATCTGTTAAACCTCTTGCCAACTCATCTAAATACTCAGATTTATTACCTGTTCTTACAGCTTGTTCTCTTAATCTCGAAAGAAGTTCTGCAACAGTCTCTGAACTTGCGCTATTAGAAGAGTGTTGAGCTTTAAGTAAGTTTTCTACGAAATAGTGAGAAAGCACACGACCTGCTTGAATGTTCTTAGAAGACATGTCTGAAGTAGAAGCCATTAAGCTGTTATTTAACTGCGCAGCTAACATGGTTACTTTAGGAGAGATAGTCTTACGTAGACCTGCCTTAGTTGTATCGTCGTATATACTGTCTAAATACTTCTCATGCCATTGGTCATAAGTTTTTATATCAGGATTTTCAGATAAAATATCAAATAAAGATTTTACATTATCTGACTTGTTATTCTTTACACCTAGCTTATCAGCAAAGTCTACTAACTCAGCATAGTCAGCTGATAGTTTACGTCCTTTACTAAGAACACTTTCAAGCATCTGAGCATTTTCCTTACTACCTGTAGATTTAGCAAAGTACTCGGTCATGGTATCAAAGTCGTAGTCTCCAAACTGTAAATACTTATAGATAGGGTCTTCATGACGTATAAAGACTGACGCTCTTGTTCCTAAACTATCTTTAATATTAGTATCGACCATATACTCAACGGCACGTATAGACATCGGACCTTGAGCAGGTTCACGGTTAATTAAGCTAAATAACGGTAAATCATCAGAAGCTTTAACACGTTTAAGTCCACTAAAACCTTCGACGTCCTCTAAATACTTACCTTTACCTTTAAGAAAATCTGCTTCTTCTTCTTCAGTTAGCTCTATGCCTGCTAGTTTAAGCCTATCAAGAGCACCATGATACGAAACACTTGCGTAAGAGATACTTCTGTTTGCTTTTTGTTCTTTAGCTACGAAGTCTACCAATTGACCATTTACAGCCCCAACTGTTGCTAATAGGGATGCATCTCCGTGCCTAGTCATAGCAGCTTTTAAAGCTCCTGATGAACCGCCTAGAGTAGGCTTAATAGCACTCTCAAGACGAGTATGTAAACCATCAAGATGTGTTCGGAGAGAAGCAATATCATCAGGGTCAGTCGCACTTCTAAGCTTAATATCAGCATCAATGATATCTGTCATTAGACTGTTAATACGTTTATTATGCTTAGCGCCTGTATCCTTAGTATCTGTATAACTGTCGAAGCCTCTCGATTCATCAAAGATTAAAGGAATAGCTCTAATACCGCTCTTAGGTTTATAGTGTAAGTTATAGAAGTCAGTATCTTTAGCGTCAGGTGTATAACCAAATGCGTCTTCTAGTAGTTTACGTCTATCTTCAGGAACTGCATTCATAACGTTACGCATAGCAGAAGGATTTGCTTCAAAATACTTATTAAGGAGTGTGTCATGTTTACGTGTCATACCTGTTAAAGCATTCATATCGTTAACAGCTGCTTTATCAAAAGATGCAAAAAGATCTAACTCTTCCTTGGTATAGCCGTTAGCTAAAAGTTGGGTCTGAGCGTTCCAAGACATAGATTTATCAAAAGTACCTGCACCTGTTTCTGTAACAACTTTACGGTTTATTGCCGAGATATTTAAATGTACATTATCCTGAATAGAATTGAAAACTCCTCCTAGTGCAACTTTACTTGATAACTTTGAATTTTCTACAAAAATGTCAGCAATTTCCTTTCTAACTGATGCATCTGTATGCATAGCATAAGCACCTTCTTTAGTCGAGGTGTGATAGGCAAGTTTTTCAACAGTATTGTTATAGTTAGTCATTACTTTATCTATAATAACTTCCTTTTTCTGCAACCCTGATCTTCGACTTACTCCACTACCATAAGTACCTGTAGCTGTTAGATACTCAAGAGCACTTATTCTACCTGTTCTGAATTGGGTGTTAAGAGTAGAAAGAGCTTCATCAGCCTTAAGCACAGTTTCAGCTAGAGCCGCTGTAGAAGGTTTTTCGTTGGACATTGCGTAGACAAAATCAGTTAACCCTGAAACCACTTCATCTTTAGACCTAGCTGTTTTAGAGTAGGAGCTAATAGTTTCATTAATAGCGTCGCTTAATAAAGAAGATCTCCCTTCCTTTTTGATAGACTCTTTGATAGCCTCTTGATACTTATAACCAGCGTTAGACATTGAAGATATCGTGTCAACACCTTCGTACTTACTAGCTAACGCTGCAAAACCTACATTACTTTTAAAATAAGGTAAAAGATCAGAAGCTTGTATTTCATTACCTGCATGAGTAAAAGAGTTGTTAGCTTCGTTATAAACTAATGTACCTTTTGTAAGCATTTCAGAAATAGCACCTACCTGTTTAAACTCTGCACCTTCTAGTAGGAAGTTTTGGTCTTTGTAGTTAACAGAGAAGGTCTTAACTAAGGAGTTGTCTCCTACGTTAGTAGAACCTTTGTAAGTAGCTTCTACTGACACTCTTCCTTGAGCATCTACACGGTGCTCTAAATCTACTAGCTCATTATGATCATAAGATTTGGAAAGTTGAACAGCTTCACCAGATACTCCAAAACCTACTGTACTCCCACCTTTAACGTATACAGTTCTTGCTGCGTCACGTATAACATCTCGTTTACCTTGGTAAGTGTCCAGAGCCTGCCCTAGCTCCTCTTTAAAAGTAGACATATCACCTGTTCTTAGGAAGTTAGCACGAGCTTCATACAAATCGGTGTTAGTTTCTTGAGCGATACCTCTTCCGAAGTCTGTCGTACTTTGATGCTCATTCACTGAAGTACGCTTACTGAAGTAATCTACAATACCTTGTCTACGTCTGTTTTTTATAAAAAGGTCTTCTTCATCAGGGGTCCGACCTAGAGTACTTTGCTCTAACTCCTTTTCTGCCGAATAATCAATACCTTTTAACATTTTGGCTAGACCTTTGTAACGAGGGTCTACCAATTCACCAATAGCATCACCATCTAGTCCGCTTTCTAATGCTTCAATCGCTGTTGCAAAACTAAGGTTAGCTTTTTCTAAAGTAGCTTTTCTAGGGGCTCTAAAGTTCAGGTGAGTATCTGCTAACTCCTTTACTTCTTCTAATGTCGCACTACCATCTATAAGTTGATTAAGCATTGGAGCTCTAGCAATAATCTCATTATTCACTCCTGAATGAATTTTCAACTTGGTATAACCTGTATGTTCTAATTGTGAAAAGCTTGCTCTATTTCCTAAAGCATAACCATCGTCTAAGGTTACATTAGATCCAAACACAGCTGCTAAAGGCTTAGCTACTAGATCCTCATCAAATAGTGCTGTTCTAAGAGTAACAGCTGAGCCTAATTGTGATTCAGCTCCGAAAACACCTTGAAGTCTTTCTGTACTAAATCTCTCGACATCTCCTTTAATACTTACTGATAAAGCTCTGTTCGTCACAGTACCTGTATTACGATTATAAGGGTTATTAATGTTCATTAGATTAGAACTATTATCAACAGGTGTGAATATTAAAGAGTGATCTGCTTTAACACCTGAAACCCTATCTTCACCAAGAGCTTTCATTTCTCTTCTAATTTTGTGAGATTCGACACCATCGTGATTATTGGAAGTAGAAGTCCTGACACCTCGTAGAGCACTTTCAGAAAGATCACCGAAGTTACCTTGATCGTGTTTTATAGTAGTACTCATATCAATTAAAGAAGCTTGAGTCTTTGTATACTGAGAATTTCTATAGTCATCATAATAACCATTTTTTGAATCTACTCTTGCTTCTAAATGTAAAGAGGTTGCAGACTCATCCCACTGCGTTTTCTCCGATAGTTTTTCAACAGCTGCTAGTAAGCTCTTATCTGTAACTCCTTTAGTGCTTGCAAGAATACCTAAGGTAGCTTCCCTAGTAATACCACTCTTATTTACAAGCATATCAACAACATTACTATGTTCAAGTGATCCTGCACTCAAACCCATTTTAGTAGCTATCTCAGAAGCACCTTCTACAGTGCTACCTGCACCTGAAGCTATGACGCTACCCATAATATTAAATTTATGAGAGGTGTAAACGTTATTATTTATAGTATGACCTAAAGTTTCACCGTCTGTTAGAGTTTGGGTTAAAGGTATATTAAAAGTCTGCCCATTTAAGGAAGATATTAGTTTGCCATCTTCAAAGATAATTCTACCCTCTAACTTATCTAAGAACGGAGCTAGTTCTTCTACTCGTGCTGCACGTTGAACAGCCATTTCAGCGGACTGATTTATTGAAGGAACGTTTTGATGTTCTACTGCAGCCAAGTGCTCTGACAGCATCATTTTCTTTGTTTCTAAAGATTCGTTCTCACCAATAAAGTGTCGTTGCACCTGATAACTATCATTAAGAGCTTCAGGGTTCAGCTTAACTACAGCTTCCTCGCCCTCTCTCAGTACTGTTAATGCTTTCTTAAGCTCAGTTTCACTTACTTGTTCATAGTAACGTAAAGCACTTTTTAAATTAGTTTCATTGAGTGAACTTGCAGGGCTAGTTGGGTCAAACGGAGTCTCGCCTACCACACCTTGACTATTACTAGTAAGAATCTCTGTAAGCTGATTTAGATAGTCAACTTTAGTCTGACGATAAGAAGTAACACCTGTGCTAGTATCTACCTTCGTTTTTACAGTATCAAATAGACCGTTAGGTAACTCTGCATTAAACTTAGTACCTGCAAAGCCACCTATAGCAGCTCCTGCTACAGAAGGTAGTACTTCATAGTCATCTCCAGTATTACCTGCGATAATACCGCCTGTAAGACCTCCTGCAAAGGCAGTTGGGTTAAATTTCATATTTACATCTCACTTTGTTTTACTGCAACTCTAACATCATTCCTAGAGGCAGGTGTTAATTCTATTCTGTTTGCAACAATACCTTTCTCAAGCATTTGTCTGCGGATTGTTTCTTTTTGAACGTTTGTATCTCTAAGTATACGTTTAATTTCTCTATACTTGTCTGCTATTTCTTTATCTTCGTTTAGAGCTACAATACGGTCATTCCGTTCTTGATCAGGTTTCCAAAAACCATATCTATGAATATCAGCTTTACCTACTGTCAGTGTTCTAAGTTTGATGTCGTCCATAGTTAATCTTGGGTCCCATCCTATCCATTTTTTAGAAGGTACGCCTGTTCTTTGTTGAACATACTTTTCAGCTTCTATGTCAGCAACTTTTAAACGCTTTTCTAGAGATTTGTTAAACTCTAACTCTAGGTTTGAAGTTCTCTTCTCACCTTTAAGCTTAATGTCATATTGCTTTTCATACATCTTAGTAGTTTCAATATGATCTCTCTTAATAGCTTCGTTAACATTTTGACCTGAAGCTTTAGCTTTTTCAGCTACAGCTGTGGTTTTCCAAATATCCAGATAAGAATCGCCTATGTGTTTAGGAAGCATTTTAAGAATTTCTTGACGCTTCTTAGGGTCTGCCTCTTTAGCAAAGGATTCAACATAAGCTTGCTGATCTTTAGATAAACCTGCTTTAAACTTATTCATAGAATCTCTATCATAGATACCTGCGTGAGATCTACCTACAGTTGTTTTCAAAGCTTCATTCATATTACCTGAACGACGAGCTTTTAAGTAAGACAACTTATCAAAGTATTCTTCTAGATTATCTCTTTGTATTGATTCTTTAGGTTTCTGTACACCTGGTATTATAGCATCTTTAGACCTATTCCATGCAACCCTTACAAAGTGTGAATAAGGGCTTGTCCAAATACCTGAATCAGGACCTTGCAACATTGTCTTATTATAATCTTCTATAGCAGAGCGTTGATGGATAAATTTAGAAGCTGGTCTAAAAGGAGTTATAGGTTCTAATGGGTTTTCAGAGTGGTGTGCAGCTGTTTCCCATAATTTATTTAGTATCTTACCTGTAAAAGATAAATTCTTCTTTTGGTCGTCAGTTAAATACTCGTTGAACTTTTTCTTTTTAGCTTTATTCTGTTCTTGCTCTAGAGTCTTATAAAATAACTCTTTATCTTCACCTGTAATTTCACCTGTTGTAACTTTAGCTAAGAGCTGTTTTCTCATAGCAATTTGTTGCTCAGATCCTGAAGCCACGTCTGATAAAATTTTAAACTTATGAGCTAAAGGGTAGTTTTCAGGGTTAACGCCTTTTAAACTAGGATTGAGAGAAGCATAGCCCTCTCCTGGAAGTCTAGACTGAGCGTTTGCTACCTTAGTCCAATAATCGCCTTTACCGAAGTCAATATAATATTTAGACTCATCTTGAGGTAACCAAGAAGGAGCTACTTTGTTTCTTAAAGGGTTTACAGTGTCTTGCTTAGAAGAAGAAGATGTAGGAACCATCCTACGTTGAAATTCACCTAAACCGCCAATATCACCAAGGTTTTGATCGTTAATAAGTTTTGCGAGTGTGTTGCCTTGTCCTGACCTTGCTAATTGTCTTTTAGATTCTTCAAGATTAATACCCATACTGTTTAGTATGGTGTTTCCTATGAAACCTTTTAAACCTACAAAATCACCTACAGCTGAGTATGCCTTTTTAATAGGTTGAGATACTTGATTAACATGTGCATCATCTTCTCTTAGCATCATATCTGCTTCTATGAGTTTTTGATCTTTAGGTCTTACAGTAGTTTTAACTGAATAAGATCCATCAGGATTTCTAATAGCAGGTGGAGCTCCTTTACCTAAACTTTGTTCTAAACCTTTTTTAGTTGCTAGTTTATAACCTGCTCCATCTGCCGTAGATACTACAGTTACATCTCCATCAGTTTCACCAACACCTTTTTGAACTGCTTCATTATTAGCAGCTTGTCCTCCTTGAGCCATTTGAGCTTTCATTTGAGGACTTAGTCGAGTGGGCTTAATAATCTCACCTACAGTACCTTGGAAGAGTTTACCTAGGAAAGACCCTGTGGTAACTTCCATACCCCATACAGGATAAGGACTAGAGTCTTGAGTAGCCATTTCTTTTCTATAAGGATTTTTTAAGTATTTAAGAGGACTGTAGAGAGGATCATCATCTAGCTTTTTCCCCATATCTCCTTTATAAAGAGCGTGTAATTCAGGGTTGTTCTTAAGCCTATGAACCATACTAGCTTGATAGTTTTTAATGTGATCACCTTCGTAACGGTTACCACCCATTAGCCACCATCTGTTAGCTCTGTTCTCTACTTGTTTTTCACCTGAATATTTAGCTTTAAGTTCTTCTGAAGACTCTCCGATCAAAGCACCTGGTAAGAACGGTAAGGCTACTAAACCTCCTAGTAACGCACCTTTAAGTGCATTACTTTTATAAGGAGCCATATTCTTAATACCCATTCTTTTAAATAGTTTATCTGCAAGACCATGACCTGCTTCAGTTTCAGATCTAGCTGTAGCTTTCTCTAAACCGTCCTTAGCAGTGTCTGCGAGACGTTTATAGTAAGATAAAGATGCACCTAGTGTTGCACCTGCTATAGGGAAGCCAGCAAGCGTCAGCAAGCTCGTAGAGCCTTCTGCAGCAGCTTCTTGGTTCTCTTTATACCTTTGGAAAGGATCAGCTAAAACTTTAGCAGTAGTAACTCTAGCTCCTGCATATAGATGTGCAGCACCTGCTAATAATCCATTATGCCAAATAGAGTTTTCATCTGTAGTCTTATTTAGTATATGATTAAGACCTTGATAACCTAAATACAAACCCCCCAGTTTAACAGTGGAGTTCTTAGCCATAAGTTTAATAGACTCTCTAGTAGATAAATCATATCTACCACCTGTACCTAAATTAACGTTTAATCTGCTTTTCAAAGATTTATACCAAGATGAGTTACCAAACGGTAAGTTCTCAATACCTGTAGCTTTAAGGATATCTTCTAAACCTCCGAGAGGGTTGTCCATAGTCTTAAAACCGATTTCCATACCTTGACGAACATAGGCTCTAGTCCAATCTCTCAACAACCTTGCTTTATTATTATCACCGATAAAGACTGTTTGAGTTAAATGGAAACCGTTGTGACCTAGAGAACTTCCCTGTATATTTGCATACTTTTGAAGTACACGGTTAGGAGATACACGTTCTCCCATCTTAACATGAGAAGTAGTAATCTTAACGTTACGTAAAAGAGGGTCGTTATTAATAATATTACCATCTTTATCTATAGTGAAGAGTTCACCTTTTCTAATTAGAAAACCATTTTCAAGATGACTATCTTTTAAAACAATACCGTTTCGTTTAAGCATTGATCTGTAAAAGTCTTCATTAGCTTTTAGAGATGTAGATGTTATCTTAATATCAGGCGTCTCATTAGCAGTCATTTTTGTAAAAGGTTCTATCAAATTAGATAGTTGAAGTGTTTTTAAAACACCCATTGGAGAAAGTTCTTCTATAGAAGATAAGATAGATAACGCACTTCTCTGAGAAGATTGGTTTGCATATATTTGTTTAAGATCAACAGGTATAGCTCCATTAGCAATTGCATGTGCTCTTGCAATATCATATTTCTTACTATATCGATTAGCACCTGGTAGTTTTGAAAGTATATTTCTAGCCTGTTCATTTTTATCTATAAAATGACTAGCAATACCAACACCTAGAGATGAGCCACCTACTACCATAGCTGCTTTGGCTTGCAGTTCGGCTAATTCATCATCTTTACGTTGTTCGTTCTCAGAGCCTGTATAAATAACGTTATCCACTTATTTAGCTTCCTTCTTCCGTTCTCTGTAGTGGAGCAACTTGATGCGGGAATGTTTGTGCACAAATTGCATATTTCTTGTAAAGCTCATTTATAGACATCTTACAAACTTCTTTAAAAGGTATATTTAAATAATGTGCAATAATAGCTTGCATGTTATCTAAGTAAGTAACCTTGCTTGCAGCTTCATTAAATTTCATATCATCTTTATTAGTAAGATAATCATAAGTGAGTTGTAAAACTGCTTCAGCTATCATGTCGATAACTCCTGCAGGACTATAGTTAATATCTATTTTTTGAGTAGGATAACTGAATATTTCTATAACGTTATCTCTTACTAATTCTTCATATACTGTAGCTCTTTCTATATAATCTAGACGTTCTATATAATCAAGAAGATAGAGCTCATCTGATCTTAACCCATTAAAAATAATCTTTGGGTTGTCAATAATATCCATTTTAGAAGTAATAATAAAAAAGCCGTGCAAATCTAGGATCGCACGGCTTGTAAATACTTCATCGTATTTAACTTCTTCAGTCATTAATTAATCTCACGGATTGAACTGATGAGCATTTGCTCACTTACAAACCCTGATTGAAACATAATTTTAGTTTCTAACGCTGGCATAACACCTGCTGGTTTTTTATAAAGGACTGTTTCTAAACGTGGAAACAGTAAACATTTTTCTAGTAAAGATTCTGCTTGATCATATGGATCTGCAATACCTTTAGCTTGGAGTTGTTTCCATTCTTGACGAAGAATAGGTCGCCATACGTAAACATCAGTTTCATCTAAGATTGTTGAGATGTAAATCTTACCAAACTTATTTTTCCACTGTCTTACATCTTTTTCAACAGGGTGGTCACCAGGACTAGCTAATGCTAACAACTCTACAATAGGAGTAAACGCTGCTAACTCTGCTTGTTCCTGTTCCATCAACATCTGTTGATTCTCGCTTAAATCTAAATCTAACTCTTCGTTATCATCGAGTTCAACTTTAGCATTTTTCATTCTTATTAACCTCTTTCAATATCTTTAAAATAGAAAGTATAGTTCATATGTAATACACCATCCGTGTTACTACTTAAATTCATACTCTCATTAATAATCTTAACACCTGTAATACAGATGACCTTTGTATCTGAGCCTCTAATTGCAGATTCGTTGTTTAGATAAAGTTTTATATTAAATAAAGGTTGAATAGCACCAATAGATATTAAACGCTTACTTTCATCTACACTAAAAGAACTTGCATTACTCGCATTTATAAAGTTAGCATTGCTAGATTTTTTACCTAATCTAGTACTTGAATACTGTTGCACACCTTCATCTGCTAGGGCAATATAACTTATAGCATATTTTAACGCTTCTTCATCTGTGAAAGCAAGAGTTAAAATACCTTGACCTAAAGTATTACCTTGAGAAAAGAATTGTGGCTTACGGTAGCCAAGAGCGTAAATAGGGACTGAGGATTGTGAAAGAGAGTAAGCTACGCTAACAGCTGTGTCTAGCTTAATTGTGCGTGTGTGATCTGTACTTGATAAATAAATTTGGGCGTCAGAAGAAGTATAGTAAGTTTGATACATTATCTCTTTTTCTCCGCTAATAGTTTACTTAGTGACATCACACCGTTTAAAGATGGGTAAGATTGATGATTGTTGGTTACATCTTGAGCTTGTTCTATATACTTAGCTACGAATGCAATTGTATTTTCAGTTATCAGGTTTTCAATAGATTGTACTTGACCTGTGTTTATAATAGTACAACCATAGATAGAATCTTTAATAATATGACCTGTATACTCTGATATAGAGTAAGCATGAATATTGAAAGGAACTAGATCATCCTTCATTAAAGAATCAAAGTTTTTTTGTGTTATCTCGTACTTACTATCTAAAGATATACTTACCTTAGACCCTAAGTTTTCTACATAGTTTGCGTTTTTATAATCTAGTGACACTTTACTATAATATTGAACTATAGCAGAGAGCTCGTCTTTATATGTCAGAGTTTTAATGATATGTCCTGCAACTGTTTTGTGTCCTAATCCAAAACCTGAGACGAGAGACTCACCTAGAGGTGTAACAGGGGTTTTAGCCCTGTACACACTCCAAGATAAGGATACAACACTATTTAGCTTTACGTAAACAGGTTTGCTATACATACCACCTTCAAAAGCAGGGAACTCGATGATAACCATCGTGTCTGCCCCTGACATACTTTCAATATGAGAATAAGTCTCACCATTGATGTTATAAGAAGGGATATCAGCTACCATTTATTACGAACTCCAACCAGAAGCACCAGTACCAGTTTCACCGTTAAGAGTGTCAAGAGGAGTCCAGTCAGAAATACCACGTGCAATAAATGCTTGTTGTTTTTCTAGAACTAGGTCGTCAATAGAAGAACCTGAAGCCTCAGTCATGATTTCTACACCATGAATGATCAGACGTTTAGCATATTGAGCACCGTACTCAGGAACACCTACGACAGTGATATCAAACGGTAGTAATTGGTCAGATAAGAATGCATTAGTTTTATCACCGAAGTTAGATGATTTAAAGATACTAGTTTCAACATAAGGGTTGAAGCCTGAGCCTGTAGTACCTGTATTACCAAATGTACCACCACCATTAAATGCAGCCTTAATTTTGTCGTCAGTATTAGGAGCAGCGTTGTTAGCAGCATTTGCAAAGTTCGCACTTTCATCTTTACTTAAGAAGATTTGACGATTGTCACCTGCATTACGCATAGATTTAACTAAGCCTTCACGGTCAATCATAGTAAATACGAATGCACCTGAAACTGAACGTTTACCACGAGCTGTAGCACGAGGAGTAGGGGAACCCATTGTATAGATGAAAGCTTTTTCACGTTGTGTAGCATAACGGATCATTTGGATAGAACCAAACTTGAAGTTACCGAACACAGCGTGAATATCTGCACCACTAATTGCACTATAAGTTTCTTGATTTGCCATTATTTAATTTCCTTTATTTATATAAAGAGGAGAGGGGTTTAAACCTCCCCTCTATTGTATTACGCACCGATAGTAGTCGAAGTGATTTCACGATCAAGCATAATTTCGTTAGAAATTACACGAAGCTCATCTTTAGCAGTGATGCGGTAGCGAACTTTGATAGTATTAGGACCAACTTGTGACATTACAATTGTGTAGTTAACAAAGTAACCTGCAGCTTGACGTTCAGCTAAACGAGTATGTAAAGCAGTGTGTAAAGCAACCATCAATGTACCATCAATACCTTTACCGATGTAAGGGTCACAAACATCTAGGATATCTTGAGAGATAACATTAAGTACTACTGAAGTACCTACATATTGGAAATCAGAAGCTGAACGACTAGCAACTGTACCAGAAAGAACTGATAAGCCTTTAGTTTTGTCAAGGAAAGCTACATAACCAATGTTGTTGAAATCTTTCAGACGGTTTTGTTTAAACTCAATTGCATTATATGCACCACGGACAGTAGCGTTAGTAGTACCATCACCTGGATTGATACTTGCAATAACACCTGCATAAGAAGCAGCACCTGAAAGAACATCAGAAGTGTTATTAGTAGTACCAGTACTAGGAACAACTTGAGAAACAACGATAGATAAATATTTACCTAGATCGATCTGAGCATTACCTGAGTCAACAAGGATATCACCATCAGGGAAACCTGTATCAGTCGCATAGTAACCACCAGCATAGTCTAATGTACCAACCATATAACGATGACCAAGTAAACCTGAACCGTTAGAGATCAATTTACCTTCTTCGTTGAAAGTAGGTAGCTTACCGATCCATTGATTGATATATTTTTGAGTGTATGCTTTAGGGCCAATAGCACCAACAACGATGTTAGGGAAGAAGCCTTCTTCTTCAGTCTTCTCTAGAGCCCACATACCTGCACGGTGTGCAAAATCTACTTCATGGAAACGTTTAATAACGATTGGTTCACCATTACTAGAAACATCCGCTTCATAAGGGTCTAAAGTAGTACCTGTTAAGCCTTTTTGATATAGAACACGATCAGTAGACCATTCATAAGAGAATTCGCCCCAGTCACCTTCTTCAATATACAAGTACTCAAGTTTGTCAGCAACTGTATCGCCATTCACAATATTAGGAACGTTGAAAAGATCACCTATAACAACAGCACGAGCATTTGAAACTGAAAGTTCACGAAGAGCTTGGTCGAAAGCTTCATAGTATTCTTTCCAAGTTGAATTAATTAGGTCTTGACCTGCTTTATATTCAAACTCGTATTTTTCTTTTTCGATGCCTGTTAATTTTTGAATGTAGTTAACTTCAACTGTGTAGTTAGTAATAGAAGCTACAACAGTTGGGTCAATAGTAATAACATTAGCTGAACGTGTAAAACGAGTAGTACGTTTACCGTTAACAAGCACTGTTAAACCATATTTAGAAGCAGTCGCTTCTGTGAAGTCTGGAAGTTCAACTTTGTTAGTATCAACTGCAGTTACAATGATACGTTTACCGATTTCATCTAGTACACTTCTAAATGGTACTGGATCATAGAATGAACCTACATAAAGTTCGTTGGCTGCTTTTTCGAAGCCGTCTACTTCAACATATCCTGCATCTACTTCACCACCAGTAGCGTTTGAGTAAATGATCTTATCATTACGATAGATGATTACAGCGTCACGACTAGGAGCTAGAGGTTCAGGACCAATGTATACTTTTAAGTAAGCGTCAGCAGTAGAGCTTGCTTCTGATGTAGCTAGAGAAGTACCTAAGCCAAATACGTTGTTTAAAGAAGCCTCACGACCACCAACACGGAATAGCGCTACGTTTTGAGCACCACCTGCAAGAGCAAGTTGCATTTGCTTAATAATAGGTGAAGAAGCACCGAATGCTAAGCTAGCGTCTTTAGTGCTAGTAACATTATAAACAGTGTTGCTTGGACCTTTGTAAGCTTTACCTACAACTAATACTACATCTTCAGGAAGAGTTGTAGCACTAATTAAGTTTCCGTCAAGCACCTCGATTTGAGTACTTGGATAAGTTCTTGTAGAAATTGCCATTTAAATATCCTTTCTAAAGTTTTATTTTGCGTCAATAATATCTAATGTTTCATAATGTTGCTCATATTGAGCTTCAGTATAAGCTGTCAGACAGATTATCTTACAAAACATTCTGTTATGGTATAAGTTATGACCCGAAGCATCACTGATTATACCGTTGTACTCGATTTTTACTCTATATTTTTTATTGAACCATTCTCTATGTTTAAGGAGAACAGATTCCAATGTGTTTAATATTTGATATAACTTTTCAGAAGATGTGCTATAAACATAGAGTTGAAGCTTATTCTGAAAGAAGTAAGCCATGAGTTCTTTTTCGAGACCTGAGACAGGGTCTACGTACCCATTTATTTTATGAGATCTTAATTGCCTTACATTACCTTCTGACGTATTGTAAATAACAAGTTTCCTTTCGAGAAGATCGAAAGCTACAGTATTTTCTGTACTCTCGTCATAAAACTCGCTAGGGTAGGAGAACTTAAAAGAAACTTTATTAGGGTCTACAGAGTCACCTTCATTTAAAATTCCGATCTCTTGGAATAACTCTTGTATTATACTAAATAAGTCGTAAAAGTCAACCGCTTGTTTTAGGAAGTTTTCTTGCTCCCTATTCTTAAACAATTCAGTAAACATTCTTATTATTTTCCTTTTATTAAATGTTTGAAGCTAGTGTCAAAGGTAGTACTAAGTCTGTATCTATTATACTCAGATTGAGACTGATTAGCCCTAAAGTTAAAGTCATCAAAGACAGAGTAAATTCCTTGAGATATAATAGGTACTTTTATTTTAGTACCTTCTAGCTGAGGTATTAGTATAATATCTGTATCTGCTAATATAACATCTTTTTTGGTATAAAGATATATTTTATAGAAAGCTGATTCTGCTTGTCTGTCAGATATAGAAGCTACAAGTGTTCTTTCAATAGAGAATTCAGGTTTACCTATCCATCCTTCTGCTATACCTTGATCCCACTGATAACCTGCGCCAAGGCAGTAAGGGCAGTCTAAACTACCCTCTTTGTTACCATTCTTACCTTCATTACAAGCAGGGCATTTTAGTTTACTTTTCAAACCATCTCTTCTAAATTTCTTATAAAGGAAAGGTATAAAGATAGGGGTACAATCTGCACCATCGTAAACTAAGTCTTCAAACTCTTTTTCAATATGTAACTCAGGGTTTTGTAACATAATTACCTCCGTTCTTATAATATCTACCGTTAAAAGGTTTCTTTAAAGAAGCATGAGTTTCTGTTGAAAAAGAAGGTAAGTCTCTATGAGCCCATAAACGATTACTGTCGTAGTTAACAGTGTTTAACTGTCCTTTAACAAATAATCTTGCTACAGAGTCTCCACTATTAATCTCTTGGATTAGACTTGTAAGATCATTTACACATGTTTGAGCATCTTTAATAATATTATTAAGAAACCCTGAGTCATTAGCTACAGTAGTTGATACTGTAAAATCAGCAAGAGTTTTGCTCCTACTCATCGATTTTATAAAGTCACTATTAAATTTATTACCAAAGCCTATGATAGCTAAACACAAGGTTAATTGACGTCTAATCGTCTTGAGCTCTTCAATATCAAAATGTTGAAGTTTAAGTTCAAGTATCTCATTGGCTTTTATAGAGGAGTAGAAAATAATTTCTCTAGCTCCTTTTACGAATCTATCTGAGTACTCCTCAAGGAATACCGAGAGGACTTCTCTTTCTGTTATATAGAAAGGTTCTAACAAAGTATCTGCTACTAGTGTTAAAGTCTCGTCGGTATCCTTAAAAGGTATACTTAGTTTTAAATTAATATTCATTAAATCCTCATTAGAATGGTGAACACATACCACCTGTAGTAGTACTATTGATCTTAGTATTAAAGCAACAACTATCTCCAAGTCTAAATAGAGGTGTTAAGCTACGTTCAACAAAGTTTAAATAGCTGTAGTTGTAGTATTCACTTGTATAGTTTACATATGTAAAGTTTGTATCAGCAAGTGTGACAGGGTTTATGATGAAAGAATTGGAATCTAAATCAAAGAAGAATGATTTACTTTTATTGATTTTCTCTAAGCTTTCTTTGTTATAGACATCTAAAGACATATTATTGATCTCATCAACATCCTTAACAAGCACATATGCAACAGGAGTTAATGCACCTCTTTGATCGCTGTTCTCTAAAAATAGATTGTAAGGTTTAATATCCTCAGCTTCTAACCAAAATACATTGGTTTTATTTTCATAAGCATCCATAGAGATTAGCTGGTATCTAGGTAAATTGGAGAAAACGAATAAATTATTTGCCAACTCATCCAAAGAACCTCTTATACAGAATAGTACAGAAGTACTGCTATTATTACGTACAAGAACAGCGTCTACATTGTAAGAGAAAGGTGTGTGACTATTATAACGGATGTGATATGTTGAAGATCTATCTTTAAAGAACTCTAGTCTATAACGTAACGTGTATTGAACAGCATTCTCTTTAGAACCTTCACTGCTATATCTAAGTTTATAGATCCTACGGAAAGAACTCTCGGTAGGGCTTAAAGTAGAATAACGTATAGTAAAATTAGTTGTATAAAGATTCGTAAAGTTTGATGCATACTTGATAGTATAACGAGAAGTCCGTTCTGTTAACTCAACGCCTGATGTGTATCTGATACGATATTGCTGTATTGCGTCTCCGTATAAACTTGTGTAGACAAGTGTATAAGTGGTTGTAAAATCACTAAGGTAGTGTGAAGTATATACTATAGAATAGTTATCTACAACTTCTTCAAGACCTGACGTGTACTTTACATTATAATTTAATACAGTCTCATCAATAGTTGTCTTTAAACGTGAGCTTACAGCATACCTTAAATAATTAGTTAATAAAGCCATATTTTAATTAACTCCTATTCAAAGGTATTAAGATATTATCATAAACGTCTCTTGATATAAGCTTAGATGTAACTAAGTCACCACCACTTGTAGAGACAACCTTAACAACATATCTAGGGTTATCTACTGTAGATTTTAAGAAAAATCTGTAGCAGTTCGGTAATTCTGTGTCACTTTTTTGAAGATAGTCTGACTCAGGGAACTCCTCTTCAGTGTGATTAAAAGTTAAAGACTCTACGATAATGCCTGAATGATCTGATACTTCAAAAGAAACGTTATACTCATCATTGAAGGAGTAGTCAAAGAAGTTAGAATACAAGTTAGCAGCTGCTGTGGCTTTAATCTGAGCATATTCACTGAAGTTGATAACAGAATTAAGTGGGTCTGTCGACTCTAAAGATGTATAGACAGGGCTACTGTTTTGATAGCCTGAAATATATTTAAAATTAAATGACATTTCATTAGTGATTATAGAAGCTCCCTTAATTTTAAGCAAAGCGTTTGCTAGTTGAACCCCTTCTATACTTACAGGGTCATAGAAAATCGCTATACAACCTGAGAATTCATCATCTGTATACAGAGGTACTACAGGTAGTAGATAACTACTTAATAAAGATGTTGATGAGCTAATAGCAGTGTCCAAAAAGGTTTGCTCACGAATAGCACTCGACTCAAAGTAATCTGGGAAGTTTATAAAAAGTTCAGCTTTATCTTGCTCTTTAAGCAAACCGTCTTCTAATATAAAAGAGAAAGGTGTCAGAGAGAGTTCTTCTAAGTAAAACATATCAACTACTATATGAGATGTAGTAGGAACATTTTTAAAACTAAAAGTATCTTGTCGAGAAGTGTCTGTATTTAGAAGTAATTCTTTATCCGTTTGTAAACTTTGCAAATCAGTTGTTTTTAAAGAAGGCTCTGAAGATTTTATATAAATATTATCAAGAGATGTGGTTTTAGTATCAATAACTAAATACCCATACTCATCTTTAGACAATACAGAAGCACCTAGAGTTGTTAATAACGTTTTTAAAGTAGCTAGAGCTTGCTTAGCCCCATAGCCTTTATTAAAAAAGGAATCTCTACTAAAAGTTATAGCTTTTTTCTCTGAAAGTGAGTAGTTCTTTTCAACTAAGTCTGTAGCATTTGAAACAACACACTCAAAATCAGACTCTGTCGTTGCAAGTTCTATGGAAGTTAGGTTAGACAATAAGTTAGTTTCATTTTTATAACCTATATTATAAACCTTAGTTAACTTCTCTGAAGATGTATACGCAGGTACAGCGTTCAATTTTATAATACTCGGATTAGTAGTTAAAACCTCTTTAAAAGGTGTTATAGAACCCTCAGCTACAGTTGTTGCGAACCCTTCCACATCGCTTGTAAAGGATACTTGCAAAATCTCACTAACTGCATCCTTAGTATATAATCTTTTAATAATAAACCCTTTTAAAAGAGTATGAATGTGTTCTGTAACAACCACATTTACAGTAGGTTCATCCTCAGGTGTTGCTCCTGGTTCAGTGATAGTCTCACTAGTTTCAGTCGTAAAAGTTTTATAAATAGGGTATGCAAGTATTCCGTAGTCTAAGAAAAAGTTATACCACTGTTTAGCTGTTAGCGAATTATCTTTAGAAACCGAAGAAACTTCTTCTCCATTTGCATCTAGTACTTTTATAGAAACGCTTTGAACAAGTGTTGTTTCATCGTCAGGTAACTTGAACGTAAGTTCTTTATAACTGATAAGACTCGTACTACTAGAGAATAAGCTAAGTTTAGATGACCCTAAGCTGTCAGGAATAGTTACCAAAGCCTCTCGGATATCATCTCCGTTTTTATAGAAAGTTTCTAAATTAAACATTAAACCAGCTTCATTTTCTATTTTACCTACAAAAGCAGCGTGAGGTTTTATGTTAACACTCTCTAAGAAATCTCTTAAGTTTGGATATCTAGTTGTTGAGTTATAGATATAATAGTCGTTCAAAGAAGGGTCATAAGCTACTTTATTAAAGAATCTAAAATTAGACTCATGAGCTAAGTTTTCAAAACCTACTATAACCTGGGTATCTTTTAAAGTCTCCTCTTCCACTACTGTTAAAAGTCTATCAGGTGTTATATCAAAATATTTTACTGTAACTAAAAGCGTGTCACCTTCATATTCTTCTACTGTCTCCGTTGTTTGTGAAACAGAAAAATCGTAGTCACGTTCTGTATAGTCTAGAGCATAACCATCTACAATAGTGCTATCTACAACTGATTTAATATTTTCGGTATAGTTAGACAAGTTTAAAAGTTCTAATCGAGACTTTTCTATATCTATATCAGTAACTGAAGTTTGGATATCTTCTAGTAAGAACCTATAAGCGATATTACCTTCGCTTGTAATTTTCTCTTTAAATGTTATGAACCAACTTCTAGCTCCTGTGTCCATTACAAGAAAATTATTTTCAGGGTCGTTACTAGTATTCCCTATTAAAAAATCGTAATCAAAAGAACGACTCTTTAAAGTATTACCTGTAGAGTGTGTTGTCGGCAATGCTAAAGGTACTACAGAAAGATCATAAGATATATTAGCGTTCTGTTGAAGTTCAACTAAGTTCCTAGATAAAGCTGTAGGGCGTACAAGAGAAGTCCTAAAATAATTAGGACTTTCCTTACTACCATTTTCTTTGACAGTGTTAACAACAGACTCTATGTCACTCGGAATATAAGCTTTTAGTGACATGTTCCTCTCCTGACTTAGTTTTTATATCTGATTTGGAATACAAATTCGCCTGTAACTGTACCTGTACTACCTAGATTAGTAGGTGTTCTTTTTAACCAAAAACCTACATACTCACCTGACGTTAAGATATCTACACTGCCTTTTATAAGTTTAGTCGGTGTGTCGTCATTTAAACGTTGGAATGTAATTCCAACAGGAGGAGTATTTTCATCTTGAATAGCTTCTCCTGCAATATTCTTATCCGATAAGAAACCAATCTCAAAGATCGCTGTACTAGTCATACTCTTAAATTCAATCTGAGGGTTAAAGATTGATTGGTTACCTGTAAAATCATTTTTAAGATATAAACAACGATAATCAGGAGTACCTGCAATATTCTCTGATTTTAGTACTTCGTCAAAAATTACATTTGACGCTGTTGTGTTTGGGCTATAGATACCACCCGCTGTTGTTACAATTGCACCGCCTAGGTAGTTTTTACCGTTAGCTGAGTGGCTACTGAATCGTAGGTTCGCTGACATTATTAAGTCCTCTCGGAAGTTAAATCTGTTAATCTGACTGTAATTTTGTAATTTAAGTGTGAAGAAAGATATCTACGTAAATCGTTAGGGATTGTATACACAACCTTAAATTGATCTGTAGGGTATGTAATACCTGATAAATTCTCAAACACACTGTTTTCTATCTGAAGATAGTCTGGTACTATATTAATATTTTTACCAATTAAAGTAAAGTCTTTATAGTTTTCAAGAGTGTTAGCTTTAAAGATAAGCTCGTTAGTGTCAACATCTGTAAAATAGATTTCGAATATTTTCTGAGATGATTCTACAAAAGACTTACTTACGCTAAAAGAAACTTCTTCTATCAATCTATTCTTCAATATACCATTAGGTGTGAGTATTCTAGGGACATCTTCTAGTTGCATACCAGAAGCTACAGGTGGGTAAAACACAAAGTTTAACTCAAGTCCTGAAGTACCTATCGTTTCCATAAGATACCTTAAATCTATAGGTTGGAATGTTTCTTTCAACCAACCTTCTAAAGACGCTCTGTCTATAACTAGTTTATAATCTAGTAAAAGAGCTGAAGATTTATCGAAGTTATCAGGTATATTGTTAGGGTCTAGCTCGTTGTCAATTATCTCAATCCAAGTAAAACAATCGTCGCCAACTGTCGCTAAGACATCTGAAACAATAGCTTCATACCTTGAAATAGGGTCAATATCTGTAGAAAAGTTTCTAATATGACTATAACCTAAATATAATTTATAAAAATTTCTAGGAAGTTCAATATAGAAATCAGTACCTGGTCTGGAGAATCCTAATCTTGAACATAAGTCTAAAACAGACTCTCCATCTATAAGAAGATTAGATCTAGCTGCAAACTCCTCTTCTTCAGGAAAACTGTGAAAACGTCCTTTCTTATTTAAAGAAATATCGAAGTCAAAGTAGAACTTCCTGAATAGTTGTAGATTACGTTGAGGTGTTACAAATTGTCCGAACTTAATCTCAATCTCATTACCAACCTCTAAAGTCGGATATGTGATAATTATCTCTTGGCTTTCCGTAGGAACCTCTAGAAGTACAGAGTAAACTAGAAAAGAAGCATTATCTAGATAATAACGTTTTGCTAATGGATTCGAGTTCATGTACTTGAACTGTTGGATCCAAACTCCATTTTGATCGTGTGGTATTCGTTGCATGTTAACCTCTTACATTGGTTCTTTTCTATAAAATTTTATGACTAGATCTTCATCTTCAGCTATTCGCTTCAGCTCTGTTAGACTTTGTATCGAATGTGTTTTGCCATTCACAACAAATGCATAGATACTTTTTGAATCAGCTTGAAAAGAGACACTGTTACTGTTACTCTCGCAAGCTAAACTATAGCAATCTACACCTCTCTCATACGGTACGTTTACAGAGTATGTAACAATCTCTTCAAATTTATTAAGACCTGTAAAAGTAATCTCTATACCCCTACGGTCCGCCACATCTATAGAGTTAGCATTAAAAGTAAATGTATAAGATTCATTTGAAAGTTGATAAGAAATGTGTGAAGATTCACCTAGAGTTGTTACTACTTCTACATCACCTACTATCTTATTATGTGTTCTAACATCTATAGTAAAAGGTATTGAAGCTGTAGAGAGAATATATTCACATGTTAACGGTAAGTGCGCTATACGAACTTCAGGAGGTCTTGTTCCACCTTCCTCTAAGAATCTATAGTAACTAGTCTGATAATTGCCTCCGCTCTTATAATCAGCTTTATGGTAATTATCTGTTAAGTTTTTTAAGGATTTAAGTGAGAGTTTCATTTAAACCTCGTAGTATGCTTTTTTTATACTATCTACAACAACCTTTGAATGTTCCTCTAAAGAAGGGTGTTTTAAACTATAATCTTCATCTAAATAGTCTATAATGTTTTCTTTAGGTTCTTTATTTATAGTAAAATTACTGTGGTTCTCTTGGAATATTGTTTTATTTGGAAGTGAAATATAGACTTGTTTAGAAGGGTTAATGATATGCTTTGGTGTAAAATATTGAGTTAGAGAGCGTTTATAGTTATCAGTAAGACTATCATTAAAATCTAAACCATAGCTTGAAGCTTTTATTTCAAATTTATTTTTATTTAAGTAGTTATTACTATAGATAGTTATACCATCCATATCAACTTCTTTTGTTATTTTAATGTCGAAATCGAGTAAAGTCCCTTTGGAAAGTAATCCATTTTCAATCTTGAAATAAAGTTCTGTATCTATTTCAAAGATATGACTAGAGAATTTAGCTGTATATGTTACAAAAGCCTCTTCTCTTGTAAAGTAAGCAGAGTCTGAGTAAAGAGCGTTAGTGTTATAGTTATAGAGATACTTATCACTGTCTATCTTAACTAACTTATCTTTAGGACTCACTTTATTATACTCTACAGGCAATACTTCAGCTTTATTGTGATATACAATATCACCCTCTATTACTTTAATAACACTAGAGCGTGTCTCTAAATAAAAGGAAGGTAACTCTATCTTAGAGTCGTTAATACGTAAAGCTTCTGCCACTGTCTCTGTAGAGTTTTTAGCAAAATAAACATCAGCTTTATTAGCCTTTGGAGTGCTTAATAATATATACCTATCGTAAAACTTGATAGAGATATGACTAGGATGCACAACAGGGTTACTATGGATAAAAACACCATCTGAGATCTCGTAGTTAGTGATAAGTGTATTAGTATATACCTTACCATTAAGCTCTTTTACTTCGAACTCACTACCTAGCAAAATATCTTGTGCTTTTAAAACTGTTTTATTTGATGTGACAACTTCGTAATAGTACGGTTCATCTTCAATTACTATATTAGTAATCAGAACATTAGTCGTATTAGACTGTACCTTAAATACAGTCTTTAAGTTTTCTGTCTTATATATCTTAGACGCAAAATCATATCTGTCTCCATAGCTAGTCTTAAATTTAATAAGGTCTCCCTTATCAATATAAAAAAGAGCTTTATTAGCTGTAGAGGCAGTTATAGTACTTCTAGTAACAGCAGGTTTATTCTTTAGACTATAGTTTAGTTTCATACCAACTCCTCAATAAAGAATTCAACCTCCGATTTAGATAAAATTTCATACTTCACTTCGTACTCTTTTTGTCTGTCATATAAGTCTAGAGAGCTTAAAGTATACATATTAAAAGCCTCTCTAACGCTATAAGACATACTATCTAGGTCTAGTAATTCTACTACTTCTTTATTAAATTTAGCTATAAAAGAATTAAAACCTGTAGCTACAAGTTCATATGTAACGTCTTTAGCAGTAATAGAATTATCTTGTGATTGTGAACCACCATTATTGTAGCTAATGAGATCGTCTAGACTTAAATTAGTATAATCAGAATCAATAGGTTTAACATCTTTAGAACTAGAAGCTTTAATAGTTGCTACAAAGCTTGCAGATAGTTTTTTATCTACCTCTAAGACTTCTACTAAGAATGTTTCGCCTTTAATAAAGACCATACCTGAAAGCTTAAGTTTTAAACCTGAGATAGAGACTTCTACTGTCTTATTTAAATCTACAGTCTTAACTTCACTCTCGACTTGTAAAGTGACTAAATGAGAGTTTCCTGTAAAATTAGAATCAGATACAACTTCTATTTGAAATGTGCCTAATCTACCACTTGAACTTAAAACAGTTATATGCGAGTCACTATAGGATACATCTTTAATTGCTGTAAGATGTTCTATAGGCAACGACTCTTGGACAAGTAATTGATAAGAGTGACCAGGAGTAAGAGGTTGCTTAGGTTTAACAGTAACTTGGAACGGATTAGTAGATGTGACTTTAACATCAATACTAACAGGCTTAAAGTTCTCTTTCACTAGTCCTACGTTTTGATTATACGTATCTCCTATGTGAATGAGAGATCCACTATCAAGAGCTTGTACAAGATTAATATGAGAATCTAAGTAACTGTCTTCTACAGCTTCTGAGAACTCTAGTACTAGAGATTGATCTATTGGAAAAGAGTTTAATTCAGATTCTTTATTTTTAACAGTTATTTGTAAGTTATTAGCCACTTCCTACTCCTTTAGTAATTAAGCAGTTTTCTTTTTAGTTGTTGTTCTCTTTTTAGGAGCAGGTTTTTCAGATTCTTCAGAAGCTTTATCCTCAACTACAGGAGCTTCTTCTTGAACTGCCTCTTCAATTACAGGTTGTTCTACTTCTACAGGTGCTTCTTCTACAGTAGCAGTTTGTTCAGTAACTACTTCTACAGGTGCTTCTTCAACAACAGCTTGTGCTTCTACAGCTACTTCAACTTCTACAACTTCCTCAGGCTCAGGTAATACGCCCTCTGTAGATAGGATAGAACCGCTTTTAATATAACGGTTAATATTTTTTAAATCTGATACAGTAAGCTTATCAGTGTCTACTTCAACTTCAACATTACGTAGTAAGTTAACGTTACTGAAAAACAACATGCTAGATGATTTAAGAGTTAATTTAGTTTGCATTTATATTTTCCTTATAACAAAAAAGGGGCTAAAATTAATTAGCCCCTGTTAGATATCATTCTTATTTACGAGTGATCACTGGTAGATTAGTAAGAACAGTTTGTGGGTTGTTGAAGATCTCGTTAGGTTCGATAGAGATGTTTTTAGCAATAGCTACTGCACGACCTTGGTCATAGATAGCCATACCATATTTCTCTTTAATCTTAACAACTTGTACATCATTCTCTTTATTTTCCCATGAGTCTAGAGAGATAGGCTCATTGATTACGATAGCACCAGTATTGCTAGTATCCATTAGGATAATAGAAGCAGTTTTGTTAACTTTATCGTAAGGTACGTAAGGAGATGGGATAACTGTAAGTCCTGATAGAGGGCTGAATGATGGAATTGTTGGTTTAGTTTGTAACAATTCATAAGACTCAGCTTCTGTTAAACCTGGACGGTCACCAACTGCATTACGACGAGCGTTAGTCCAATCACCGATATATTTATATGGGTTAACAGGATTAACTTGACTTTGTAACCATGCAGAGATGTCACCTTTTACAAGACCTGCTTCACGGATGATAGGGTCTTTAGCGAACATTGCCCAATGCATTGGGTGTACTAACATTACATTAGCTTGATAACCTTTAGTAGCTAAAGAGCTATACATATCGATCAAGTCAGAATGAGTGATAGAACCGTTACCAACACCGTGAATATCACGACCGAAAGTACGACCAATCTCAGCTTGAGCAGGATTAAGGTTGTCAAATACTACTGTACCCATATCGTCTAACATACGGAAGATACGTTTTTCACGTTCACGACCGAAATGTTGAACTGCTTTACGAATCCATAGTTCGATAAGGTTCCACTGAGAAGCATTTACCATTTCTTCAGTAATCTTAAGTTTAAGACCGAATTTTTGGTAGTTCACAGTGATTAATGAACCTTGACCACGACCAAAGAAGACTTCTTTGTATTCGCCTTCTTCACCAACTTCGATATCAATATCGCCTAACGCACCGATAGTACGGATAGTTACTTGGTTAAGACCACGATCAGTAGTTTGAATCTGATCAAGTAGTAAGTGACCGATTAGGTTCGGTTCAATACTTTCTTGAACAATTTCTGTAATTACTTGTTCAAAAACTAGATGTGAATCAGGATAAGCTAAAGCATCTTTAATAGTAAAGATCTCGCCAGACTCATCACGACCACCTGTACGGAAAGCTGTACGTACGCTATCTTTAATAGCTAACAGTTCGCCACGTTTCTCCGCTTGTACTGAATCTTCAATATTGAAAGTTTCTAGTTTTTTATAAAATTTATTTTTTGCCATTTTTAATTATTCCGTCCTTAAATAAGAATTAACGAGTTTGTAACCCTACGTGTACTAAGCCGATTGCATTTGCATATTCAACTTTTTGTGTCATACCGCCATTAGCAACACCTGGTAGTTGATCTAATGGGTTGCCTGAGAAGTTTTCAGGAGCAACAACACGATGCAATTCACTAATGCTTTCTAGAACTTCTTTAGTACGTTTATCCTTAAGAATATGAACGATAGTTACTTGACCGATAACAGCTTCAGGTTGAGCACCTTGAGTGAAGTCAGTAGCAGCAACAACTAAGTTAGAGTTCTTGTCGTAAGTTACGAATTGACCTGGTTTAACATCCGCACCAATAAATGCTGAAATACCTGCATAAGGAGCAAGAGCATAGTCTGCATCAGTAGCAACTAATGGGAACTCATAATGGTAATCCATGTTGAAAGAAACAGATGATTGTGGACGGTAGTTATATTTGTCTAGAGTAGTTGGAGTCCAACCATCGCCACCTGCATGACGGAAATAGTCATAGTTAGCGATACCTACGAAGTAAGATACTTCGATATTTTGAGCGATAAGTGAATCAACAACTGCTTCACCTACAGTTACTGCAACACCTGCAGCATTTTTAACGCCATTACGAACGTCTTCAGCTGTATATAGAATAGTAGCTGCTCCGCCACCTTTAACAGCATCTAATTCAAGTTTCAGACCAGCAGGTACTAGATGAGCACCAGCAAACGCTACAGGTTTACCACGAGAGATAACTACGTGAGCACGTAATTCTTCGTTATAACGTACAAGCGGTAACCAAGGAGCTGGGTAGAATTTACCTACAGAGTTAAAACCTTCTGAAGCTTTAACTTCAGGAGTTACGTAACCTGAGTCATGTCTTCCTAATTGATAAGGGATATTTGTTGCCATGTTTTAAATGTCCTTTGTATTATTTCTTAATAGATTTTATGTACTTAGCTACACCCATACGTCTTAATTGAGTAACAGGGTCAGTATTTTGAGTTGAAGTTTGTTTGTTATCTTCGATTGCTAGAGTCTCATCTTCTTTATCTTGAAGAGAATCAGTAATAGGAGCTTTCTCTAGCTCAGCTTTTTGCTCTGTTTCTTCTTTAGTTTCAACAGTAGCCGTAGCAGGAGTTTCTTCAACAGCAGTAGTTTGAGCAGTTTTAGCTAAACGTGCTAAGTCATATTGAGTGTCTTCTAACAGAAGTGTTAATGCTTCAATATCACGACTTTGCAATAGTGTAGCATATTCATCAGTAGAGTCAATACCTTTGTGTAACAAGATTTGACTAATTATAGAGTCTTTATACTTGTTTGTCAACTCTGCATTTTTAGTATCAAGTGCATCAATGTCCAATTCTAACTGTTTATTACGTGAAAGTAAAGTGTTGAATTGAAGTGAGTCTTGAATACGTGCTTCTTCTTCCTTGACAGGTTTCATAGCTTCGATTACAGCAGTTGCTACTTGGCTTACTAAACCACTGAGTACTTCAGGATCAATTTCAGCATAGGTTTTAGCAGTGATAGTTGCAGCATCTTCTTCAGATGTTGGAGCACCTTCAGTTACTTGACCAGGTTCACCTTCTGCTTTAACAACATTTTCTTCTAGAGCTTTAGCAGCTTCTTCAGCGATCTGTTCTGCAGTAGGAGTAGCTTCCTCTGTAGTCTTAGATTCTACCTCAGTTG
>JACCDZ011665825.1_pt1 | contig 27644 bp, 52 predicted proteins | sample 7449551 | NCBI WGS metagenome assembly JACCDZ01 (sample SAMN15323452, study PRJNA562643) | freshwater metagenome | isolation source: river surface water | place: USA:Blue River Watershed | collected 2017-08-18 | reverse complement strand
TTGAAGATGTAAGAATTGTTTTTACATTTGGATAAATTTTATACTTTCTCACAAGTCTCCCTTTATACAATATGGAAAAACTAGTAGCAACAGCAAAAAAATATTTGTCTTACGGATATTCTGAATCCTTTATTGGGAGTCAGATGTGGGCAAGTAGAAGCAGTGAGACGGGAATGCGTCACATAAGAGAAGCAATTGAAACAGCCAAAAACTAAATAACTCTCCCTATGGGTCACACATTAAAAGATAAAACGCGCCTAGCAGTTCAACTCATACATGATGTTCTTAAAAGATTAGACAGCGATGATGTAGAAGGGATGGAAGCGATCCAAAAGGTTCTTAATGAACTTGAGGAACAGTCCGTTGGTACAACTGTTAAGGAACTAGCATGGAAGATACGCCTTGCCAATAAAGTGATGGAAACATTCAATTTGGAAAGCGGTGAAATAATTGGAGGAAGTGAAGCCAGCAGAAGTGTGATAGTTGGAGGTAAAGTTCTGACAATGGACATTAAATTTTAATTTTATACTTTCCTGGGAACTTCCCTTTATCTAACATGAAAGATATATTATACGCACTACTCGGAAACGTTGAAGGAAATACTAAGGAAAACCTTATTATTCCTGTTGACAAGGTGGATCAAGTTATTCACGATGCAATTGAAACTCATGCAGACAGTACTGCAGGTGCGATACTGATTGCAGAATTCATGGAGGTATACATTCCTTACTTCGCTAAGAAAACAGACCTTTCTTCTTTAGAAAGACTTAGAAAGTCTGTAGAAAAGTTAAAAAGAACAATGTCAATGTTCAACTAAATTTATACTTTTGTATAACCAGTTACTTTATTCAATATGAAAAAGAAAGATACATTGATTGCTGAAATTAACCAATACCTTTTAAATAAAGATATTGAGTCTGTTAGTTTTCCCGAACTAGGTAAAAACTTTGAAACTTCAACAGGTACAGAAGAAGGAGAAATTGAAGTGATTGGTGTGAGCCATGGTACTTTCCTTTATTACCCAGCTGGCTTTAACGAAGAAGCATTTGATGGTTCATTGACTGACCTTTCTGAGTCAGACCTTGAAGAAATTATTTCTGCCTTTGAAGACTATGAAGCCAATGAAATTCAAACTCAAAAACGTATTAGCTAAGATGAACAACTTCGACCTATTAAAAGACATTCTAGTGACATTTCCAGTCAAGTTCATAGAAGACTTCGCTGTTGCAAATCCAGCGCAAGGAGGGCCCAATTATGAGGCTGTAGAGGACCACGTGAAGACAGTTCACAATGCAGACGAAAAACAGATCGAAGAAATTCGTTTGCACCTTGCACAGAGAAAAAAGGAAACATATTCTCTTTGTGAGGCGGTGGCTGATATTGCATACATTGCAGGCGTAAAAGGTTATTATGGAGGAGATTCAAGACAAGATGTTGCGGATTTCATTTCATGGGCTAAGGAATTCGAATACATAAACCGTGGAGTCGAGTGGGGCGTGGAAAAGGAGTATTTGGATGAAATTGATGCGTTTACGGACAAAAAAACAACTAAAGAAGTCTAGATAAAGCCCAAGTCTCCCTTGGGTTTTATTTTGCCAAATACTTGACTTTTATCGGACTTTTGCGTATAATTATAGTACAAAGTTTAACAAAATAAAAAGTTTTATGAAACAAGTTTTAAGAAGAACACCTAACCAAGTGTTCCACGACGAGTTAAGCCCGAACCACTTCTATCTGCTTAGAGAAGACAAAAAAGACTTTTTTCTTGCGGAGAGTTCAGAGGGCACTTGGGAATGGAGAGATTTCGGCTCCAGAGAAAATGCAGGCGGTGCATCATTCGATTCATTTGAGGATGCAATCAAGTACGCAACTGAATCGTATACAAGTAGCTTTGCAGTAAGAGAACTTACTGCATTTGAAAGTAGACGTGGATTTGTTGCAGAATTAGCAAAGAGAACTGAAAAAAAATTCAGTAAGCCTCATTTCGCTTAATCTTAAGAAGAAAGAAACTAAAGCCCCTCATTGCAGGGGCTTTTTTATTTTTATACTTTTCTGCTGCCTGCTTCTTTATTAAGAAAAAGATCATGGCACAAATCAACCTTAAAAAAGAATACAGAGATTTAGAAATGAAAGTTTTAGCAACTTTAAGAGAAAAGGTTACAAAAAGCAGTTTCAAGTCTAAACATATGGATTCAAAAGCTCTTAGGGTAAATGTTTTTGATTATACAGAATTGGTAGTCATAGATGACAGTTTAACCTTTCTTGATAAACATGGATATCATCATTCTCTTTTCTCTGATTGTTCACTGGAAGACCTGATAGACCTAATAAAATAATTTATACTTTCTACGAAGGCCAATCTTTATAAGTCATGGAAGCAAAAAAAACAATATCGCACAAAAGAGTAGAATTCTTCTCCGACAACAAAGAAAAAATTCAGAAAGGTCAAATAAATTTACTTGGCCTTAAAGGAATGGAAGTTAAGAGAAGAACTGATCCAAATGGATTTACATATTCATTGCCTGCTGCTAGTATTGAAGGTTACTCTGTTGATAGCGTTAAGGGTGGTCAGAATGAAGCAATATTTACCATGCTATCCAAAGCGCCTGAAATGTTGGAATTGCTTCTTAAAACAAAGGAAAAATTAGAGACAGATATTAAACATGATAGTTTAGTAGGTGCATTTACCAAAGATCACCATAAACTTCTTGCTGAAATTGATGCTGTGTTAAGACATATTGTTGATTGAGCCTTCGGCTGAACAAAGTTTAAATTTTATACTTTCCTGGGATCTCTCCCTTTATAAGAAAAGAAAAAGAAATTATGGCAACAACATTATTAATAAAGGTTTGGAACGTATCTCTGTTTAGAGCAGATGGCGAATTTGTGGATGAAACACAAGTTGACGAAAAGAAAGACGATTTGGCAAACGATTTGTTCTATGATGATTTCGGAAACGATAAGGAGGAAGGCGACTATTTGGAGTGGACTGAAGGAACTGAAAAAATTTTAGAAGGCGAATACATAGCAGCTGAATTACAAAACGAAATTATTAAAACACTGGAGGAATAAAAGCATGGCACTTAAAAAGAATGATGCAGACGGTTACGAATCAATTAAAATTCGTTTAGATAAAACCAAGTTCCCAAAGGCATATCTTGCAAAGGTAACTGAACTTGTTAAGTCAGGTTTATCCCTTCAGGAAGCAGAAGATTTTGTGGATACCACAGAATTTGAAATGGAAGTGTATTACAGCCCTGACTGTGGTTTGTTTCTTGTTGAAGCAGAAGCGGTGGATGCAACTCCAATCTTTGACCCCTATACTGGGATAGAGATGGAAGAATCAGACGAAGATTAAAAAAGTAAATCCCTCATTAGTGCTTTTTATACTTTCCTAAATAAAAACCTTTATACAAAAAAAGAGTATGGCAAAAATAGCAAAATTAAAAAAAGCACTAAATTTCCTTCAAGAAGGAGAGGGTATTTATTTAGAAAATGATATTTTTTTAACAGGAAAAGAGTTAGATGGAAGCGATAAAGTATATGGCTTCATTAAAACTAAAGACAACTTGCTTGTTGTAACAAGAGAAGCTTCAGACGGTTATCCTGTTGAAGATATGGATAAAGAAGATTTGAATTATATTTTCAATTTGTCAGCTCCAAATATCTTTAATAAAATTAACAATAAGGAATATGAAATTGTTGATTCTAAAGAAGTATAGTAATTAACCTAAAAAAAGTCATGGGAAAAATAGCCAAACTTGTTTCGTTTACGTTTATTACTAGAGTAGTAGTAGATGAGAATACTTCGGATGAAGAAATTGTTGCACTTGCAAAACCAAAAATAAAAGCCAAGATCGACAATGATGAATTGTTTGATAACTTGGAAGGTATTGAGATAGATTCAATACAAGAATAATTTATACTTTTGTAAGGTAGTAAACTTTATTGAATATGAAAAGCAAAACGTTAAATATACTGGCAACAAAGGCGGAAGATAATTCCTACTACCAGTTCGAGCTGATCGGGTTCAATGAGGTTTATTGCCACGACAATAACAAACAGGAAGCCTATTTCCTAGAGCGTACATTTGGTGCTTACCGTTGTAAGTCTCCCTTACAGAAAGTCTCTAACTTCGACGAGTTCAAGTTCTTCAGCAGAATGATGTTCATGGCAATGATTGAAGCAGGGGATGGATTTGCAGGTACAGAAGCAGATGCTAACTTGGATTATGAGTTAGATATGCGAGTAATAGCCCTTTCAGGGTTAGAATTCTCTAATTAATGGCAAAAAACAGGGGTTTTAAAATTTATTTTAAAATTTTCTGCATATATATTGAATATAGTAAAACTTTTAATTAAGTTTAACGTATAATACTCTACATTGCGGGGTGGAGCAGTTGAAATAAAGAAATAGCTACATGCAAGGTGGAGAAGTAGTATCTCGTCGGGCTCATAACCCGAAGAACGCAGGCGCACATCCTGCCCTTGCATCCAAAACCCAATCATATGATTGGGTTTTCTTTTTTAAACTCCTCGAATTTTTCCTCTACAAATGTTTTATTAAATTTGCCCCTGTCCTCAATTACAAAAGGAATATAACCAAATTTAATTATCTCTCCCTTTTTAATTTCGTCTCTATTTTGAACCTGCTTAACGGAATGTTTCTTTGTTATTTTTTTGAAGTGCCAATTACCATTCCATAAAACAGCTGTTTTAATATCATGTATAATTACATCTGCATCCCATCCATTAAAAATTGGCTTATTTGTCTCTACATTTACAAAGTAAGAATTACACAGTTCAGCAAAATACTTTTCGTTTTTACTTCTCCTTGTCTCTCCCTGTACTTCAGCAGACTTTTTACCAGCAATACTTGCTAAGCCAAGTGTTTTGTTTTTATAGCTGGTAGAACAAGAATGAGAACATAAAATCTGATTCTTTCTTCTTGAATTAAAAAGTTTCCTACAAAAAACACAATGTTTATCTATTAATATGTTTCTTTCTTTAGTTGTTTTTGTTAATGAACTAGAAATTTTATTTTTTGTTTCCTCTGTGTGATCTCTCTTATTTGCACATGATATGGAACAATAATATTTTTCTTTCTGTGGATATAGTTTTTCTCTTTCAGATACTTCTATCTTCTTTTGACAACAATTACACTCAACAATAAACATTTTAAAGTTACCATATCTTTTATTTGCCCGTTCAGAATTTTGATGTTTATTTTGGCAGGCAGTATTGCAATACTTGTTTCTAGTTTCTTTTTCGCAATTAAGACATTTATTCATAAGATTTTCTTATAAATAGTCTCAAAAAACGGAAACTAGGATCGAACCTAAACCTTTTAGGTTAAATATTTTTTATTTTTTACTATATATATTTGATTTTAATCGTAACTTTATATATAATTGTTACGTATAAGAAAGAAAAACATTATAAAGAAATGAATACAAATTTTAACATAGAACGTGAATCTGAGGAAAAGCTAACAGCTTTGACAGAAACTTCTATGTTTAGAAAGTAAGATTCATCTAACTAAAAAGCATTAAAAGGTCACTGTCAAAAGCAGTGACCTTTTTTATTTGGCCCTGAGGACGATATGGTGGAGTCGCAAGTCTTTCAAACTTGTTCCGTAAGGTGGGCGGGTTCGAACCCCGTCAGGGTCACTTATGTTGCGTTGGTGTAGTAGGTTAACACGTCACATTTTCACTGTGAAGATCATGGATTCGAATTCCATACGCAATACTATTATTTTTATACTTTTTTAGTATCATGTTCTTTATATCACAAGAACACTGATACGTTATAGCTCTAAAGTACAGCAGCGAAAGCACATGGAATATCAGCATAAGTTTTTCAGTGTTCTTATTTTATACTTTTTTGATCAGCCAATCTTTATAAGAAAAGGAAATCGTTATGACAATTATGACAGAAAAAGAAAAAGAAGGCAGTATAATTATTGCTAAATTTGTTGGAGCAACATTTGATGAAGAACGCTTCAAGATGTCTAATGGTCTGAATTACTATACATTTCCTGTAACTCCTCATCCATTGAGTGGTGGTATACATTTTCCTGAAATTAGTATGCAATATTACAAGTCACTAGACTGGTTAATACAACCTATAAAGAAATTTAAAGAACTTAAATTTACTAGCGAAGTTAATATTCAGATACACCAACGATACATTAAAAGCATTCAGGCATTGTTGACTGGCACGTATCATGCAGGTATGATATGTACTGAATTAGTATTGGCAATTAAATGGTACAACGAAAATAAATAAGTTATGAAGCCTTACGGATTAAACAAAAAATTTGATTTAGGTTTTGAAGATGTTTTAGCCATACAAGTAGCTGGCAGAAAATCTTCAACTGGTAAATTTCCAGAAAAATCTGGCAAATATAAATCATATACAAGAAACTCTAAAACCAGAAATGCAAATCGTAGATATTTCAAAAAAGTTGAAAGACTTAAAAATAAAAAGTTTATCAATTTAGAGTTGGAAAACTAATTTTATACTTTCTCTCTCATTCAATCTTTATAAGAAAAAGAAAAAGACATGGCACATAACTTACACTTAGTAGTTATCAAATCAGATTCAGCTGAGTCTGCTTGTGATATAGTAGAAAATGAAACTTTTGATTTCGGAGATGATAACAACTGGTTTACAGTTGTTGGTGCAGTTTCTCAAGACGATGAAGTTCATGTTAAAGAAGATGAAACTAGTTTCATGGAAAATCTTGAAACAATTGAAAAAATAAATGCCCATATTCGTAAAGAACTTGCTTCGCTTACTAACGAAAATGGTTACAGCAGAGGTCGTGATTTGTTAAACATTCTTATTGCTGGCAATAAAAAGATTGAAGACCTTGATGGGCAAGATTGGTACAGCATTAAAGAATTTGCCCATGATATGTCAAACAAATTCAATTTTGAAGGTGAAGACAAGTCAACTACTTTCGATGTTCTTAAAGGCGATCAATATAAATTTGGTCATTATGATGAATTCGGAGTAACACAACATTATTCCATGTTAGAAGACGGTGCTTCAGCGGAAGATGAAAAAACTTATGTAGTATTCATAGATATGCACTCCTAAAGGGTGCATATTTTTTTATACTTTTTTGTTCATTCAGTCTTTATAAGAAAAACAAAGTTATGAACGGACAATTCACTTTAGAAGAACATAAACATAAAATTAGAGAAATGATTGTCAAATATATTGACTTCAGTAGCTTTAATTTCTCAGGTGATCTTATTCAAATACACCCAAAAGAAGGTAAGACATTCACACAGCACTGGTTTGAGTTCTGCTTCACAACGCTGGCAGAAAAGGTGATTCAATACAACCACCAAAAGATGGGGGACATGGCTTATCAAGCTATGATTGGAAATACTCATCCAGTTGATTTCTTATACAAAGTTCACTTAGATAAGAAATAAATTTTATACTTTTTCAAAACAACTTCCTTTATAAGAAAAAGAAACAGACATGAAAACAAATTTCTATACCAAATTCAAAAAAGAAACTCCACAGTTAGCATTCCAATTAGAAGACAAATTGGAAGCTACAATTTTCTTTGACCATTACCACAAGATGGATTTGGATGAAGAAGAAATTTTGGATCACAGACGTAAGATAGAGTATTCAATTGACTGTTTACTTGTAGCTGCTGAAGTTGCTCCTGAATTGAAGTTCTTAATTGACTTTCTTATTGAGTACCAAAAGATAGAATTGGCAGATGAAGACGAGTGGAAAGTTGAAATTGACCTGAACAAACTTAAGTACTGCAAAACACTTATTTGTTATTTGCCTGACATGGATGAAGTTCTTGCGGTCCTTGACTACATTCAGGATGACTTGGTTGATGAACAAGGCCACGATAAAGATAGAGTTTTCTTCTTCCCTGAAAATGGCTACTGTGTTGTAAGAAAAGATATTCTTAAAAAACATTTATCAGTTCCATTGGGAGAACATGGTAATTTCTATGGACAAAAATACCCACTTCAATACCGTTGGTTGGAAGATATTTATGAACAATTCCAAGTTCTATACAAAGGCGAATGGTTAGATGCAGAAAGCATAGATTTTGATTTCCCGTATGAACATCTTAGACAGGAGGAATAACCCTCCTGTTTTTATACTTTTTATCTTAAGTCTCCCTTTATAAGAAAAAGCATGAACATCGAACTGAAGAACATTAAGTTTATGGAATCCTTGTCAGAAGAAACAAACTGTTTCTCAGCTGACTTATTTATCAATGGTAGAAAGGTTGGCTATGCAAAGAATTCAGGACATGGCGGAGCAACTGAATATATGCACCACCTAGACGAAAAGAACCTAGCAAAGAATCGTGAAGCTATTAGATTGGCAGAAGCGCATTGTGCATCTCTCCCTGACATAGACTACGGTGACTTCAAAATTAAGAGCAACCTAGAAAATGTTATCGACAAACTTTTCGAAGCATGGATGCTTGAAAGAGAAACCAAAAAGTTTCAGAAGAAAATGGAAAAGAATTTCCAAACTCAAATCTGCGTTGGTGTTCCGAATGCTCCAAGCTATTCGTTATACAATCTAAAAAAGCCGTTAGAATTATTCCAAAAGGAAAAACTTCAGCAATTCATTAATGGTACAGTTAAACCAAACCTTAAAGAAGGGGAGGTAATCCTTAACACAAACTTAGAAAAACTGGGACTTAAAATATAAGTCCCTTTTTTTATACTTTCTCTCGGATCAATTCTTTATAAGAAAAACATACGACTATGGGTACAAGAGGTTCAGTAGGGTTCATTTTAAATGACCAATATAAAGCATCATACAACCACTTCGATTCTTATCCTACGGGATTGGGTCAGGATATGGCAGACTTCGTAAATAAAGTCAATGCAGAAGATGGCTGGAGTAATTTCAAAAAAGCAGTCAAAAAAGTAAAATTGGTAAGCGAAGAAAAGAAACCAACTAAGACTCAAATTGAAAAGTATATGGCTTTTTCAAATACTGGAGTTGGAAGCGGTGACGTAAAAGACTGGTATTGCTTGCTTCGTGAAGTACAAGGAGCTGTGTCATTAGAGAAAATTTACGAAGGTACATTGTCTCACATGATTGATAGCGTAAACTTCATTAAGGATTCTCTTTTCTGTGAATGGGCGTACATTATCAATTTGGATGAAATGACTTTTGAAATTTACCAAGGATTTCAAAAAAACCGTGATCCTCAAAATAGATTCGGTCAAGAAAATAACGATGGTTATTACCCGTGTAAAAAGATTGTATCTATTCCATTGGATAGAGTTATTACCGATTCGTACATGGGAGACATAGAAAAACTAGCAAGAGAAATTTACAGTTCATTAGAGGAAAATAAAGATGTTAACGGTACATTGCTTCACATTAAAAATTTAACCAATTCGTTGGAGGTTATAACAAAAAAAATAACAAAGAGGCTAGTTCCAAGTATGGGCTAGCCTTTATTTTTATACTTTTCTGATCAGTCTACCTTTATAAGAAAAAGAAAAATATATGGCAAATTATTTTGATATCAACGTAAAGATGGGATGCAGAGGCGCTTCATTCTCTGTTCCAGTTAAAATAGAAGACAACTCTATTACAAGTGGTGACGATGTAGTAGAATTCGCTCTGAAGAATAATATTCTAACAGAAGAATATTCTGAAAACGTAAATTACGTTGAAGATATTACAGAAGAAGAATATAACGACATGAAAGGTATTTAATTTTATACTTTTCTTCTGATCAATTCTTTATAAGAAAAAGATAACAACATTCACAAAACATAAAAACATCATGGGACAATATTATTCACCTATTAGCATTGATAAGAAACAATATCTTAATTCTCACGACTTCGGCAACGGTCTTAAGTTAATGGAACACTCTTGGATTGGCAACTTATTTGTCGATGTAATTGTAAGGCTTCTAATTCCAGGCGGCGCATGGCACATGAGTAAGATTGTTTGGGCTGGCGATTACGCTGATAACGAACTAAACAGAAAAAAAGAAGACAAGGGGTATAATCTAAACGGTCTTTGTTATGATCCTAAACATTACGACAACAAACATGAAATGTTGAAAGAACTTAAGGGCTACGCAAAGGAACAAGGTAAAAAACTCTACATTCAGGAAAAGCAACTTATTGAAAAGATACAACCTGAAAGAAGTACCAAAGCGTTGGCTGGTTATAACTTCATTATTAACCATACAAAAAAAGAATTCATTGATATTAGAAAAGTTTTGTCAGTAGGCGGTTGGCAAATACACCCTTTACCTCTTATGACTTGTGAAGGTAACGGCAGAGGTGGTGGAGATTTCCGCGGAAATTCAGAGTTAGTTGGTAGCTGGGCTAGAAATGTAATTTCAGTTGAGAAAAAAGCACCGAAGGGATACAAAGAAATTATCTTTGATTTAATAGCTGGCTTCTAATTGAGGTCAGCTATTTTATTTTTATACTTTTCATAAAACTCTCCCTTTATAAGAAAAAGCAGCATGAAAGATACAAATAAATTTATGGCTATATCTAGATTGATTCTAGAAATTATGGTTGAAGGTTCCGATGGAGATGGACTTCCTGAAGGCTTTGAGATGCCAAGAAAAACTGTAATCAAAACTGCTAAGGCGTTAAGAAGAAGTAAAAGAGAAGGTTTGCTTAAAATAGGCCATCATGGTATGTACTACTATGATGGAATTCAAGAAGACTTCGGCGGCTACTTCGAAAAGCAAATGAACAAAGCCAAAGGCCTGAAGAAAAAAGGTTTAAGAGTCGAAATATAATTTTATACTTTTCCAAGGAATTCACCTTTATAAGAAAAAGAACGATTATGTCAAAACAAAATTATTTAGTTCAGCCCGAATATATGCTTGGCAGAGATGCTGATTACAAAGCACAGGAATACTTAAATTCAGTATTCGAAACAATAAGCGAAATTCCAGACTCTGGAACAAATGGAAACATTGGGAATGATATCCATGTAAACAGAAGGACAAAGAAAGCAACCTTGATTAAGGCTCCTAACTTATTTGAAAACGAAGTGGCTTATAAGAAATTCGAAATTAAATTCTGCAGATTATACCGTGCAATTTCTTCGGCTCTTGCCTTATACCGTTTGATTTGTATTTTCCCAAACCCAAAATTTACTGAGTTGTCAGGTAGCGACGGTTATAAAATGCCGTGGGAAATTATGTTGAGACATAAAGAAACTGGTGAGTACATTGGTTTTGGAGAATGGAAAGGTTCATTTAACGTAAGAGGTACAAAGAACGCTAACGAATACAACGAAAAGACTTTAACTGATTTTGTTAAGTTAGTTGGTTTGATTCTTAGTAATAAGTCTCCACATCCTTACGATGGAAATGTTGCAGGGTCAGTAGCATAAAATAAGTTTTCACATTATAGTACATGGGTTGTCTCCAGTTGAGGAGACAATCTCTAGAGGTGGAGGAATATGAATAAAATAAATACATCGCAATTGATGACACCTGAGTGTATCAATGATAACATAAAAATCTACAGTAAGAGATTAAGTGGAACACATGCAGAAGAATACTTCTACAATCAAATTTCAACGGACTATATCCGCTCCTATAAGGCAGAACAAAATAAGTTTGAAACCGATGAGGAAAAAGAAGTTATTGGAAAGTTAATTGAATACTTTCAGGCAAAACAGGAATTCAGACGTTGTGCGCAACTTCAGCGAATTCTTAACGGTGAAAGTCTTAGTGCAAAATATATGTTTTGAGCCGTCGGCTGAACGAAGTTTAAATTTTATACTTTTGTTAAACCATTCTCTTTATAAGAAAAAAGAAATCATGAGTAAAGAAATCGTATACATATTCGTAGAAGGCGGCATTGTTCAACATTGCTCCTCAACTTCAGGAGTTGAAGTTGTTAAAATTGAAGTCGATAAGGAAATGACTCCAAGCTTAATTAAAAAACTTCAGGATCAAATACTACCTGAAGGAGAAATGAAAGTCAACATTAGCAAAAACTGGGCTGAAGTCTTACGAGATTATATCGGTGAAGAAGTTGATGTTGAAGCAGATGGAAGCACCATACAAAATGAATTCCGAGGAATATTGGAAGAAATTAACATTGATACTGATGGTACTTTCTACGCTACCGTATTGGATGGTGAAGGAGATTATTTCAATACTGATGTTCTTAATGTAACAATTCCAGAAGAAGATTAAAAATACTATTCATGTTTAAAGGGGTTTAGATTTGAATGTTTAAAGCTAGGCAAGGTTTATACCCTTGCCTGCTTTCCATTTATATCCCCACGAAAAAATGCACCAGTTTCGTATACCCATGGGTGATCATATCGTCGCGTTTCCATCCCCAGGAATTTTTATACTTTTTTATTTCCTCCGCTTTATCATACATGAAAGCAACAAACCTATTTACATACGAAATCTTCAAAGTAGAAGAAGTTCCTTATTACTGGGTTAAAGAAGGCGAACCTAGAATCAACTCTGCTTATGGAGTTGGTGTTAGCACATCCCCAAAGAAAGCCAAGGAACAGGCTCTTAAGATGTTCAGAACCATATGGAAGTGGAACGTAGACAACAAAAGAGGTTGTAATGTAGGTTGTTGCATCTTGGGATACCAAACTTTGAAAAAAGGTGGTAAGATTCTAACAGGTGTAGAAATAAACCTTAAGGATAAACAGGAACAAGTCCAGTTTTATCACATGATATTAAACGAAGCTGCATAAAAGTTTTATACTTTCTCAAATCATTATCCTTTATAAGAAAAAAGAACGAAACATGGAAACACTTAAATTTCAAAAAGGCAACGCCAAATTAGATAAAAGCATTTTCTTATTCAGCTTACTTGCTGGCCACGCTTGTCCTTTTGCTAACGATTGCCTTTCTAAGGTAAATTTCAAAACTGGCAAATTGGAAGACGGCCCTGAAACAAAATTTAGATGTTTCTCTGCTAGTTCAGAAGTTTTATTCCCAGCTGTTTTCAAGGCTAGAAAACATAACTGGGACTTGTTAAGAAGTTTACGCTCTGTAGATGAAATGACTACACTGATTAACAGTAGCTTACCAAAACAAGCTAAGATTATTCGAGTTCACGTTTCAGGTGACTTCTTTAACCAAAACTACTTCGATGCATGGATGAACGTTGCAAAGATGAACCCTGACAGAATTTTCTATGCATACACAAAAAGTGTTTCATACTGGGTTGCTAGATTAGATTCAATTCCTGCAAATTTCAGCTTAACAGCTTCCAAGGGCGGGAAACACGACAACCTTATTGAGAACTATAACCTTAAGTATGCAGAGGTTGTGTTCACAGAAGAAGAAGCAGAAGCAAAGGGATTCAAAATTGACCACGATGATTCATTGGCAATTTACTCTAAAACGTCTTTTGCCTTATTACTTCACGGTTCACAACCTGCAGGGAGCGTTGCTAGCAAAGCATTGTCAACCCTTCGCAAAGAGAACAAAGGTGGATATTCCAAAAAGAAAAAGGCTGCAACTGCAGCTATCTAAAAAGATGGGAGGGACCAGTTCTCTCCCTAAACTTTTACCCTTACTTTGACGTATAATATTAGTAAACTCAAAAAAGTATATGGCCAAGGTTGCAAAACTAATAATGGTTACAGCGGAGAACAACAATAAGTACTACAATATGGAAGAGTTACCAGATGGAACCTTCAAAGTAGTATATGGTCGTGTCGATGTGACTGCAATTAACGAAAGTTATTCCATGGGAATGTGGGAAAAGAAATACAAAGAGAAGCTTAAGAAGGGCTACGTAGATCAAACACATTTGTTTGCCGTGGAACCTGACCCAAGTGATGACAAGGACAAAGACAAAACCTCTCCCTCATTCGCCGATATCATGGACCCTACAATTAGTAGGTTCGTATCTCAACTTCAGGCATGGGCAAATAAGACAGTAGAACAAAACTACAAGATCTCAACAGCCAGTGTTACCGCGAAACAAATAGATGCAGCTCAAACAATCCTAGATAGCTTATCTCATATGATCAACATCGGTGTCTCCCTGGATGACATTAACCAAATGATGCTTGATCTATTTAAGACGCTGCCTAGAAAGATGGGTCATGTTCAGGATTATTTGTTCACAACGATCAGTGATAAAGACGATCTTGACTCAGCAATGAAATTGCTATCACATGAACAAGATCTATTAGACGTATTCAAAGGTCAGGTTCAAGTATACGCTGCACAGCAAGCACAAAACGTTACCTCTGCCAAGGAAGAAAAGAAAAGACAAACACTTCTTGAGGCAATGGGAATTGAGTTCTTCAATACGAACGACAAAGAAAAAGAAACAATCCTTTCCAAGATTCAGGACCCTTCTCATAAAAAGCAGATCTCACAATCATTCAGAGTTAACAATAAGAAGACTCAAGAAAGATTCGACAAGTGGGTTGCAGAGACTGCCAATAAAAAAACAGAGTTGTTCTGGCATGGTTCAAGAAACCAAAACTGGTGGTCTATCTTAGACTCTGGTCTGGTACTTAGACCTACAAGTGCAATCATAAATGGTAAGATGTTTGGATATGGAACTTACTTTGCAGATAAGTTTCAGAAGTCCCTGGGTTATACTTCTTATGGCGGCTCTCGATGGGCTGGTGGTAATTCAAACAATGCTATCCTCTCCCTATATGATGTACACGTTGGTAACCAACTGAATATCAAGAAGTGGCAAAGTTCCAACAGCTCTTTGAGTGAAAAAGAATTAAAGAAACTGGGTGATTACGATTCAGTATACGCGCATGGTGGTTATGACTTGGTAAACAATGAGTTCATTGTATACAACGAAGCACAGACAACCGTTAAATTTATTACACAGATAGGAAAATAAAAAGGTACAACTTTTTATATATTTTACTGAACCTCTGAAGTTTTCTTCAGGGGTTTTTTTATATCTCTCCCCAATAGAATTTTTATACTTTTCTTAATCTCTCCCTTTATACAATAAGCAACATAAACTTTATCCTATATGGAACTTGTAAAACAAATAATCAAAAAGAAAAAAGAAGGCGCTGCCTGCACAGAGGAAGACTTAGCTGAAGTAAAAAGATTCGTTAGAGATACTATAGTTATGATCGGAGATGGAAGTGTTGGCATCATAGAAGATATCCAGCTGCTTTTCCCAGATGAATTCGGTGAAGCAATCGATGAGATGGAAGACGGCAAATAAAATTTTATACTTTCTTACAACCATTTCCTTTATCACACATGAAAGAAGAAATCAAAATTAGAATTGAAGGTGACAAGATCAAGATCGAAAAGGTCTATGAGTTCACCGAAAAACATAAGGCAGCACTAAAGTATCTTGTAAAGAATCATCTGTTTGAATACAGAGGCAAGGCAGAGCGAGAAGAGATGGAAGTTTATAATGAACTTGAAGTCATGGGACTTGCCACGGATGTTGAAGATGCATGGCATCCTTCATGGACATTAACAGATGAAGGTGAAAAAATTGCAGCCAGCATTCCAGTAGAAGAAGTCATCATTAAAGATGATGCGCCGTTGGATCACTGGTGCGGCGGTCACAGAGGTAAGACGTTCAAAGTAAAATCTGCATTCGGCGGATCTCTGAATGACATTGAGGGGTTTGCTGGACTGGGACCGAATGAAGCCTACCTGATAACTGAAGGCGAATTCAAAGGTTATGCAATCAAGGCGGATCACTGCATACCACAATAAATTTTATACTTTTTAAAAATCATTACTTTATTAATTGTACATTAAAAGAAAAACTTATGACTAAGACTTCAAATAAAGAATACAAAGAAATGACCGAGTTGAATTTAGTATCTATGGCTCAAAGTGATGACAAAGCAATTGCCGACAGAGCTTTCGAAGAGATCCACAGACGCTACAATAAAGCTGTTGCTTATTTCCTTATGAAGCGAGTAGGCGGGATGAAGGATTCTGTTGAAGATCAACACGACCTTGTTCAGGTTGTATTTGAAAAAGCATATCTTTCAATCAAAAAATTCAAACCTGAATTCAAATTGAGTACATGGCTGATGAAGATTGCTTCCAACTTGGCCACGGATAAATTCCGCAAAAAAGGACTTACGTTGGTTGCACCTGTAGCACAGGCTGAAGATATCAACGGTGAACCATATACTGAAGCAGAATACAAAGATACTGGATTGAATCCTGAAATAACAATGGAGAAAGTCGAACGGAATAAATTTGTAAACGACTTGATTCAATCAAGATTATCAGGCGACCATAAACTGGTAATTCAATTGTGCTACTTCGAAGAGAAGTCTTACCAAGAAATTGCAGACGAATTGAATATGCCACTTGGGACTGTGAAGGCAAACATCTTCAGAGCAAAACAAATCCTTAGAGAAGGCTTGAGTCAAAGTCTCATCTTAACAGCATAAGGAATCTAAATTCACTGGGAATAATTCCCAGTGAATCAAATAACATTTATTAAGTTCTTGACGTATAAGAGTATGAATACAGTAGCCTTAGGAAATTTTCTTGTATCAACTGGTAAAATCGTAGTAACGGATCCAGCATATATTCCTGGTACATGGTGCCAAGCTAATATGAAAGTTGCAACTGGACAGTGGACAGCTCAAGTACTTGAAAAGGACGGCGTAGTAAATGATATCATCGCGTTCCTTGGGACCCAAGCGCCTTCAGAAAAATCTTGGGCAATGGATAATGGATCCATTGGAGTTGACTCAGGAGCACTTGGGATCTATGATCATGCAGATTATCGTGCAGCATGGGATGGTGAAGAAAACAATTCCGTGGCAATAAATAAACTACACGCGGAATTACCTCCTAATAATTTTGGAGGGGTTTTGGAAAAAGGAGCTGTATGCAAAACTATTGCTGTCAACTACTACAATTTGTATGTTGTTAAGAACGCAGCTGGTGAAATCATAGCCTTAAAAATTAAATTTGTATATTAGAAAATGCCACATTCAATGTTGTTTCTGTTTAGCTGCCTAGCGATGTTAGTTCTTGCTAAGATTGTCCTGGGTTTTAAATGGCCAATTCCTTTTTGGAAAAAGAAACGATTTAGAATGCTGAAGAGAAAAATAAAACAAAAAGTAACCAGAGCCTAGTTCTGGTTATTTTTTTGTCCATCCAGTTCCCACGAAAAAATGCACCAATCTCGTATACCAGTGGTGCGATCATATCCATAAAAATTCAAAACTTTGAATAACTAATTTTATACTTTTCTAACACCCGCTGCTTTATCTCATGTAATCAAATTTATGTATTATGGCAAAGTTAAATCACGGAGATAAAATAAAATTAGTCCACGAAGATGGCACTGTTGAATATGGAGAATTCCATAGATACGGCGCAAGTAGACATGGAGCCATAGCTTTTTTTAATGGATCGATGAGATTTGTTGATGAACAGGCGCTAATTGCTGTCAACAATAAGTGTGTGAATTGCGTACAAGTAAAAGCAGTTCCACTTAAAAGATTTAATGATAATCAACTATTTTTATATCATGGTAGTGGTAAAAAATTTGACGTTTTTTCAAATGAATTTAACGGCAGTGGTGTTGGTAACAATGGTTATGGATATGGAATATATTTAACAGATTCAAAAAAAAGTGCTAAAATGTGGGCTTCTCACTTAGAAACACAGTCAAGTGTTTTAATTGATGGTATTAAGCCTTCTGAAAATGTGGAGGAATTTTTATATAGAGCAGTTAAATTGTATGGCAATAAAACTGATATATTATTACATGTGTTAAAATCAAATTTAGATTCACTGTATAAAAACAATAAAATTACAGGAGATGAATATAACTTCATTAAAACCGCAAATAAATTAAAATTAACACGAGGTAGATTTGTTTATGAGGTTGAAATAAAAGGGGATGATTTTTTACTATGGAAAAGCTTACCAACTACTGAACAACTAAATAAAGTTAGTGAGCAACTTAGTAGCGAGAAATTGGGTGTTATTAGTATTGATAAGGATATAAAAGTTAATAATAGAATGATAATGAATGGTGAAGATTTATATCTTTCAATAGGATTATCGCCAAAAGAAACTTCATTTTTTTTAGATAGATGTGGAATAGATGGTATTAAATATTACGAAGATAACTGTGCTAATTATGTTATTTTTAATCTAAATTCTATCATTATTAAGAAGAAAGTTAATTTTTAAAATTATTTTGGTATAAAAAAGCCGATAGTCATTAAAGATTTTATACTTTCTGATCAACCTTACTTTATAATACATGGAAGAGATATTACTGAAATACTTACAAAAACGTCATCGCTGGAATGAAATTATTATTTCAGGATTTCAAATAGACGGCGCAGTTTGTTCTGTTGATTTTCATACAGACCCTAGCCGACAATACCGTGAAACAGAGAACATTAACATTTGGGAAATGCTTATTTTCCTAAATGAAAAACCTGAATAGCTTATGATCAAAGTAACATATCACAGAGAAAAGCACATAATCCAAAGTGAAGACTGTTCAATCAAATCTTTGAGCAGCCTAGTGTTACTTAGGAATGATCTACTTCAACAAGATGAAGATTTTGTTAACGCCGATTGGAGAACGCAGCTAGAATTTAACACTGGCTTTCTAAAGTTTAAGCTAATAGAGAAAGGAGTTTTGACTTGTGTATACTGTTAGAAAACGAATCTCTATATCAACGAAGACTTTACAAGAGAACCAGCAAAAGAATTCTTAGCAACGGCGGACCATGTTGTACCAAAAGTTAAGGGCGGCGCTCCAATGAACTACAACAATTTGGTTGTTGCGTGTTGGACTTGTAATAAAAACAAGAGAGATAAAGTCGGGTACAAAATAAGTGAAAATGTTTATACTTTCTAAGACAACATTCCTTTATCTAATATGGAAAGACAAACATCAATTCTTGATAAACAAGACAAGCCTGAAAAAACAAAAGATAAAATTTTATCTTGTGGACATATGAACACCATAAACCTAAGCCATAAATTTGGGAATGGGTTACTGGGACCAGCTAAGAAGGTTGACAATTTCATATGTGTTACTTGTGGTATGCACCACTACAAAGGCAGAGACTGGACAAAAGCAGAATGGGAAGAATATGTTGAAGATTTCTCCCATGATCCTGAATCTTATCACAACAAAAAATAATTTTATACTTTCTTACACAGTACTACTTTATCTATCGAACCTAAAAACAGAAACAATATATGGCAGCTCCAAGAAAAGAAGTTAAAATGGTCCCATCTATCAACTGGGAAATTCAATCAAAACAAATTGCTGTACTCGGAGAAGATGAGGCAATTCCTGGATACCACGCGCTAAAAAGAGACGATACTGGAGCAACGATCTCCGTATTCAAAAAAAGCTACGTGTTCTATCCGAACTCAGAATTCGTAGCAACAGCACACAAGTTGTCTGAAGTAACTGGGTACCCAATCGAAGGCTTTCAGGAGATCAACGGCGGGAAAAGAGTTCTTGCCTACCTGAAGAACACCAACAAAGATTTCAAACTTGTTGGCCAGGATCTGGATGACTACTTGGTACTTGGTAATAGCCACGACGGATCAACTTCCTTATTCCTGGGAAACAGCAGCACAATCATCCGCTGCATGAATTCCTTTGGGACAATCATCCAGAACATGAAGTACCGCCATACGAAAGGCATGGAAGTAAAAATGTTGGATATTGTTCAGGAGATCGAAAATTACTTCGTAGGTGTTAAACGCTTATCGAATACATTCGAAAGAATGCGCGAGATCAAGATCGACAAACAAATCATCGAGGCCCTGGCTTTGAGATTGTTCGAAGTGGATAACATCACTGATATGAAACCATCGCAACTGGTTAAGATCAATGACTTCAAAGCTTCAGCTGAACGCGAGATCGATGACTTGGGCGCTAACATGTGGGGCTTGTTCAACGGGGTGACTCATTACACAACTCACAAGATGTCAAGCAAGAACCCAACACTGGGTAACTTCTGGGGCCAAGCTGGTGACATTAACAGAAAGGCTCTATTGTTCGGAAACGAAATGATCGAAGGCAAAAGACCAGCACTGATCACTGTCTAATTAAAAGGGGAGAGGAAACTCTCCCCAATTATCAACCTCTAACTTTCATAACCATGAACAAATTAATATCTTACTTAAGTTTATTAGCTTTCATAGCTCTTGGTATATCAGTTGTGGTCCTTGGCTGCACAGCAGGATCGAGCACTCCAAAACTGGGTATAATCTATCCAGAAAGTAATTCTAAACAAATGCCAATCGTTTATGGTTATGGTACTGAAGATATTGGCCAGCTGATCACAAAGAACATGAAAGACAATCCTTCCTTGTGGACATACAAAAAAGATGAAAATTCTGAATCGTTCTTCAATTCCAAAGGAGTAATTTTATATCGATATTATCACTATGGTGTAAAAGAAGAAATGCTATTTGTTAGTTATTTAAATGAAGTTGTATATAGCTTTGAATCAACTGGAAAGCTCAGAGAAGAAATTGATGAAGTTATAGATTTTGTAATTGAAGTCGATAAGAAGATCAAAGCAGGAACATATGTTGAAGTCAATAAAGATGAAATTCGAAAGAAAGAAATAGCTAAGGACCAGGTAATAAAGTTACTGAATAACAAAGGTTCTTGAAACTCTCCCGACAATTAAACGTATAATACATTAATAAATAATGGGGATGTGGCGGAACTGATAGACGCTATGAAAATAAAAGGTTGGAATAATTTGATGACTTGTACAGGTCAGATGGTGAATACAACTAATAAAGTCAAAGAACGCTGATGACTGAAGTACAAGGTCGTAGTTCATGCTGGTTTGAAGCCAGCTGTCCTCGCAAAATTAATCAACCTATAATAACATCGATATGGAATTAGGTAAAAAGGTATTAGTTAAAGATCTCGTAGCTGCATTGCTAGAACAAGATCAAGAATCAGAAATAGAAATCTTAGTTTCCACCAGGACTCGCAAGAATCTATATATGAAAGTAACACAGTGTTTAGGTTGGGAAGTGATCGCAAGTAAAGCTCCCTCTGCAAATACAGTAAGAATATATAGCAGGCTGCCTGAAACAGATACTCATTATTCAATGGTTTCTGAAAAGAAAAAGAAATAAAATGCTTATGGTAACTCAATGTACAATTTGTAACTGTCAATCCTCATTTCAAGGCAGTTGTCCTAGACCAAAGTGTTTCGGTGTAATGGTAGTTATTAGATTATAAACAAATCGAGTCTACTGCGACCACCTGAGAAATGGCGTAGGTTGGTACTGGCTTAAACGTAAAGTCAGATAATGGGTTCGAATCCCTACGACTCGACATGGGGAGAAAAGACGGAAGGTACACAGATCGTTACTGTGGTCCCGCATGGCGCGGGTGTCGTTCGAGCCGACGTTAATCATCTGGATGCAAAAAAGCGGCAGCTGCCTGTTGGTTCGATTCCAACTCTTTCCACAAAAAAATATTCTCTCCCGATTATATGTCAGTTATAAAAGAAGGTGATAAAATAAAACTAAGTGTAGAAGGAACAGTTTTTGAAGGTACCTATACAGGCAAAAACGAATTACTTGGTTGGTTGTTATGGGTTGATATTAATGGAGAAACGAGAAGATTTCGAACATTAGATGTCACCCATGTAAATGAAAAAATAATCTCTCCCTAATTATTTTAAAAGCTATGAAATATTTCTTGATCGTTTTTATTATCCTGGTCCTCGGACTATCCAGCCAGGCACAAAATGTATATGCCTTCCAGGATACAACCAAGACAGAAAATGGTTATGAAATTGACTTTCCTCATGTACACATTAAGGTAGATACCATAACCCACATTTCAAAAGTCTATAGCTATTACCACACCAAGGCTTACTTTAGTATCAATGGAGGAAAAGCAGTTTTGTTAAAAAGACACAAAAAGAAAGGAGAAGATATTGAAAGCTCACTCTCTGTTTGGAATGAACACTTTACTCTAACTGTAACAAGGAAAAATCACAAAGGAATCTATAAAATATAACTTGGCCTGATCTCTAAAATAGTTTTACAATTTTAGAGACTATATATAGGTATGAATAGAAAAGTTTGTACAAAGTGTAAGGACGAAAAAGATGAAGAGTTTTTCTTCTTCAAAAATAAGGTCAAAAATATAAGAAGAACATATTGTAATGAGTGTGAAAAAGAATCTAAAAATGCTTATTACAAAAAAAATAGTGAAAGAATTAGCATTAACATAGTTAAAGCAAAAAAGGAACGAGTAAGGATAGCTCAAGAATTTGTTGTTGAATATCTTAAAACTCACCCTTGCGTAGATTGTACTGAATCAGATATAATTGTATTAGATTTTGATCATCTATCTGATAAAAAGAAATCTGTATCCACCATGGTTTGTGATGGATTAGCTCTTGAAACAATAAAAAAAGAAATTGATAAATGTGAAGTAAGATGTGCTAATTGCCACAGAAGAAAAACATCTAAACAATTTGGATATTATAAAAGCCTGCTTAGCTCAACTGGTAGAGCGAAGGTCTCTAAAACCTGTGGTTGTCAGTTCGAACCTGATAGTGGGCACTAAAGTACCAAAAATAAAATACCTGAGCTCTCCCCAGTTGGGAATTGTTCATAACTATTATCTCTCCCCAAACGTATAACGCTAAAAAGAATGATAAAATATATGGCTCATGTTGATCAGGTAAAAAACCTTTTGAAAGAGAAAGACTTCCCAATTGAAAAAATTGAATTTAGTACCGAGAAAGGGAATTATTCGCTGCTTGCAATTGGTAACGATAAACAAATGAGCGATTTCCGTTCCAGATCAAAGAAAGCATCCAAAACAATTATGTTTATCCAGGATGAATCACCAACATTCTATCCAGCCATTAAAGGATCATTCTTCGAAATGGTTAAGGTCATCTTCGAATATAAATAATAAAAAGCCCCTGGTCTTCTGGCCTGGGGTTTTTTTATGCCAGATTAACGCGGCGAAGAACCCAGGTAACATCAACCAGAAAATCAATGAAGTCAACATCTTCCAGAAGATTTGCAATGTTGGCAGTTAGATTCAGGATAAAATCTTTCATAAGTAATAATCTGTTTCAAACTCAATAGGGTCATATCTAATATATAAAATTTGTCCAGTCTCTGGGTCAACCTGAGCTCTATTGAATCGCTGCACTGAATGAAGAGTAGATGCACGCGCAACTAGATCTTCTAATATTTTATCATGTAATACTTTATTCACATCGTTGATTACCTGCTGCATAAAATCAGCGCCAGGCAATTCAATTTTGATTGGCTGCATATACCTGGAGTTCATATGTTTTATTGTATCATGTTCGCGGAACAGGATAGACTCCTCAAAATCTTCTATGGCGTATCTATATTCTATCATGTAAATCTTCTATTGATTACTGGAAAGGTAACAGTTTGGAAATTTAAATTGGTATTTAAAAGCGCATTCTTGATTTTTAAAGAATCATATTTTTCTCTTCCTCTTTGTAGAATTGAATCAGTATGCTGCCCAATGAAATCCAGGATTGGTATATTTAGGCTAATGCTGCTGCAGAAACTATTGTTAATATCTTTTACAGAATCATGTTGGCGACATATGATTAATTGCTCCAGGTCAAATATTCTATGTCCCATAATGTCTATTACACCATATCTATTTTCAAAGTCAGATACTTCAAATATTCTTCTGGCTTCATTAACAACTACAGTCTGAATCTTTAAATTTAATTCTGCTGCCATGTTATTAATAACTAACTGGAATTGATCTAAACCCACGACTCCCAATCAAGATACTAACTTTAACTTCAGGAAAATATTCCATATCATTTTTATCTCTTTGAAATTTTTTTGAAGCTGCAGCTATACTTATTTTCTCCTGGTTCATGAAATCCAGAATGTCCACTTTTAATTCTGGTATGGGAAATGCTGCCTGAATAAACTTTCTGGAATCTCTAGCTGCAAATACTTCATTGATCAGTTCAATACAAATTTCTTTACCAGAAAGTCCTTCAGGTTTAGATGAAATCATATCATGCACCTGAAAAGGATGAATTCTTAGATGCCTGGACATATAAAGTATTTCTCGTCTTGAGAGTGGTATTGATTCCATAAGAAAATATAAGCAAAAATAGCCTTAAAACAAAAAGAGCCATTGACTCCTGTTACGAAGAATGGCTCTTTTTATTCTATCCAGATTTCCATGTCTGGTATCAGCTTGCTGGTTCCTGCCAGAGCTAAACATTTACTATTGGAGCGCGCTGCTTGGAATGGCCGCACAAATAACAATAAGGATGTCAACCCCTAATTAGTTTTCGTTGCTCAGTCTTGCGGACTTGCGCTACATGCCAGACTTTACTGGCCCCAGTGTGACGTGTTATTACCAACGTACAAATAGAACTACAGATATATACGCAGCAGCCAGAAATATGTTTCAAAAAAGCCAGAAAAGTTCATCTTGGTTTTGTCACATGTATTTAACATAATATAAATTATATAACAAAAATTTCCCCATATAATCCAATCACTACCATAACTCCTTGATAATCATATGCCATCTACTTAACAGGTTTTTTAGACTCGTCTAAATTTTTATCCCTTGTAACAATTGAATCTCATTTTCGTATAATATCTTAACTTACTAGTCATAAGGTATAGGTAATGCACATTTGTACTGCGTAATTTGCAGGAGTGGAGTTCGAATCTCACACCGCCTCTTCGGGGGAGGTATCAGTTAAGTGGTGACTGCATTATTTAATTTCCTTGCACTAATTAATTTCCACATCTAAAAAAATCTCCTATGGATAAAGCTACATTTGAACTTAGCATGAACGAAATTGATGCCAGAATGGAAAGTAACATTTTGAGAGCAAAAGAAAAACTTGCACTAGAAAGTATGATCAAAATGAAGGTTGTTCAATTTAATGTTGAGTTATTAACATTAAAAATGAAAGCACATATTCCTCATGAGATGAACCTTTTGAGTAAAAGAGAACAGCTTGAAATCCTAGATAGACAAATAAGTAAAGTTCTTTTGTATCCTCACAAGGAACATATGTCATAAAGTTCTTCACAGCAAGCTCTCTATCTTCAAGATCAACACCATATAATTTTGCCGCTTGGATTTTTACAAACAAAGAAAATTTTGAATTAACCCTCAGAGAAATTGATGAGAAGTTAAATACCTTATAAATTTTTATACTTACTCAAATCCAGGTTCTTCGAAATAAGAAAACGATGAGATCAAACAAGTTCATATTCTTTAAGTCAAAGCCAAAAAAAGATACCAAACCCAGGTTAAGTAGGATTATAGATTTCATTGATAAATATGATTTCATAACTCTTCCGATCCTGGGAAGCAGCCTTGTTGTTTTTGTCCTTTGTATCCTGAAATACATTTTCAGGATTGACTTATAAATTTTTATACTTTTTCAAAAGTTCCTCCTTTATCAAATGGTGCCCAAAAACGTAAGTTAATAATACGCGGAGATCACCCAATGGTATACGAGACTGGTGCATTTTTTCGTGGGATCCAAAACCTGGCTGGCTGCTGTTAATAACTCCTAAAAATATATTTCAAAAAGTATAAAATTCTTGCAACTGTTGCAGGGGTTTTTCGTTTATATATTTAGCTGCTGAATACTAATACTTAGTCGATTTCTAGATAGGCAATGTAGTATTAGGGGTAACCAGTCGTGGGAAAGGATCGATACTTTTCTGCCTTGGGAGTAGCTTAAGCCTGGTTAAAAAGCACCGCCTCTAAAGCGGCCCATCTGAGGTTCGAATCCGAAGGTCCCAACATTTAAAATATTGCTTTTGAATTCTGGAGAGACTCGCGAGGTATCTGGTAGGAGAGAGTGATCGTACCTGTGTCAGATCAACATGGGGGCGGAGGATGTAGCTCAGTTGGTTAGAGCGTCGCCGTGGGGCGGATACGCGGGTTCGAGGCCTGTCATCCTTACATAAAGAATACGTCACAAAGAAAGTATAAAACAAAAATCAGCTCTTGCCATGGGAAACAGATTGCAGCGTCTAAATAAAGATAACAATGAATTATTTTACAGATTCATTGGTACCTTAAAATTAGATCTAGACCAGGCAGCAAACGAAAAGTTACAGAGTGATATCGTTAGGCAGATGAGACTGACAAAACCAGTAGTGAAATCCCTATACAGAAAGTATAAAATTACCCGAAGAAAACATATTTGTGAAAAAAATATATTTCACAAATTTTTTTACTATTTAAAGAAGTCAATTCTCTTGAGCCGCTTCTCTGGTTTTAACCTGCAGCACGTTCGTTTCCACGGCCCCCTTGTCACATTGAGAGGGAAAAAATAATCATAGTTCACAATTCTTAAAATATTTTTTCAATACCACTTCGTCCATGGATCTCTCCCTGGATCATATCAGCACGTCTAATAATATTTACCCCGTAAATTTTGCAAATTTCGTTGGTTGAGATTTTGTGGTGGGACAAAGTGGGAAAAAGTGGATAGAATAGGATAACCCTCTCCAAATAACCCATCCAGCAAAATGTCCCTTTTTAGCCCAAAATCGTTGGTTGAGACACAAAAAACATAAAAAAGTAAATTCCACACCAATTATCAACAAAAAACCGACCTCTCCCTGTGCTATTAAACCCCGATTAATACCCCCAATCTCTACCTACTTAGTGGGCAAAAACAACCTTTTTGACTCTTTGAAAAATGCACAATAATACCCCACAAAATACCATTTAATTCGCATTTAATTAGGCATTAATTCGACCAAAAAACAGCATATTTTACACACAAAAAAAGGCACAATTTGGGAAGTAAACTCTCCCTAATTTATGCCCTATTTATTGTCGATTTATTGGTCCTTTTTAAACTCTTTTTAGATCACTTTTCACTCATTTTTAAGTCAATATTTGCACCAAGAATCCTGGTTTTTTGTCAGATTTATTGGATAAAAAATGAATCAATAAAATGTTAATTAAACACCAACTCAGATACCAATTTGCAGTCAACTTGCATTCAATTTTCTATCTATTAAACTCTATTTTTCACCTTGAGTCCATGCATCGGACAGGTACGAACTCCGTTCCCATCTGCAGCAACCCGACTCAGGTCAAACCCAAGATGAGGACATTTATTCCCCCTATGATTTACCGCGCAGTGGTCTTTGTGTTCAAAGTCTGGAGTGAGATCAGCATGGAGAAGTCTAAGTTCAATGTCCACAATCTTCCCATATACGGTTCCAATCTGTGTACCAGCATCGGTTGTTGCAATGTTATTCTTCTCATTCTGGACTGTAATGTTCCCACAGTAATCCATTGTCTCATATGTACCTTCCTTTGCATATATCCTTAGGTTGGTGTCATGGGTAAAGAATCTTTTGTCCACGTGGTAGTGAGGAAGTATCTGTTCTGTACCAGGATGGCTATGAGGATAGTCAATCAGCGGCACGATGTTATTGGTCAGATTTCCTTCATGTAGGAGCACAAAGCAAGGTACTTTGTAATATTCACCCACGGTCATTTGGTTTATTAGTGTGTTGTTCATTTAATAATTTTTCTAATGAAGTGGAATACTGTCGTTAGCATTAGTTGTATATACCTGTTACAGCATAAATGCTTTAATCTTAGCTGACCCCATCGGTTGTAT
>JACCDZ010849711.1_pt1 | contig 27644 bp, 19 predicted proteins | sample 7449551 | NCBI WGS metagenome assembly JACCDZ01 (sample SAMN15323452, study PRJNA562643) | freshwater metagenome | isolation source: river surface water | place: USA:Blue River Watershed | collected 2017-08-18 | reverse complement strand
TAGGCTTAATTGACAAGGCTGATGTTCAGAATGAAAATCCGGATTGGCCAGCCTACAAAAAATATTTCATGCACGGAACGTCACACCATTTAGGTTTAGACACGCATGATTACGGATTATTACACGAGCCAATGCAAGCGAATATGGTTTTCACGGTTGAACCAGGAATTTATATTCCAGCAGAAGGTTTTGGAATTCGTTTAGAAGACGATGTGGTGATTCAAACAAAAGGAGAACCTTTCAACTTAATGAAAAACATTCCTATCGAAGCAGATGAAATTGAATCGATAATGAATAGTTAACTTTAAACTTGTTTCAAGTTTCAGGTTAAACGGTTTGCAGAAATGTGAACCGTTTTTTTATACACTAATTTTGTCATTCTGAACTCGTTTCAAAATCTAATACAGTAAGAGAAGCTGAAACAAGTTCAGCTTGACAAAGAGTAATTTTAAACCGTCGGAATCTTCTCCACCAACATTTCGTTGCCTTTTGAATCGTAATAACTACACGTCATTTTATCCATCACCACAATCCATTTTTCTACACCAGATTTAGCACAATCGTTTAAAAAAGTCGTGTAATCTGTATTACCTTGTTGGTGCGATTTTAAATCCGATTTGAACTGTTCGATGTTGCTTTTATTGGCAATAGGAAGCGTTTCCGAAAATCCTTGAGACGACGTAAAATAATTATCTTTCCCGAAATAATCGGTATGATTATCAAACACAAATGTTTCGAAAGAAGTTACGCCAAGTGCAATAATATCTTGCATGTATTTTGGGAAATCGGCACCAGTTTTGACTTTGGCGTGGGCTTCGTGGATTTGTTGGATGGTGAACATAGGAATTGGTTTTGAAACTCAAATTTACGATTTAATATTTAAAATAATACTTGCGAACTTTGCGAAAATCATTGCGAACTTTGCGGTTAAATATTACTTTTGCTCTTCATTATAATCTTATGTACAACCAAACGACATACAAAAACACCAAAATTGTTTTTTCCGATACTGGAAAAGGAAATACTGTTGTCTTGTTACACGGTTTTTTGGAAAACAGCACGATGTGGAAGTATTTGGCGCCCGTTTTAGCGAAGAAAAATCGTGTAGTTTGTATCGATTTGTTGGGTCACGGACAAACGGATTGTTTGGGTTATGTGCACACCATGGAAGATATGGCGGATGCTGTTCATCAAGTTTTATCGGAATTAAAAATTAGAAAAGCAGTTTTTGTTGGACATTCGATGGGTGGTTATGTGGCCTTGGCTTTCGCCGAATTGTATCCAGAATTCATGAAAGGTTTGGTGTTGTTAAATTCCACTTCTCGTGCGGATAGCGAAGAACGCATTGCAAATAGAACACGCGCGATAAAAGCCGTCAAACAAAATTATGTGGCAGCGGTTCGAATGAGTATTGCAAATTTATTTTCAGAAGAAAACCGAGAAAAATTAGTGGAGCAAATTGAATGGGTTCGTGAAGAAGCATTACAAACGCCTTTACAAGGAATTATCGCGGCTCAAGAAGGCATGAAATTGCGTAAAGACAGAGAAGTTTTGTTGCATTTTGCACCGTATCCAATTATGTTAATTCTTGGTAAAAAAGATCCCGTTTTAAATTACGAAGAAAACTTAGAACAAATTGAAGGCACGAATGTAAAACTCGTAACTTTCAACGACGGACATATGAGTCATCTCGAAAATCAAGCCGAATTAGAGAAAGTTTTGATTGATTTTTTGAAGGGTTAACAGCAAGGAATGCAAATTATATATTTTTATTTTTGGCCACGAATTGCCAAATTAATCTTAAAACTCATTAATTTTTATTCGAATAATTATCGACTTTGTCGATACGAATCTTTACAAACAAAATTAGAAATTCGAGAATTCGTGGCAAAAAATTATTTAATTACTTCTTTAAATGAAACTTTAGGATTTAAAATTTCTTGAATTAAAATCACCAATTCTTCTGTAAAATTATTTAAGAATTCTGGCGTGATAATCGTTTCTGGAACTACGCCTCTTCCCTTTCCAAAAGCAAAAGGTAAAAATCCAGATTTCATATTTTTAAAAGAAAAAATCCCCACTTCTACATTATGATTTCCTTTTAAGTCACTTTTCTGAAACATCAAAGCATAACACAACAATTGAATGATTTTATCATTGGCTAAATCTAGCGTTAAACCTTCAAAAGTGGCTATTTTTAGTTTGTTAGCTTCTACTTTTCCTGTTTTGTAATCTATGATTCGAATCGTATTATTTCGCAATTCAATTCTGTCTACTTTTCCAGCAATTCGAACTGGGAAGGGCAGATTTGGATTTGTAATTTCTGCAGCATGTTCTTTTTCTAATGACAGAATAAAGAGTTCATCACCATTTTCAATATTTTGTTTTTCTTGAACTAAGAAGTTGTAAATATTACGTTTCGCCACTTCGAAAGCAATAAGGTTTTTCCCTTTTTTAATTTCACCTTCTTTATACACTTCAATGAATTTTTCCAAGGTAAACGCTTCAATATTCTGAATCATAGCATCAATATCTGACGTTTTAATTTGAATAGAATTACCTTCAAAAGGTTGGTACATTTTTTCCAACACTTCATGAATAATCGTACCTAAAGTATTCACAGCCACATTTTCCTCTACTTCTTCATTTTCCCGAACACCTAAAATTCGTTGGTAATAAAACTGAATTGGATTTCGTAAATAATTCGTCAATGCGGATGGCGAAAAACCTTTTACAGTCGCTATTTCTTTTAATCGTTCTAAAATCGGTTGTGTTTTTACAATCTCAATCGGTTGGTAAATCGTATCTGGTTTTATCGCATTATAAAACGTTTTTTTGAAGTGATGCTTAGGCAAATGTTCAATTTCAATTTGCGTAATAAATCGACTTTTTTCTCCCGCATCAATTCCTTCCGAATGCGTGTTATATAATAAATAAATGTTTTTCGCACGTTGCAATAGACGATAAAAGTGATAGGTAAAAATGGCATCACGCTCTTTGTAAGTTGGCAAACCTTTTTCCAATTTCACATCGTGGGGAATGAACGAATTATTAGATTTTCCGCCAGGTAATTTTCCTTCGTTTAGTGAAGTAATAATTACATTTTCGAAATCTAAAACACGACTTTCCAAGATTCCCATAATTTGCAAACCTTCTAACGGTTCTCCTTCAAAGGAAACTTGTGCCTGATCAATAACTTGTTTGTAGATAGAAAAAAGAATTTCTAAATTTTCAATATTTTGATACGTTTCGTAGTAATTGGTGATCTTAATAACGATGTTATAAATCGAAAACACGAACGCTTTTGTAACTTTATCCTGCTCGTTTTGATTACTTAAATGTTCTTTGATGTAAATCAGAATCGCTTTAAATTTCTCTAAAATTTCTGATACAGAAGCCTTCCAATCGAAAAACATAAGAGCAACTAATTGGTTTTCCTGCAAGTTGTATTTCGAAAATAAATCTGCTAATCGGTTACTTGTGATGAACGTTAAATTGGAGTTCTTTATGATTTTAACTACATTATATGCATTCACGCTAGAAACCACTAATGGATTATTAAGAATTTCCAATACTTCTTTATAATAGAAAACAGGTTGTTTCTGATTTCTATTTTGAGCGTTTAAATGAAGGTTAAATAATTTATAAATTAGTATTTGCGCTGGATTATTCTTACTAGGATAACCCATAGTAATGTTTAAATTCTCCACCTCAACAGGTAAAGAATTCAACAATGGAATTAAGATATTTTCTTCACTTAACACCACAGCTGTGTTTTGCAAAGAAGGATTATTTAAAGCAATTTTCTCGATAATTTTACCCGCAATTTTGGCTTGACCGATAGATTTTGGTGTACCAATAACTTCGATATTTTTTTCATTGGAAAACTCGTGCATGATCCAATTGAAAGGATTTGTTTCAAAGTGTTTCCACGAATTTTTAATTCTTCGCAAAAACAAACCTGCATCGTGAAATTCATCTCTTAAAAAAACCGCATCAATATCCCAATAAACAGTTGCTTTTTTATTTTCTAATAAATACTTGATGATGGTTTCTTCGGCATTATTTAGTGCATTGAAACCTGCGAAAACGAAAGTTTTATTTTCTAAATTTTTGGTGAATTCAAAAATATTTTCAGCAGATTTTCGGTATAACAAACCTTGATAACCAACTTTTTTATGTAGCAGATGTTGTGTGAATTTTTCGTAATAATCAGGCAATAATTTCCAAAACTCTAAATGGTTTTCTACTAATTTAGTTTGGTTATTTATATTGGGTGTCCAATGTTTGATACGTTCAATATCTAATAAATAAGAGAATATTTCATTTTGATTAACTAAGTAACGGTCAATTTCATTGAAATCTTGTAATAAAGTAACTGCCCAACCAGAAAATTTTTCAAAATCTTGTTGTTTAGCTTTTTCAGTTATTTCCAAATAGACTATATAAAATTCGAACAACAATTCAATATTATCTAAAGCTCTTAGTTGTGCAATTTCTTCAATTAGAGTTTCAATACTAATAATTTGAGGAGCTAAAAAAGTTGCTGTAGATTGTTTTTTTAATTCTTCAATTAAAAAAAGTTTTGCTCTTTTGTTGGGCAAAACAATGTGGGTATGATATAATGTGGTTGAATCATTACTTAATAATTCATTTGCTAATTTAGATAAGAAAGATGCCTCCATGGCAATAAAGATAAAAAAAAGGCCTCAATAAATTGAGACCTTTTTTAAATATTATTAGAGAAAAATTATTTTACTAATTTAACTTCTACTCTTCTGTTTTGAGCTTTTCCAGCTTTAGTTTTGTTAGAAGCAACTGGTTTAGTTTCTCCGTAACCTTCAGAAGTTAATCTGTCAGCACCAATACCATTATCAATTAAATAAGTTCTTACAGCAGCAGCTCTATCTTTAGATAATTGTAAGTTCATTGCATCTTTACCATCTGAATCTGTGTGACCTTCTAAAGCAAACTTAGCAGTTGGGTACTCTTTTAAGATAGCAACCATAGCTTGTAATACTGGGTAAGTTTGTTTTTGGAATGAAGCTTTTGCAGTATCAAATAAGATAGTTTTAGCATAGTCATTTAATTTTTTCATAGTATCTTCAGATACTTCAGGACATCCGTTGTTAGCAACAGTTCCAGCAACAGTAGGACATTTGTCATCTTTGTCTAAAACTTTGTCACCATCTGTATCAGGCCATGGACAACCTTTGTTAGCTTTGTCTCCTTTTACAGTAGGACATGCATCATTTTGATCAGCAACACCGTCACCGTCAGCATCAGGACAACCTTGTAAAGCTGGTAAACCTGCTACATCGATACAAGCATCATCTTTATCAGCAACACCGTCACCGTCTTGGTCAGGACAACCATTCATTTCTGGAGTACCTGCTTCATCGATACAAGCATCAGCTGAATCTTGGATTCCGTCTCCATCAGTATCAGGACAACCTTGGAAAGCTGCTAAACCAGGAACATCTGGACAAGTATCTTCTTTGTCAATGATTCCGTCTCCATCTTTATCTTTAGCACCAAATTGGAATTTTAAACCTGCTTGGTGAAAAATATGAGTTGGAACATCAGAATTAGCTACTCTATTATCGTCGAAACCATATTTTAAAGTAGAACCTAAAGTTAATGCTACATTTTTAGCAAACCATAAGTTTAATCCCCATCCTCCATTAACAGTTCCTGCAGAAGCATCACCGAAGAAAGTATAACCTCCACCTAAGTGTAAAGTTGGGTCAAACCATTTTGATTTTAATAAATTCATGAAGCTGTAAGTAATTGCTCCATCAATTCCGTAATAATTTAAATCACCAGGATTTGTAACAGTGTGAGTGTTTTTAGTTCCAGGTACATGATCAACCCATTTTGAGATTTTATTGAATGATCCTGTTAAACCAAAGCTGAAGTTTCCTCCAACATTTTTAGCAACGCTTACATAAGATACAGAAGGTACAATGTTGAAGTTTCCTTGTGGATTGTACAATTCTTCAAATCTTAGGTGGTCATTTCCTTTCATGCTGATCTTCGTGTCAACTCCGTTAACTCCGAAAGATACTGCCCATGGGTTTGTGCTGTCTTGAGCATTAGCTGCAAATCCAGCTAATAATAACGCCCCAGCAAATAGTTTGTTAAGATGTTTCATACTTTTTATTTAATTTAATTACAATGCGTTATAATACGAACAAAAGTAATATGTTTTTTGTAATTCACAAAACTTTTGTGCTTTTTTTCCTAATTAAAAGTTAAATTCTACTAATTTACTGAATAATATTTAGTTTTCTAGCGACTAAAGTAAAGGCTTCTATGGCTTTATCTAAATGCTCTTTCGTGTGAGCAGCAGACAATTGTACTCTAATTCTTGCTTTTTCTTTAGGAACTACAGGGAAAAAGAATCCAATTACATAAATTCCTAATTTTAACAATTCATCCGCCATTACTTGAGACAATTTAGCATCATATAGCATTACAGGTACAATTGCAGAATCGCCATCAATGAAATCTAAACCTGCTTTTCTCATTCCTTCTTTGAAATAATTTGTATTCCACTCTAATTTATCTCTTAATGAATTGTCTTTTTTCAATAATTCGAAAACTTTTAAAGAAGCACCAACAATGGCTGGAGATAATGAATTTGAAAACAAGTATGGACGAGAACGTTGACGTAAAATTTCAATCACTTCTTTTTTAGCTGTTGTGTAGCCACCCATCGCACCACCTAAAGCTTTTCCTAATGTTCCAGTGATAATATCTACACGACCAATTACGTTCTTCGCTTCTAATGTTCCTTTACCAGTTGCTCCGATGAAACCAGCCGCATGACATTCGTCTACCATTACTAACGCATCGTACTTATCTGCTAAATCGCAAATTTTATCTAACGGCGCTACTAATCCGTCCATAGAGAAAACACCATCCGTTACAATTAGTTTAAAACGATGACCTGCCTCAGTAGCTTTAATCAATTGTTCTTCTAATTGTTCCATATTATTATTATCATAACGGTAACGTGCCGCTTTACACAAACGCACCCCATCAATAATAGAAGCATGATTTAAACTATCCGAAATAATACAATCTTCTTCTCCTAACAAAGGTTCGAAAACACCACCGTTCGCATCGAAAGCGGCTGCGTATAAAATTGTATCTTCCGTTCCGTAGAAATCAGCAATTTCTGCTTCCAATTGTTTATGAATATCTTGTGTTCCACAAATGAATCGCACTGACGACATTCCGAAACCATGAGAATCCAATGCATCTTTTGCCGCTTGCACTACTTCTGGATGTGATGACAATCCTAAATAATTGTTCGCACAGAAATTTAAAACTGTTTCTCCATTTACAATGATTTCCGCACCTTGAGGCGAAGTAATAATTCTTTCTTTTTTATATAATCCGTTTTGTTGAATCGCATTTAACTCGTTTTGTAAATGCTCTTGAATTTTTCCGTACATAATTTTATGGTATCGTTTTGTTGTATTTTCTACAAATGTATAATTTTTAATTCTTCTCCTATATATAGTAATACTTTTTTACTCACTTTTAGATTCATTTTTTCAATGACACGCACATAGTTTTCAATTTGCTGTTTATGCTTTTCTTCTGGCGAACCGGTTTTATAATCAATCAGGAAAGCTTCGTTATTATGAATTACTAATCTATCTGGCTTTAAATTGATTTCATTTGGTGAAATAATATTGTGTTCTGTAAAAACCGTATAATTCGGATTGAAGAAATCTTCCAATTCTGGATGATTGATAATTTGCTTAATTTTATTTTCGAAAATTGATTTTTGTGAAAGCTGAATTAATCCTTCTTCCAAACTTTTAGTGATGGCGAATTGTAAATCGTCCTTCTTTATTATATATGATAAAATTTGATGTAAAATATTTCCAAATTCAATAGCATCTTGCTGCAAAGTTCCCCAAATTAAGGCTTCTTTTTTAGCAATTTTAATCGAAGAAAAATCTAACGCATTGGCAACTGCATGAATTTCTGCTTTATTTTTAGAAAACAATTTGGGTTGCGATACTCTTTTCGAACTTCCAAAAACATAGTCTTTTTGTTCGATGGAAAAATTCGCATTCAGTTGTAAGAAATTTATAAAATAAGTCGCCAACGTTCTCGAAGTTGAAATTTCGCCCTTTGACGTTACTTTATAACTACTAATAATATGCAATTGTTCTTCGGCGCGAGTTAAAGCCACATATAAAACGTTAATCGTATCTAAAATTTCTTCTTGCGATTTGGTTTGATAAATTTCGTTAGTGGTGTCGTTGTACTTTTCTAGCACTTTCGTATTTTTAACCAAAGCTTGCGGCATATCTACCGATTCATCATCCATAGGAATCCAAATATTATTACTTCTCGGAGTTAAACTGTCATCAGCAAACGGATAAATTACCACAGGAAATTCTAATCCTTTCGATTTATGAATGGTCATAATTCGGATGGCTTTTTCTCCTTCTGGCGAGGGAATGCTTTGTTTGAATCCGGTTTTTTTCCAATACTCTAAGAAATCGGCAATACTGGTTTGATATTTTACATTTCTTTCTAAAACCAAATCGAGGAAATATTGCACATAAGAGATGGTTGTTTTTTCTTTTAAAAAGACGTGAACGATGTTTTCAACCGCTTCATATAACGATTTTTTTCTACAATTTTCGAATGAAATAGAACAGTTAAAATCCGCTAAATATTTTTCTAAATCACTTTCAGATAAATCTTTGGCTTCTGTAATGAACTGATGAATTTCTTGTTTCGAAACCTTTTCTTTCGCCACATAATACAACCAATTTATTTTCGATTCTTGATTGTTCGCACTATCTAAATATTCTAAGAAATTGATGATGAATTTTACTTCCGAAGCATTCTGAATTAACAAGGTTTCAGAAGAAATAATGGGAATATTATTTTCCGTTAAGAAATTCGCCAACAAAACCCCATTTCTGGTTTTTCTTGTAAGTAAAACAATGTCAGAATATTCAAATCCGTTAGCAATCGAATTCTTAATAATATCAAGTGTTTTCGATAAATATTGTTTGTCTTTTTCTGTGATATTTTCATCATCGGCAATTTCATCGTTAATTTCAATATCATCATTTAAAAAACTCACCGAAACAAATCCACCTTTCTTTGAATTGACTTCTTGTTTAGCCGTTTCTTGATATAATTTTTGATAAGCTTCATTCGTAAATTCACCTGAAAGAAATTGAAAAAATTGGTTATTAAAATCAATCACTTCCGAATAACTTCTGTAATTTTTTGGTAAATTTTTAACGCTTTTATCTTTATTCGAAAATGGATTTTCGTCATTACTTAAATTAATAAATTGCTCTGCTTTTCCACCACGCCAACGGTAAATAGATTGTTTCGGATCGCCCACTAACATTAAAGAGCCTTTCGTACCATCTAAATCTTCACTGGCCAAAGCATTATCAATCAACGGTACAAAATTTTCCCATTGTAATTGTGAAGTATCCTGAAATTCGTCAATAAAATAATGACGATATCTATCGCCCAAACGTTCATAGATAAAAGGTGCGGGTTGATCTTTAATTTCGTTATGAATAATCGTATTGAAATCGGAAATCGACAACACATTTTGGTCTTCTTGAAGTTGTTTGTATTCCTGATAAATTACATTAATTAACGATAATGGAATCATGTTTTTGATGATCAAATCGAACAACGCATTTTCGTTTTGAGCCTTGTATATAGTGGTTAATTTGTGTTTCCATGAAGCAGACAAACTTTCAATAATGGCATCGTTTTTAGATTTTGAAGAAACCTTAATTTCTCTGACATTCACAAAATCATAGTCTGTCGCTTTTTCTTGAAATAAATTTACAATGTGATTGTAAAAAGTTCCTCTGTCGAAATCGTCTTTGGTTAAATTATTTGTAGTAAAATCGTCTAAAATCTTTTTAGCATTTTCCTTAACTTTTTGCTTATTGCTTTCAATTTTCTGTTTGATTTTTTCAGCAATTTTAGAAAAATCATCTACTGATTTATCGCTTAATTTTCCGAAATTGAAAAAATGTTCTTCATTTAAAATTAATTTTGAAACTTCGTAAATATCGGCCGAAACATCCCAACTTTTATCATCGTCCGCTTTGCTTTTAGCAAAATTCACTAAAATATTGGTCAGTTGTTCGTCTTCACCAGCTTTAGCTACAACTACATCAATAGCGTTTTTTAATAATTCATCAGTATCTAAAGTGACATCAAAATTGGTTGGTAAATTTAAATCGTGTGTAAACGTTCTTATAATTCTGTGCGTAAATTTATCGATGGTTGAAATATCAAAAGCGGCGTAATTATGAATTAAATTTTTTAAAATTTTTCTCGATTTCACCTGAATACTGTTTACGTCCAACTTTATTTCAGCACCAATTTCACGCATAAAATCAAGTGTTTTATCTGAAATTTCATCTTTAGTAAAATCAATTAGACTTTCCACAATTCGGGTTTTCATTTCTTCTACGGCTTTATTCGTAAAAGTAATCGCTAAGATTTTTTTATACGCGTCGTTGGCTGGTGCCACTAACAAAATTTTCAAATATTCTTTTGTTAACGTGTATGTTTTTCCAGAACCTGCCGAAGCGTTATAAAGTTGAAATACCATAATTATATTTTTAGCCACGAATTACACAGATTTTCACGGATTATTTTAAACATAATTCTAATGTGAACTTTTTTGAGTGAAGCGTCTCCGTTACAATCAGAAATTTCTATGTGTCTATGTGTTTAATTAATTATCTAAATTTTTATTTTCAAAGTTAAAGTTATAAATTTGAAAATTATAATTAATCATTTAAAAATATATATCATGGCTTTCGAATTACCACAATTACCTTATGCATACGATGCATTAGAACCACATATTGATGCAAGAACTATGGAAATTCACCATACCAAACATCATAATGCTTACACTACAAATTTAAACGCAGCTATTGCTGGAACAGATTTAGAAAACCAATCTATTGAGGCAATTTTAGCTAATTTAGATATGAACAACATGCCAGTTAGAAATAACGGTGGTGGATTTTACAATCACAATTTATTTTGGACCATGATGTCACCAAATGGTGGTGGTTTACCAACAGGTGAATTAGCTGCAGCTATTGACGCCGCTTTTGGTTCATTTGATGCTTTTAAGGCAGAATTTGCTAAAGCAGCAGCTACTCGTTTCGGATCTGGATGGGCTTGGTTATGCGTACACAAAGGTGGAAAAGTTGAAGTTTGTTCTTCTCCAAACCAAGACAATCCATTAATGCCAGGAATTGGTTGTGGTGGCGCACCAATTTTAGCTTTAGATGTTTGGGAACATGCGTATTACTTAAACTACCAAAACAGAAGACCAGATTACGTAGAAGCTTTTTTCAATGTAATTAACTGGGAAGAAGTAACAAAACGTTTCAACGAAGGAAAATAATTTCGAAAAATAAAATTAAAGCGTTCAAGAAATTGGACGCTTTTTTATTATCTGTATATTTGCTTTTAATTTACTACTAAATGAGGATATTGTTTTGGATTTTGTTTCTATGTTCTTTTGGGGCGATAGCTCAGAAGTCTACTATAAAACAAGATGAAAACACACAAAAATTAGTAAACAATATCATTCGAATTCAAAACAATAACAATTTAAAAAGTACTGATTTTAGTTATTCCTTTTACGAAAAGGCAATTGTTTCTGCACATCCCGATTCTATTTCTTCACAGATTGATACCCTTTTCAAAAATAAGAAAAAGAACAAATTTAAAATTGATTCTTCGAGTTATAAATTCAAAAAAATCATCACCAAACAACACGTTTATCAAACCGAGAAAGTAGCTACCATTTCATATTCTAAAGGAAAGAAAAAAGAGAATATTGTTGGTTTAAAAATGGCCGGCTTAAAACAACCTGTTTACGAATTATTAGGTCAAGAATTTATCCCTTTCGATTTAAGCAAAAAACAACTGAAAATTTTACAATTCACCTTTCAAAACCCATTTACTACTGAAGGTGCATTGAAATATAAATTCGAAATCACTGATACCATTACAACGGAAAAAGGCAAAGAAATTATCTTGCAATTTGAATCGAAAAAAGGCATTCGAAAAAACAAATTAAAAGGTTTTGTGTCGATAAATTTAAAAACCTTTTCTATCACCAAAAGTACATTTCTAATTCATAGTATTATTAATGTGAAAACAGAAACTGTTTTTGATTGGTTTAATAATGGAAAATCATGGTTTCCAGTTTCGCAAACCTTGTTAATCACCAAAGGAAAAGGCAAACACAACATTGATTTTTTAGGAGAAACTATTCAATTTGATAACATGACGAGTACTTCTTCTAAAAAGTATGATTATTCGAATGATTTATATGTGAAAATTAACCGGAATTTCACAGAATATAACTTTACAGAAAAACCCAAAAAACAGCATTACCAAATTCATATTGATAAAAGTGCCACAAAAACCAATCCTGTTTTTTTCAACACCATTGCCAATGACACTTTAGATAATCGCTCGCAAAATACCTATCAAGCTTTGGACAGTTTAGTTACGGCAACCAAAATTGAAAAGAAAATTTACTTCGGAAAAAAGTTAATTAATGGACAAATTCCCTTTGGTTTTGTAGACATTCGTGCGCGAGATCTTTTTAAATACAATAATTACGAAGGGTTTCGTTTAGGCTTAGGCCTTTCCACCAATAACCGACTTTCGCCTTATTTTAAATTGTTCGGTTACGGTGCTTATGGCACGAAAGATGGTGTTTTTAAAAGTCAATTAGGAAGTTCTTTTCGAGTTTCTAAAAATACAGATACTTGGATTTCTGGTTCTTTTACAGATGATATTACAGAATTTGCGGATTTATCTTTACTTCCTGATAATAAAAGATTTAGATTGTACGATCCGCGACCGTTTAATTTATCTACGTTTTACAACCATCAATCTTATGAGTTAACATTCGAATCGAAATTCATTTCTAAAATTGAAACTACCATAAAAATAAATCGCTCCCGAATTAATCCGTTGTTCAATTACGCCTACAATACGCCAAATGAAACGTATAAAGTATATAATTTAACGTTAGCCAGTTTAAGTTTAGAATGGTCGCCGAATAGTAAGTTTTTAAAAGCACCACAAGAAATTTTAGAAGTAGAAAAAGGGTTTCCGAAACTAATTTTACAACTCTCGCACGCCATTCCGAATGTACTAAGTGATAACATCGAATTTACAAAAATTGACGCTAGAATTTATCAAGAAAAAAGACATTTATCCGGAGAAAAAACCACCTTTTTATTGCAAGGAGGAATTAGTTTAGGCAATACACCACTTTCGCATTTGTATAGTGTAGCACCAAATAATTTAGATAGAGAAGCTATTTTGAGTCGGATTACATTTGCGAATAAAACGTCTTTTGAAACGATGTATTTTAACGAATTTTATTCCGATAGATATTCGCTTTTTCAGTTAAAACATTACTTTAATAAATTGCAAATTTCAAAAAGTATCAAACCTACTTTAATCTTAGGAAGTAAAGTTGCTTTTGGAGGTTTTTCGCATCCAGAAAACCATCAAGGAATTGCTTTTAAAACGATGGATAGAGGTTTTTATGAAAGCGGCTTAGAGTTGCAAAATATTTTCAAAGGCTTCGGACTGTCAACCTATTACCGATATGGACCGTATCAATTAGAAAAATTCGATAGAAATATTGCGATAAAATTATCATTTACATTGAATTTAGGAATTTAGGTTACTCGCTATAATTGCTTTTAAAAGCAAATCTAGATGACTTATATGGTTAAAAAAAAGATACAATTCCCATCTTTTAATTCAAATTTCGCCTATATTTCAGCATAATTCTTACCTTTGCACCCTAAATTTATATCATGACGAAGTGGTTAAATACCAATTTTTGGAATTTTGTTGCGCGAACGCTTTTAAGAAATAGACATTGGGTGCTTTTGTGCATTGCTTTATTCACCATTTTTATGGCGACGCAATGGAAATACATCCGTTTTACGCAAACCGAAGCTAATTTATTACCCAACGACCATAAAGACAATATTGCTTACACTGATTTCTTAAAGAAATTTGGTGAAGAAGGTAATGTGATCATTTTTGCAGTCAAAAGTTCTGATGTTTTTAAACCAGAAACGTTTAAAGCTTGGAACAACATGATGGCTTCTATTGGTAAAAACAAAGAAGTAGATGGCGTTTTGTCGTTTAATGAAATCCAGGATTTAGTAAAAAATGATTCGCTACAAACGTTTCAATTAAAACCTTTTATTGACAAAAACAAAGTGGCTGATGCTACTTATTTGAATACCAAAAAGGATGATTTATTAAACAAAATGCCTTTTTACGAAAGCTTATTGTTCAATAAAAAAAGTGGCATTGTTAGAAGTGTTATTTATCTTAAAAAAGACATAGTAAACAAACCAGAAAGAAAAGAATTCGTTTTAAATAAACTAATTCCAGCCATTGACGAGTTTAAAAAAACTACCAAAACCGATATTAAAGTTTCGGGAATGCCGTATATCAGAACGTTAAATGCAAAAGCAATTATTAGCGAAATCGGTTTGTTTATTGGCGCAACTTTATTGGTAACCTCGTTAATTTTCTATTTCTTTTTCCGTTCGTTCCGTACCACAATGATGGCCCTTTTTGTGGTGATGATTGGTGTGATGTGGTCTTTTGGATTTTTAGGATTATTGCGTTACGAAATTACCGTTTTAACCGCATTAGTTCCTTCGTTGATTGTAATTATCGGAATTCCGAATTGCATTTTCTTAACCAATAAATACCATCAAGAAACGCGTATTCATGGCAACAGAGCCAAAGGTTTACAACGTGTTTTAACAAAAGTTGGAACGGCTACATTTATTACCAATGTAACCACAGCTGTTGGTTTTGCAACTTTTATTATAACAGACAATAAATTATTACAAGAATTCGGAATTGTTACTTCGGTAAACATTATGGCGCTTTTTGTGTTGAGTTTATTTGTAATTCCGATTTTCTTCAGTTTCATGCCGCTTCCAAAAGAAAAACATTTGGAACATTTAGAAAGAGGGTATTTAGTCAACTTCAAAAATTGGATTATCGACCAAGTAAAATATCATAATGTAAGAGTTTATGGAGTGGCAGTTGGGATTTTAATCATAGGAATTATAGGAATTTATAAAATTAATATTTCTGGAAGTATTTTAGAAGACATGCCTAAAAACAATGCTTTCTTTGAAGATATTCGTTTCTTCGAAAAAGAATTTAAAGGCGTTTTACCTGTTGAGATTCTAATCGACACCAAACGTAAAAAAGGCGTGATGAAAATTTCAACTTTGAAAAAAATGGATGAGTTGCAATCAGAAATTGAAGCCATTCCAGAACTTTCAAAACCGGTTTCTATTGTCAATTTAGTGAAGTTTTCGAAACAAGCCTATTATAATGGAAACCCAGCTTTTTACGATTTACCTAATTCGCAAGAACAAGCTTTTATTTTACCTTTTTTGAAAAACTCTTCAAAAGATAGCAAAAACAATCCATTGAAAAGTTATGTAGATTCCACTGGGCAATACGCCAGAATCTCGACTTTTATGAGAGAAGTCAGCACAGATGAAATGGTAAAAGTAGAAGAAAAACTGCAAGACCGAATCAACAAATTATTCCCAAAAGAACGTTTTACAGTAACAATTACAGGTAAAGCCTTATTGTTTCAAAAAGGAACGAGTTACTTACTGGAAAACTTAATCGAATCGCTAATTTTTGCTTTAGCTTTAACAGGAGCCTTAATCTTTTTCTTGTTTAGATCAGTAAAAATGATTTTTGTGGCATTAATTCCGAATTTATTACCACTTTTAGCTACAGCTGGATTAATGGGATATTTAGGCATTCCAATTAAACCGTCAACTATCTTAGTTTTCGGAATTGCATTCGGACTTTCCGTAGATGATACGATTCGATTCTTAGCACAATATCGACAAGAATTAGTTCGAAATAATTGGAAAATTAAGAAATCCATCTTCTCCACTTTAGAAGAAGAAGGACCAAGTATGTTTTATACTTCGTTCGTATTATTGTTTGGATTTTCGGTATTTACCTTATCGGATTTTGGTGGAACAGTAGCTTTAGGAGGTTTGGTTTCAATTACCTTATTATTTGGGATGTTAACCAATTTAATTTTATTACCAAGTTTGGTTTTATCATTAAACAGAAGTTTAGCCAACCAACAAGAATTGAAAGAACCAAGAATAGATATTTTAGAAAATGATGACGACCCAGATGCTGTGGTTGAAGAAATAAAAAAATAAAAAATGAAGAATTTAATTGAAGAATTACAATGGAGAGGCTTAGTTCATGATGCTATGCCAGGAACAGAAGAACAACTTTTAAAAGAACCAACAGCGGTTTATATTGGTTTTGATCCGACTTCAGATTCGTTACATATTGGAAGTTTAGTGCCTATTATTTTATTGATGCACTTGCGTAAATTCGGACATAAGCCTTTTGCTTTAGTTGGTGGCGCAACGGGTATGATTGGTGATCCATCTGGAAAATCTAACGAAAGAAATTTATTAGACGAAGCGACTTTAAACAAAAATGTAGAAGGCATTAAAGGTGTTTTATCTCGCTTTTTAGATTTCAATGCTACGGATGCTCAAGCACCTGTTTTAGTCAACAATTACGATTGGATGAAAGATTTTTCATTTATCGATTTCGTTCGTGAAGTAGGAAAACGCATTACGGTAAACTACATGATGAGTAAAGATTCTGTAAAAAAACGTTTGTCTGGTGAAGGCGAAGGAATGAGTTTTACAGAGTTCACGTACCAATTAATTCAAGGATACGATTTTTATCATTTACACAAATACCACAATTGTAAATTACAAATGGGTGGAAGTGACCAATGGGGAAATATTACTACGGGAACGGAATTAATCCGTAGAATGAACGTAGATTCTGAAACAGAAGGAAAAGCGTTTGCAATGACTTGCCCATTAATTACAAAAGCTGATGGTTCTAAATTCGGAAAATCGGAAAAAGGAAACATTTGGTTAGACGCGGATAAAACATCTCCATACGAATTTTACCAATTTTGGTTCAATACAACAGATGTTGATGCGGAAAAATACATTAAAATATTCACGTTTTTAGACAAAGCAACTATTGATGCATTATTAGCGGAACATGCTGAAGCACCTCATTTACGTGTGTTACAGAAAAAATTAGCAGAAGAATTAACCGTAATGATCCACGGTGCAGAAGAACACGAAAAAGCAGTTTTTGCTTCGCAAGCGTTCTTTAAACCAACAGTGGACGATTTAAAACAATTAGATTTAAAAACCTTAACCGATGTTTTCCAAAGTTTAGATCAAGCTGAAGTGACTTTAGCAGAAATTGAAGCGGGTTATCCAATTGTAGATGCTTTTGTGAAATCTGGATTTTTATCTTCAGGAAACGAAACCAGAAGAGCGTTAAAAGAAAATGCCGTTTCTGTGAACAAAGTAAAAGTAACAGAAGAATACGTAATTGCTAAAGATGATTTAATTGCTAACACGTTTGTTTTACTTCAAAAAGGAAAGAAAAATTATTATATTTTAAAAGTGGTGTAAGCTACAACATTAAAATAGCCACGAATTGACGAATTAAAATTTATTGATTTGTAAAATATCAAATTCGAATTTTTACGAATTCAAAACGATAAAAAATTTGTGAATTCGTAGCAAAAAAACAAAGCCGTTCTTAAATCAGAACGGCTTTGTTATTAATGTGGTAATTTACTCTTAAAGTAACCATAACACCATGTGCCAAAAACGGCGCTCAAATAAACCACACCGACAACTATAAAACCTGCACCAATTTGCGCATACATTGGACCAGGACATGCACCTGTTATCGCCCAACCTATTCCAAAAATCAAGCCGCCATAAATTTGACCTTTATTACTTTCTTTGGGTTCGAAAGTTATTGGATCGCCAGAAAAAGTTTTAATGTTGAATTTTTTTATAATAAAAACGGATACTATTCCAACAGTAATTGCAGTTCCTATAACTCCATACATGAAAAATGATTGCAATCGAAACATTTCGTAAATACGAAACCAACTTAAAATTTCGGCTTTCACGAAAATAATACCGAATACAATTCCAACTAATAAATATTTTAAATTTTTCATGTTTAGAAGTATTTAAAAAACAATGGTAATACAACATTAGTAGTAAAAAAACCACCAATCATAAAACAACAAGTAGCAAGTAATGAGGGTTTTTGAAATGTAGCTAATCCATATATAGAATGGCCACTTGTGCAACCTCCTGCATAACGAGAACCAAATCCGACTAAAAAACCACCCACTACAAAAAAGAAAAATCCTCTTAAAGTAAAAATATTCTCCAAAGAAAATATCTGAGAAGGCATTAATTCTGAATAATCTGTAATTCCGAATTGTGCTAAGGTAACTTTTGTGTTTTGGGCCAATTCAATTTCATTAGGATTACTCAAAAACTGATTGGCTATAAAACCTCCTAAAAAGATACCAATAACAAAGAAAATATTCCAAATTTCTTTTTTCCAATCGTACTTAAAAAAGGAAATATTTTTAGGAATACAGATAGCACATAGATGTCGCATGGAGGAAGAAACACCTAATTTTTTATTCCCAACAAGTAACAATAAGGGTATAATTAATCCGATTAATGTACCTGCAACTGCCCAATGCCAAGGTTGTTTAATAAGTTCTAACATAAATTAGGGATTAAATTATGACTTCTTTTATGATAATATAGATTCCAGTTAGTAACACAAACCATCCAAAAGCTGGTTTTAATTTATCATTTGGTATTTTCTTACTCAAATACATTCCAATAAAAATTCCAAGTACAGCAAATGTGGTGAAAAGCAATAAAAAATTCCATTGAATAGTTGTGGTAGACACACTTCCTAAAAATCCTAAAAGAGAATTAAAAACAATGATAATTAATGAAGTTGCCACCGCTTTTTTCATAGGTAATTGGGCTGTAAACAACAAAGCTGGAATAATTAAAAATCCGCCACCCACACCAACAAATCCGGTTAACAAGCCTACAAAAACACCTTTTAAAATTAAACTGTTATAATTTATTTCCCTACTTTCATCTTTTACGTCAATTCTTTTTTGAATCATGGAAAACGAAGCCAAAATCATCAATACAGAAAACACTAACATAATCAGTAAATCTGTTGAAAGGGTAAAATTGGAAATAGTTAGAAGTTCATCTGGCAATAAAGGCACTAAAAATTTTCGCATTAAAAAAACAGCAATTACACTTGGTAAGCCAAAATATAAAGCCGTTTTAAAATCGAGTAACTTGTGTTTGGCTCCATTAATACTTCCCGCTAAGGCAGTAACACCAACCACAAAAAGAGAATAAGTTGTAGCATCGCTTGGCGACACATGAAATACATATACTAAAATTGGAATGGTAAGAATAGAACCTCCACTGCCAATTAGACCAAGAGAAATACCAATTAAGATACTTAATATAAACCCAATTATTTCCATATAAAAACAGGTTGTTTCAATGCGTCTAAATCCTAAACTAATTTACAAATTTAAGCGGATATAAAACAGAAATTGGTAACAATTGTTACAGAGGTTTTGAATAAGACCACTTCATATAAAAAAGCCGTTCTAATAAATACTAGAACGGCTTTTAGTTAATCTTTCACCCCTAATTTAGCTAAAATATCTTCCATTAAACACCATTTGGTGATAGAAGATTGTAATAAATTTACGCCTACAAAGGCGGTAAACCACAACCAATTTTGGTTGACATAAATCGAAAGTAAAATACTAATTAGTACAAAACTTCCTGCTATGGCTCTGATGATTCTGTTTTTCATAATTTAATTATTTAGAAACCTACAAGGTTTTTTCAACCTTGTAGGTTAGTTTTATTCAATACTTTTATTCTCCCATTTTTTTCTTTCCGTGATGTAGTAAATAATTGGCACTACCAGTAAAGTCAATACCGTAGAAACAATAGCTCCAAACACAAGTGAAATCGCTAATCCTTGGAAAATTGGATCGAATAAAATAATTAAGGCACCAATTACAACGGCTCCTGTAGTTAGCAAAATTGGTGTGGTTCTTACAGCACCCGCTTCAATAATGGCTTGTTTTAATGGAATACCTTCGTTTAATCGTATCTCAATAAAATCGATAAGCAAGACGGAATTTCGCACCATCACTCCAGCTAAAGCAATCATTCCAATGAAAGAAGTTGCTGTGAAATAAGCACCTAATAACCAGTGTCCGAAAACAATTCCTACTAAAGAAAGTGGAATGGCCATCATCATGACAATTGGTGTTTTAAAGTTTTGAAACCAACCTACAATCAACATATAAATGATTACGATTACCACCGCAAATGCAATTCCTAAATCACGGAACACTTCTAACGTAATTTGCCATTCTCCATCCCATTTTACAGTGAAATCACTTTCGTCTGAAGGTTGCTCCATGTACAATTCGTTGACTTTATAACCAGCAGGTAATTTCATTTTTTGCAATTCTTCGTTCATTCCTAAAATTGCATACACTGGACTTTCTAAATTCCCAGCCATATCAGCCGTTACATAAACCACTCGTTTTTGGTCTTTTCTATAAATGGTTTTTTGTAAAATAGCTTCTTTTACTTTTACCAAATCAGAAACAGGAACGACATTTCCTTGACTGCCTTTGATTTTCAAATTCTGAATGTCTTGCAACGACGTTTTGTCTTTGTCATCTAAAGAAAGAACTATTCCAACGCTGTTATTCGAATCTTCATCATATAAATTTGAAATTGGATATTCTTTTAATAAATACGTTAAATTTCCAACAATTTGTTGCGGCGCAATTCCGTTTAACATCGCTTTTTCTTTGTCGACTTCTAACTTATATTCCGTTTGAGGATCTTCTACATACCAATCAATATCTACAATATCTGTAGTTTTTTCTAAAATGCCTTTTACCTGATTAGCTACTTCAATTTGTTGTTTGTAATCTGGACCATAAATTTCAGCTACTAACGTTGACAGAACTGGTGGTCCAGGCGGCACTTCAATAATTTTGACATTCGCTCCATATTTTTTGGCAATTTTTTGTACTTCTGGACGAACGACTTTTGCGATATCGTGACTTTGTAAATCCCTGTCTTCTTTGTGTAATAAATTCACTTGAATGTCAGCCATATTGCTTCCGCCACGCAAATCGTAATGACGTACTAAACCATTAAACGTAATTGGTGCAGACGTTCCAATATAATTTTGATAATTCACCACTTCAGGAACGGTTGTTAAATACTGTGCGATTTCTTGCGTCACTGCGGCAGTTCTTTCTAAAGTAGTTCCTTCTGGCATATCAATTACCACTTGGAATTCGTTTTTATTATCGAAAGGCAACATTTTTACTAATACCGATTTCGTAAAAAACATCAAGACAGAACCCGCTAACAAAACCACCGTAATTCCTAACATTACTCTACGTTTCGTAGAATTTTCTAAAAACGGACGTTCAATTTTATTGTATAATTTATAAATCCAAGACGTTTCTAAACCTTGTTCCGCTTTGTGTTCTTGTTCCTCTTTTTCGTGTAATAAATGATATCCTAAATAAGGCGTAACCGTTAAGGCAACAAACAACGACAATAACATCGCAATGGAAGCACCAATTGGCATCGGACTCATGTAAGGTCCCATCATTCCTGATACGAAAGCCATTGGTAAAATAGCAGCAATTACAGTAAATGTGGCTAAAATGGTTGGATTTCCTACTTCGTTAATCGCATAAATCGCAGCTTGTTTGAACGGCAATCGCTTCATTTTGAAATGTCGGTGCATGTTTTCGGCGATGATAATACTGTCATCCACCACAATTCCCACCACGAAAACTAAGGCGAAAAGTGTAATTCTGTTTAACGTGTAACCCAACATATAATACGCGAACAACGTTAAGGCAAATGTTAATGGTACTGAAAAGAAAACCACTAAACCACCGCGCCAACCCATCGCTAACATCACTAAAAGAGTTACCGCGATTATCGCCACACCTAAGTGCATTAATAATTCTCCCACTTTATGAGAAGCGGTTTCTCCATAATTTCTAGAGATTTCTACATGAACATCATCTGTAATTAACGTCTTTTTTAAGGTTTCGATTTTCTCGATGATTTTATCCGAAATTTTCATCGCATCCGCACCTTTTACTTTTCCTACAGAAATAGTAACAGCAGGATATTCCGATTTGTTTTTCGCATATTTTTCATTCGCTTTTCCGTATCCGAAAGACACGTAGCTTCTTGGTGTTGCTGGTCCGTCTTGAACAGCTGCCACTTGTTTTAAATACACGGGCATATTCGCATTCACACCCACCACTAAATTTTCTACGTCTTCTGAAGTCGATAAAAATTCTCCTGTGGTTAGTAAATATTCTTTGTCATTTGCAACAAAACTTCCCGATTGTGAACTGCCGTTATTCGCTTGAATCATTTGCATAATTCCTAAAGCATCCACACCATTTTCCGCCATTTTATCTTTATCTAAAACGACTTTTAGTTCACGCGTTCTTCCTCCAATTTCTTTGGTAATAGCAACATCTTTTACTTTTTCAATTTCAGAAGTAACTTCTTCTGCTATTTGACGAATTTCGAAATCATTTAATTTTTCGCTCCAAAGCGTTACGCCCAACATCGGAACATCGTCAATAGAACGTGTTTTAACCATCGGTTTATATACGCCTTTTGGAAAAATATTTTCGTTTTTCATTAACTCATCGTATAATTTTACATACGAGCGTTCTGAATCTTCACCTACATAAAACTGCACAATTATCATCGCCTGACCGTTCATAGCCATACTATGTAAATGTTCTACACCTTTGATGTTAGACAATACTTTCTCTAAGGGTTTGATAACACGACTTTCCACTTCTGCCGGACTTGCGCCTGGATAGCCAATCATAATATCCGCCATTGGAATAGCGATTTGTGGTTCTTCTTCACGAGGAATTAAGAACGAACTATACACCCCGATAATCATCAAACCAACCATTAACAAAATCGTTAATTTAGAGTTGATGAAAAAATGGGCAATTTTACCTGATATACCTTCTTGCATTTTATTTTTGTTTAAAAGTTTTTTTTTTTCAAGTTTCAAGTTTTTTACTAAAACCCGCAACTGAACACTAAAAACTGATTACTGAACACTCACATTAGCTCCGTTATACAATTTACCTTCTGCTGAAACAATATATTGCTCGTTAGCCGATAATCCTGATAAGACTTCTACTTGGTTGCCGAAACTTTTTCCGGTTCTAATCCATCTTAAAATGGCTGTTTTTCCGTTTGCTATCGTATAAATTCCTGTTAATTGCCCTTGTTTTACCAAAGCACTTTCTGGAACCATTACTTTATCTGTTTTTACAGTAGTTTCTGATTTAAGTTGATTCGCGATTGGAAATTGTACATTGACAAACATTCCTGATAAAATCGTTTTATCGTTAGAGTTTAAAGTCACTTTCACTAAATATTGTCCGCCTGTATTTTTAGCTGAACCACTTACTTCTGAAACTTTACCTGACACTTCTTTGTTTAACGATTTCACCATAATTTTGACCGGCATACCGTTTTTAATTTGAGAAATATCGCCTTCTGAAACCATTGCGGTTACTTGCATTCTAGAAACGCCTTCAATACTTACTAGCGGCATTCCTGGGTTTGCCATGTCGCCTTCTTTGATGAATGTATTCGTAACTTCTCCAGAAAATGGAGCGGTAATATTTGAGTACGAGAACTGCGCCATAACTTCATTACGCATTTGTTTCGCGCCAGCTAAACCTGCTTTTGCCATTTCGTAACGAGAAGTCATATCGTCTAATTCTTTTTGAGAAGCACTTTGTTGTGCAAATAAATTCACAAAACGATCATAGTCTTTTTTCGCATTATTATAGGCAGCAGTTGCTTGTAAAATTGAGGCGTCCACTTGTGCTTTTTTCGCTTGTAAATCGGTACTATTGATACTTACTAATAGTTGTCCAGCCGCAACTTTCTGACCTGTTTTTACGTGAACTTTTGTTACATAACCCATCATTCTTGTGCTTAAATTGGCACTACTTTCCGCTTCTGTTTTTCCACTTGCAGTGATGAATTCTGAGTTATTTGTCGCTAAACCATTTACTACAACTTTAATAGCTGGTTCATTGTTAGTTACTTCTTTTGCTTCTTTTCCACATGATAGAAATACTAAAGTGGAAAGGGTTAAGATGGCTATATTTTTTTTCATTTTGATATGTTTTAAATGTTTGTTGTTTATGAATCCTTTAAGGTCTTTTTTTGACCTTTTAGGTTTTACTTTTGATTACCTACAAGGTTTTGGAAACCTTGCAGGAAAACAAATACTACTTCGTTAAAAACTGTAAATATTGTTTCGTAAAATTATATTCGAAAACCGCTTGTAATTGTTCCAATTCTTTTTGAATCATTTGCGTTTCGGATTGTAACAAATCGGTTGTTTTTTCTAAACCTTGTGTAAATCGATTTTGACGAATTCGGTACGCTTCTTGCGATTGTTCGAAAGCCAATTTTGATAAATTCACTTTGTTTTCTGCATCTTTTAATTGGCGATTGGTTTTATTTAATTCTAGCTGACTTTGTTTGGTGTATTGGTCTTTTTCCGCATCGGCTTTTTGAGATTCTGCTTTTGCTTTTTCATATTTTCCGATAGATTTATAGCCATCGAAAACATTCCAAGATAATTGGGCACCCACCACATAACCTTTGGCAGAAGTTCCTAAAATGTTTTTATCGTACATTTCATAACTTCCAAAAGCGTTTAATCTTGGTAAGAATGTCATTTTTGAAGATTGTAACATTTTCGCATAGGCTTCTGAAGATTTTGTCATCGCTTGGATGTCTTTTCTGTTTTCAGATAAAGTGTTGTTTACGGCTTCAATAGCAATGGTGTTTTCTAAAGCTTCCGAAGGTTTGTAGATTTTTCCTTGCGTGTCTTCGTTTAATAGAAATCCTAAATAATCTGAAGCGTTTTGTACGTTACTTTTCGCATATTGCAACTGATTCGCTATTTCGTTTACTCGAACTTGCACGTTTAGTAAATCTGTTTTTTGCAACATACCTTGTTTGAAATAATTTTCGACTAATTTCAAATTGGCTTTTCCGGTAGTATTTGCTTTTTCTAAAACAGTTACAGCTTTGTATGCCAATTGCAATTGCATGTAGGCTTTCGAAACTTCTAATTCTAAATATTCTTTAGTGCGTTCGGTTTGTAGTTGGAACGCTTCCATTTTAGCTTTTGCGGCTTGTCTTCCGTAAAAACCATCTATATTAATGAGGGGTTGTTGAATTTCGAATTTCGTAGCAAAGTTTTGCGTTTTGGCTGGATCATTTAATAAAGCAGGATTGAAATCGGAAGCTGTTAATATTTCCTGATTTAATTTCGAACCGAAAGCCATTAACGGATTGGTGGTTGAAATTCCAGTGTGCGAAACATTAATATTCGGTAAGAAAACCGCTTTCGATTGGTTGTAATCTGCTTTTGCCGACTGAAAGTTTTTTTCAGCTATTTTTACTTGTAAATTATTTTCTGAGATTTTCTTAGAAATATCGTTTTTAGAAATGCTCAGCGTGTCTTGCGCCCATCCAAAAACGGAAAATAATAAAGTGGTTATAAAAATCGGTTGTTTCATTTTTTTCATAATCTGATTAATTATGAAGCAAATTTAATCGCATCCGAAATGGTATACAGTTACAAATGTTACAGAGGTGGGATTTTTGTTTTGAGTGGATTAAAGATTATTTTTTTATTTGGTTTCCTTCAAAATCAAATAATAAACAAGGAAAATTGATTCCAAATTCTTCTTTTTCAATATCTAAATCCATAATTTTTTTATTATCCATAATATAGAGTAATAATTTTTTATCTGGTAATAAAATCCAAATAGAAGAGTTTTCATCTTTATCAAATAATTCAAAGAAAATTCCTTTTTCTATAAAACTCCTTTCAAATCTATAATTACATCCACAATTTACTCTTTCTGAAGTTTTTTGTGCCTTTTCATCATGAATGTATTCTGGGTTTCTCTCTTTATTAATCTTTAAAATTTCAAGATAATTGTCATAATATTTCCATTCTTTTGGAGTTTTATTTATTCCTTCAATTGTATAATTAGTCATAGACTTATTGTTGAAATAGAAAACATCGAGCCTAGAATTTTTATTTTGGATTAAATACTCTTTAATAAACTTAATGCTTTGAATTCGCTCAACAATTTTGGTATAATCATTAAGAATTGAATCTCTACTATAAAGAATATTATTTTCAACTGAAGCTAAAAATTCAAGATTTATATTCGGTAACATTTCATCATTATGTAATGTTACTTTGATAATTTTGTCTTCATCCCAAACGTATCTACCTCTACCAAATAATTCTCCAAAAGATATAATATTGAATTTTGATTTTAATTCTTCAATTTCTTTTAAATAGGAATAAGCAGAAAGTTTATAGAGTTTTCGTGAATTATTCCGAATGATTTTATTTATTATAAGTTTTAAAAGTGGATTTCCTTTTAAGATTTCTTTATCCTCAGATTTTTCTTTAAATAATTGATTTACTAATTTTTCAATTTGATAATTGTAATTAAGATTTCCTTTTTCATCTTTCCAAGGTAATTTATATGACCAAGCATGTCTTCTAGATGAATATTTATTAATTAAGTTATTAGAGTTAAAAAATTCAATTATAAATTCTTTTTTATAATTACTATGCATCGTATAGCAACATCCAATCGAAAGATACTCGTCAAGTTCTTTTTGATAATTTTCTGTTTTTTTTAATTCTTTGAAAATGAATTCTTTTTGTTGGGTGTTCCAAGCTATTTTTTCTTCATTTGAATACAGTTCTAAAAGTTTTTCAGTGTTGTTTTTAATATAATTAGTGTCTATTTCAAATTTTGATAACAAATCTTTGCCTTTATTATCGTTTTGAAATTCAGTAACAAATTTTAATATTTCTTTCTTATTAGTGATAGTTTTTTTTTGCGAACTATACGAACTATCTGAAACAGTTAATGAACTATCTGTATAATGATACTTACCTTGAAATTCGTTTTTGGTTACAACAATTTTATCAATAAAATTTTGAGAATTTACTGAAAATGATATTAATATTATTAAAAGGAAAATAATTTTTTTCATGTTAAATTCTAACTACAACAACTCAATATACGCTCTATTCAATTTAATTTTTCCTTTGTTTTCTAGAGCTTTTAGAATTCTGGAAATAACTACTCTTGATGTATTTAAATCGTAGGCAATTTCTTGATGGGTGTTGTGAATATGTTTAGAATGATTGATTTTCGATTTTTCTAACAAATAGTTTAGCAGCCTTTCGTCCATGTTCATAAATGCTAAATGGTCTATTGTGGTTAACATTTCTTTCAAACGGTTGTTGTAGCTGTTGAAAACAAAATTTCTCCAAGTTGCATATTTACCCAGCCATTCGTTCATTTTGGCTACTGGAATTAAGATCAGTTGACCGTCTGTTTCTGCAATGGCACGGATTTCACTTTTGGCTTTTCCTAAACAACATTGCATAGACAT
>JACCDZ010353106.1_pt1 | contig 27666 bp, 28 predicted proteins | sample 7449551 | NCBI WGS metagenome assembly JACCDZ01 (sample SAMN15323452, study PRJNA562643) | freshwater metagenome | isolation source: river surface water | place: USA:Blue River Watershed | collected 2017-08-18 | reverse complement strand
CGATGAAAACCGGAGCGATGATGTAACTTTCTGGTGAAAAATATACCGAACAAGCGACCGCTGAAAAATTTATCGCTGTTGGTAATGAGGGAGGCTTGGCTGATGATGGTTTTTCACCAGCCTGTTAGGGGACAAATACCCGCAGGCATCAATAAGTGACTGGTGGACACGAGCGTTTTCGACACTGGCCTATACTTATCAGGCCGAGCGGTCTGACGTTGGGCCAATGAAAAATTGTCCTCTGTCATTCTTGCTCGTGATCAGGGTTTTTTGAGGGAGGAAACGTCATGGAATCGGGTATCCACAAGTTCTCGGATCTTTTCAGCCAGCTCGGGCTGCCGAATGATTCGGCCTCCATAGATGCCTTTATTGCTGCTCATCGTTCTCTTGCGCCAGATGTTGCGTTGGCGGATGCGACATTCTGGAACGCGTCCCAGCGCGACTTCATTCGGCAGGAGATCATTGAGGATGCAGACTGGGCGGAACTGGTCGACCAACTGGACGTGAGCCTGAGGTGAGTCGTGACTTGCCGTGGGGTCAGGATATGAGTGGAGGGGTTTGGACCGGTATGGGGTGCAGTCGATTGAGGCTGGATTGAGGGATTCCTGAGGGCTTGGTTGCCGTCATATTATTCGCATAATGTATATTATGTTAAATATATGGTGTGACTCTTAAGCCCTCCCCAAGGATTCTGGTATAAAATGCCTCAACGAGGACGATTCATGTTTCCCATAATAACAAGAGATATTCCCGGCAATCCCCTGCTGCGAAATGTATTCCTGCCGTTGTTCCTGCTCCAGATTCCACAGAAGACTCTGGCCCGCTTCAACGTGACTACCGCTGACTGGGGACAACTTCTGGCACTTCTGCTCAAGGTTGATACGAGTGATGTGGGTGCCGCCCAGGCCTTCATTGATTTTGACGGTTATAACAAGGTCGTGACGACCGGCATTCGCCTGTTCGGTGCGGACAATTTTCTGGCCAGTTACATTGAGGATATCCAGCCACATCACTTTGGTCCGGTCGGTATGGCTGCCGTATCGGCCCCGACAGTTGGCGAAGGTCTGGAAGCATGGCTGTCACAAGCCACGGTCATGGCACCAGTCTGTTCCGTGACCCGGCAGATTTCGGGTGACGAGATCATCGTTTCGTTCAGGCAGGTCATCGACATAGGCGAACTCAGGCATATCTATGACGAAATGATCGTGTTGCTGACCCGCAAGATAATACAGTTGCTCGCGGGTCCTGATACTCAGGTCCGGGTGCTGTTTGCCCACAGTCCTACCAATAGTCCGGAGTATTACGAAAAGCACTTCGACACGGCTCCCAAGTTTAACAGCAAGGAAACCTGCCTCATTCTCTCCAGGGAAATCATGCAGCGCCAGAATGAAGGCTACAGTCCCCTGCTCTACCAGCAGTCGCGCGAGGAGTGTGCAAGGTTGCGTGAGATTGCACGCAATTACTCACAGGTCAGTACCCGTGTGAGGCATATCCTGATGGAAGGCAGCATTGCCTCCAACTTTTATTCTCTGGATGAAGTGGCCGACCGGATGCACCTTTCAGCCCGTACACTGACGCGCAGATTGAGGGAAGAGTCGGTGAGTTTTCGTGAACTCCAGTGCGAAGCACGACTTGAGCTGGCTAAAACACAACTGCGCGAAAGCAGCCTGCCGGTGAAGGTGATCAGTGCCAATGCCGGCTTCAGTAATCTTTCGGCGTTCTCGAGGGCGTTCAGGCAATATGCCGGATTACCGCCATCAGAATACAGGGATCAGGCAGCGTCCGGTACCTGATGGTAGTCAGGCATTAAACCAGTTGAGCTTTTCTCTCAGCGCAACCACGCGACCAATAATTGTCAGCGTGGGGGCCTTGATGCCGCTCGCAACTACTTTGCCGGCAATATCGGCCAGCGTGCCGGTAACCACCATCTGGTCCGGCCGCGTACCTTGTGAAATCAGCGCAACCGGCATGTCTGCGGCCATGCCATGTGCAATCAACTGATGGCAGATGCCGTCCAGACCTACCAGCCCCATATAAAGCACCAGCGTCTGCTGCTCATGAATAAGCTCGCTCCAGGGCAGCTCGGGCGAACCGTCCTTGAGATGACCTGTCACAAAACGAACGGATTGTGCGTAATCGCGATGTGTCAGTGGAATTCCTGCATAGGCAGAACATCCATTGGCTGCAGTAATTCCGGGGACAACCTGAAAGGGAATTCCTGCTGCTGCCAGTTCTTCAATTTCCTCACCGCCGCGCCCGAAAATGAAAGGGTCTCCTCCCTTCAGGCGACACACCCGCTTTCCGTCCTTGGCCAGGCGAACCAGCAAGTGATTGATGTCCTCCTGTGGCAACGTGTGATCTGCACGGGCCTTGCCGACATGGATGAATTCGGCATCACGACGGCACAAATCCAGAACCGGTGCAGAGACCAGTCTGTCGTGAACCACAACATCAGCCTGCTGCATCAGGCGCAACGCACGGAAGGTCAGCAGATCGGGGTCTCCCGGCCCTGCCCCCACCAGATACACCTCTCCGGCCTGCGCAGGGCCAGAAGCTGCAAATGCATCCCGAAGATGTGTCCTCGCCTCCTCTTCTCGTCCGGCATAGACCAGTTCGGCAAATCGTCCCTGCAACTCTTTTTCCCAGAATGCACGCCGCGCATTGGTGTCAGGAAATGTCTGCTTTGCCAGGCCACGAAATTCGCCGCAGATGTCAGCCAGTCGCCCGTAGGCTGCTGGTATCGTGGTCTCCAGATGGGCGCGCAACAGGCGTGCCAGGACGGGGGACTTGCCTGCACTTGATACCGCAATGACCAGAGGGGAGCGATCAACAATGGATGGAAAAACAAAAGAGCAAAGTGCCGGCGCATCAACCACATTCACGGGCAACTGACGGGTACGGCAGTCGGCATGAACGCGACGGTTGAGGGCCTCGTCATCGGTGGCCGCGATGACAATTGCCACATCATTCAGGTCTGCTGGCTCATACGAGCCAAGCCGGTAGCTGCCCTGATGTGTTTCAAGGTTTTCTTTAAGAGCCGGTGATATCTCGTGCGAGACCACATGCACTCGTGCACCGGCACGAATCAGCATGGCCGCCTTGCGTGTAGCTACCTCCCCGCCCCCGATGACCAGACAGCGCTGCTCACGGATGTTCAGAAATATGGGAAGGTAGTCCATGCAATGCTCCTGCTTGTATGTGGCCTGTATCTGTCAGACAGCCAGTTTTTCCAGTCCGCCCATGTAGCTGCGCAGTGCATCGGGAATGGTTACGCTGCCATCCTCGTTCTGGTAGTTCTCCAGAACGGCAACCAGCGTGCGTCCAACTGCCAGACCGGAACCGTTCAGTGTATGCACCAGTTCAGGCTTGCCGGTTTCCGGGTTGCGATAGCGCGCCTGCAGGCGACGTGCCTGGAAGCTCTCGAAGTTGGAGCAGGAGGAAATCTCACGGTACTTGCCCTGCCCCGGCAACCAGACTTCGATGTCATACGTCTTGGCAGCAGAAAAGCCCATGTCGCCACCACAGAGAACAATGACGCGGTAGGGAAGACCAAGCTTCTGCAGGATTTTTTCGGCATGGCCTGTCAGCTCTTCCAGGCCCGTGTGCGAATCCTCCGGTTTTACAATCTGGACCAGCTCTACCTTCTCGAACTGGTGCTGACGGATCAGGCCGCGGGTGTCCTTGCCATAGGAGCCGGCTTCGGAGCGGAAGCACGGTGTATGTGCCACAAAGCGTAGCGGCATTTTTTCGGTAGGCACAATTTCGTCACGCACAATGTTGGTGACGGGAACTTCTGCGGTCGGGATCAGGTAATACGGTTTTTCACCACCGGTCTTGAACAGGTCTTCCTCAAACTTTGGCAGCTGTCCTGTGCCGCGCAAACTGTCGGCATTGGCCAGGTACGGCACGTAAACCTCTTCGTAGCCATGCTCCTGTGTGTGCGTATCCAGCATGAACTGGGTCAGTGCGCGCTGCAGTTTTGCCAGCGGGCCTTTGAGGACGGAGAAGCGGCTGCCGGCAATTTTTACGGCAGTCTCAAAGTCAAGCAACCCGAGTGCTTCACCAATGTCGGCATGATCCTTTGGTGTAAAGGAAAATTCACGGATGGTGCCGACGCGACGTAGCTCGACGTTGTCGTCTTCCCCTTTGCCGGCTGGAACGGATTCATGTGGCAGGTTAGGCAGGGTTAGCTGTACCTGCTCGAATTCGGCCTGCAGGGCCTCCAGTTCGGCCTGCACATTCTTCAGACGTTCACCGATGGCATTCATCTCTGCCATGATGGCGGAGGCATCTTCGCCTTTTTTCTTGGCTTCCCCGATTTTCTTCGAACCGGCATTACGCTCTGACTGCAGCTTTTCGGTTTCTGTTTGCAGGGTCTTGCGCTTTTCTTCCAGCGCACGAATGGCAGCAGTATCCAGCACCATGTTTCGTACAGAAAGTCGCTCGGCGACCAGGTCCAGTTCGTTACGCAGCAGTTTCGGGTCCAGCATGATGAGTCTTCTTGTATGTCAGAAAGTTGGAATCAGAATTGTTTTGCCAGCATGGCGCCTGCAGCTGTGGCGACAAGGCAGATGCCTGCACTGGCAATAATATTGGTCATGGCCATGACAAGGCGGCCATCCTCGATCAGTTTCCATGTTTCCCAGCTGAAGCTGGAGAACGTGGTGAAGCCGCCCAATACCCCGGTGACCAGCAGGAGGCGACTGCTCTCGCGCCATTCTCCTGCCTTCATCAGCAGGACCATGACCAGACCGATGAGAAAGCTGCCGGCAATGTTGACTGCCAGTGTTCCCCAGGGAAAAGACGACTGGGCAAAGCGGTTGACGGCAGATGCCGCACCATAACGTGCCATGGAGCCCAATGCCCCGCCGATGGCTACCAGCAACAAGGGATGTAGCGCGTTCATGAGCGGCTTCTCTTTGGCGGCATGCGTTGCCATTGGCTGGCATTGTCTTTCTGGCGCAGCAGGGTCAGCTTGTCACCAATCTTTATTTCCAGACCGCGTGGCACCGGGGCATAAAAGCGCTCACCAGCCAGAGCCTCTGGCAAATAGGATTCCCCCGGCACATAGGCATCCGGGAAATCATGCGCGTAATGATACTCCGCGCCATAGCCCTGCTCTTTCATCAGTTTGGTCGGAGCATTGCGCAGGTGCAGCGGGACATCGAGTGAACCGGTTTCCTGAACGCGCTTCCTGATGGCATTCCAGGCGGTGTAGACCGCGTTGCTTTTGGGGGCAACGGCCAGATAGGCAACCGCCTGTGCAATGGCCAGCTCCCCTTCCGGAGATCCCAGACGCTCCTGCACATCCCAGGCGTTAAGACACAGCGGCAGCGCCCGCGGGTCGGCATTGCCAATGTCCTCGCTGGCCATGCGCACGACACGGCGCGCCACATAAAGCGGGTCACAGCCGCCATCAATCATGCGTGCCAGCCAGTAAAGTGCGCCATCCGGGTCAGAGCCGCGTACGGACTTGTGCAGGGCGGAAATCTGGTCGTAGAAGTATTCGCCCTGCTTGTCAAAGCGGCGGGCGTTGCCCAGCAGGCTTTCGGTAATCACGGTGTCGCTGATGTGATTGCCATCGGCCAGGTCAGCTGCAATCTCCAGGATATTCAGTGCACGACGTGCATCGCCATCGGCAGAGCGGGCAATCTGGCTGAGTGCGGAGTCTTCCGCCATCAGTTCCAGTGCCCCCAGCCCGCGCTTGCTGTCTGTCATTGCGGTTTTAAGCAGGGCCAGCAGCTCACTCTCTTCCAGACTGCGCAACACGTATACACGGGCGCGTGACAGCAGGGCGTTGTTCAGCTCGAAAGAAGGATTCTCGGTGGTGGCACCAATAAAAATGACGGTGCCGTCTTCCACATAAGGCAAAAAGGCATCCTGCTGGGACTTGTTGAAACGATGCACTTCATCAACAAACAGGACGGTTTTCTCGCCCATCTTCTTGTGCAGTTGTGCCTCGTCAATTGCCGCCCGGATTTCCTTTACACCGGACAGTACCGCAGAAATGGCGATGAAGCGTGCGTCTGACGCGCCCGCCATCAGGCGTGCCAGTGTGGTTTTGCCCACCCCAGGCGGCCCCCACAGGATCATGGAGTGCAAATGCCCGGCATCAATGGCTTCGCGCAGGGGCTTGCCCGGGGCAAGAATATGCTGCTGACCGACGTATTCCTCCAGCCGCAAGGGTCGCATGCGGGCGGCAAGTGGCTGGAAAACGGTTGTGGTCATGCTGGCTCAGATCTCGTCGATGACATCAACGCCCTTGGGTGGCGTAAATTCAAAGAGGCTTGATGGCAAGGCGGGATTCACCTTCACGTTCAGAAAGCGTATATCCGTTTTCTGTCCAAGACTGTCGGCCAGTGCCATCTGCTGTAACTGGCTGCCCTTGAAGCGAACGCGCAGATGATCAAACAGTGCATCCTTGGCGCGCGGCTTCAGCAGGAAAACCTGCTCGCTTGCACTGCCCTGCTCTTCCGAAATAACAAAGGACTCGTTCAGCAGGCGCGGATCGCCGGATAGCAAAAGGGCCGGGGTATTGCCAACCTGATGATCCAGTTTCTGTTTCGTTGCCTGCAGCAACTCGGGATCATAGATCCAGAGGTCATTGCCATTGGTGGTGACCAGCTGGCTGGATGGTTTGAGTGTTTCCCAGCGGAAAAGGCCCGGACGCTTCACGCTCATCCTGCCGGTCTGCGCCTGAATGACGCGGCCTTTTCCATCGGTGGTTTGCTGCGAAAAATCGGCCTGCATGCTTTTAAGCCCCAGCAGCACCTTGTTAAGGCGTGCGGCCGCATCGTCGGCAGCCTGCGCAAAGGTGCCAATCATTGAAAGCAGTACAATCGCCAGAAAACGTTGCATCTGTTACTCCCGGTGCGGCACAACCACTTCGCGCTGACCGTTGGACTGCATGGGGCTGACCACCCCGGCCATTTCCATGGCCTCAACCAGTCGGGCTGCGCGGTTGTAGCCGATCTTGAACTTGCGTTGCACAAAGGAAATCGACGGCCGACGGGTTTCCAGGACAAAGGCTACTGCCTCGTCATAAAGCGGGTCCGATTCCGGATCGCCGCCCATCTCGTCATTGCCGCCGAAGCCTTTGCCACCATCGGTGACTTCGAGCGAACCTTCAAGGATCTCATCGATGTAGTTTGGTTCGCCGCGTGCACGCCAATCGTTACAGACGCGATGGACTTCTTCGTCGCTCACAAAGGCGCCGTGTACACGCTCTGGCAGACTGGTACCGGGGGCCAGGTAGAGCATGTCACCATGCCCCAGCAACTGCTCTGCCCCGCCCTGATCCAGAATCGTGCGGGAATCAATCTTGCTGGAGACCTGGAACGCAATACGGGTCGGGATATTGGCCTTGATGAGGCCGGTGATCACATCTACTGACGGGCGCTGTGTTGCCAGAATCAGGTGTATGCCGGCAGCACGGGCTTTCTGTGCAATACGGGCAATCAGCTCTTCGACTTTCTTGCCAACCACCATGATCATGTCGGCAAATTCATCCACCACCACGACCACGTAGGGCAGCTTGACCAGCGGAGGTGCAGTTTCTCCGAGGGCGCTGTCCTCGCCGGGCCGCCACAAGGGGTTCGGGATGGTTTCACCATTCTTGGCAGCATCTTCAATTTTCTTGTTGAAGCCGGCCAGATTACGCACTCCCATGGCCGCCATCAGTTTGTAGCGACGCTCCATTTCGCCCACTGACCAGCGCAGTGCATTGGCGGCATCCTTCATATCCGTCACAACGGGTGTGAGCAGATGCGGAATCTTGTCGTAGACCGACAGTTCAAGCATCTTCGGATCAATCATGATCAGGCGCACATCATCTGGTGTGGCCTTGAACAGGATGCTGAGCAGCATGGCGTTTACGCCCACGGACTTGCCCGAGCCGGTGGTGCCGGCCACCAGCAGGTGCGGCATGCGGGCAAGGTCGGCCACAACCGGTTTGCCGGCGATGTCCTTGCCCAGCGCCAGTGTGAGTGGCGAGTCCTTGTCGTCATAGGTTTGCGACGAGAGGATTTCCGAAAGACGCACCATCTCGCGATCTTCATTCGGCACTTCAATGCCGACCACTGACTTGCCGGGAATCACTTCCACCACACGTACGGAAATCATGGCCAGCGAACGTGCCAGGTCCTTGGCGATGTTGGTGATGCGTGCCACCTTCACCCCGGGGGCAGGCTGGATTTCAAAACGGGTAATCACCGGACCCGGGTGCACGGCCACCACGGACGCATCAACATTGAATTCACGCAGCTTGATTTCCAGCAGTCTGGACAGTCCTTCCAGCGCTTCGGGGCTGTAGCCCTTTTTCTTGCTGTGGTCGGCGGGGTCCAGCAATGCCAGTGAAGGAAGTTCGCCAGTGACAGTAGTGGTATCAAACAGGCTGCGCTGCTTTTCTTTCTGGGCCCGGTCACTTTTCTTGACGGGCGCTTCCATTGGCGTGATGACAGGGACAACCCTTTCATCAGTCTGGCGCGGCTTTGGCTTTTTCACCGGTTCGGCGGTCAGCACCGGCTCGGTACGGACATGATCATCCCGCGTGAGCTGGGCCTTTACCCGGGGATTGCTGAGTGCAAGCTCGAACGAAGGTGCGGCTTCATCCAGTGCTTTTTTCATGGCGCGGCGCTCTCGCCATGATTCGCGCTGGGCATGGAACTGGCCGCTGAAGATGCTGCCGACCAGCGAGCCAAAGTCCCATACCGCATGGCCGATGACATCCATCAGCCAGAACCAGGACAGGCCTGTGGCAACGGTAATGCCAATCAGGGTCACAGACAGCAGCAGTAGCGTGGCACCAAACACACCAAAAGCCGTGGCCAGGGAGTGTCCGATCTCCAGGCCGAATATCCCGCCGGCGGCATTGCGGAGCTCCAGTGACGGGACGCTGAAATGCAGCCCCGCCAGTGATGCCATGGCCACCAGGGTCAGCAGCAGGCTCAGCAGCCGCCAGGGCAGGCTCATGAGTGGCGGCGCGACTCGCCAGAGGCTGATGACCTGGATAAGGATGAAGACGGGAATGGCAATCGCCACATACCCCAGTGCACTGATCAGTACATCCGAAATCCAGGCACCGAAAGCGCCGCCCACATTGCTGATGCTGCCTTCACCCAGCCGGCTCCAGCCCGAGTCGTTGGGCGACCAGGTAATCAGCGCCACCAGCAGATAGATGCCGATGAGGCTCCAGAAAATTGCATTGATTTCACGCATCCCTTTTCGGGGAGCGGCTTGACGGTCGTCCGTGGTGCTCAACTGGGCAGTCTCTGCGATAACAAGGCGGTATTGTAACGGCTGGGCCGGATTATGCCATGTGATGCGGCAGTTCAGATGGGGTCAAACCACTGATCTGTCGGAGGTTTGTGATTGGGCGACCAGTATTCAGGCTGGCTTAAGGTCTTTCTTGATATACAGGAAGCATGCCCCCATTGATTGAGGCTAAGATTGGCCCCTCGTGCCGGCTCCCTGTTCCGGCCATACCCGATTATCCATAGTCTGCCATTGATGGCAGGCCATCCTGAAAAAGGAGAAGTCATGTCTGCCCAGCATCACCGTCTGCTCATTCTCGGCTCCGGCCCTGCCGGCTATACCGCCGCAGTTTATGCTGCTCGAGCCAACCTCAATCCGGTCGTCATTACCGGCATGCAGGCAGGCGGCCAGCTCACCACGACCACGGAAGTGGATAACTGGCCAGGTGATGCCCATGGCCTGACCGGGCCAGCCCTGATGGAGCGCATGCAGGCGCATGCCGAGCGTTTTGGTACCAAAGTGGTGTTTGATCACATCAATGAGGTTGATTTCAGTGCGCGTCCCTATCGCCTCAAGGGTGATAGCGGTGAGTACACCTGCGATGCCTTGATCATTGCGACCGGCGCGTCGGCCCAGTACCTGGGGCTGCCCTCCGAGGAAGCCTTCATGGGGCGCGGCATCAGCGCCTGTGCCACCTGTGACGGGTTTTTCTACAAGGGCCAGCGTGTCATGGTGATCGGTGGTGGTAATACGGCGGTTGAAGAGGCCCTGTACCTGTCCAATATCGCTGACCATGTCACCCTCGTGCATCGCCGTGACAAGCTCAAGTCCGAGAAAATCCTGCAGGATCATCTCTTTGCCAAAGAGAAGGAAGGCAAGATTTCCGTAATCTGGAATCATGCCCTGGATGAAGTGCTTGGCAATGATGGCGGCGTCACGGGCGCCCGTCTCAAGAGCACCGCAGATGGCTCGACACAGAATGTGGATGTTGCCGGTATTTTCATTGCCATCGGGCACAAGCCCAATACGGACATATTCGTGGGCAAGCTCGATATGGCCAACGGCTATCTCAAGGTGAAGAGCGGCAGCGAAGGCAATGCCACGGCGACCAATGTGCCTGGTGTATTCGCCGCTGGCGACGTGGCCGACCACATCTATCGTCAGGCCATTACCTCGGCAGGTGCGGGCTGCATGGCTGCGCTTGATGCCGAAAAGTACCTCGACAACCTCAAGTGAGTCCTGCAGCAGGGGCGCATCCGGCGCCCCTGCTGCCCTCCCCCATGCCCCTGTACCGGCTCGGCCCCATCAAGTACGGCTTTCCGCCCATTACCGAGGCGCTGGATGATCCCAATGGACTTCTGGCCGTTGGTGGCGACCTGCATCCTGATCGCCTGCTGCAGGCCTATCAGCATGGCATTTTTCCCTGGTTCAGCGCGGGCGAACCCGTTTGCTGGTGGTCGCCAGATCCCCGCTGCGTCTTCCTGACCAAGGGCTGGTCTCCTTCCCGCAGTCTTGCCAAGGTGCTGCGCAAGGGCCACTTCCGCTTTACGGTGGACCAGTGCTTTACCAGGGTGATGGAGGCGTGCGCGGCTCCCCGCGCCTATGCGGATGGCACCTGGATACAGCCCGAATTCATTCGTTCCTACACCGTCCTGCATGAGCGTGGCATCGCCCATTCGATAGAAGTCTGGAATCCTGCCGGTGAGCTGGTGGGCGGACTTTACGGGCTTAACATTGGGCGGCTGTTCTTTGGCGAGTCCATGTTCAGCCGTGAAACCGATGCCTCCAAGGCAGCCTTTGCCTACCTGATGCAGCTTTGTCAGGCATGGGACATTCCCCTTGTGGATGGCCAGGTCGAGAACCCCCACCTCATGCGCCTGGGGGCAGTGCTGATCCCCCGGCACGAGTTTGCCCAGTGGCTGGGGACTCATGCCGGCCTGCCACCGCCTGACTGGCGGCGCCATGCTCCGTTCAGCCCCGTATAGCCGTTGCCTCTTGCCCAGGACGCAATTGCCTGTGCTATAAAACGGGCATGGTCCTTGAGAGGCTCTCCATGACGGCACCCGGCATCAAGTTCTTCAGTACAACGGCTCATGCCTGCAGTTATCTGCCAGGCAAGCAGGCCGTCACGCTGTTTGCCGACCCGAAAACGAACATGGACCGCCGCCTTTACACAGACCTGTCCGACCTTGGTTTTCGCCGTAGCGGCAACTATGTCTATCGGCCGCACTGCGGCAGTTGCCAGGCCTGTGTGGCCATTCGTATTCCGGTGGATCGCTTTGAGCCCAACCGGCAGCAACTGCGCGTCTGGAAAAAGAACCAGGATCTCAATGTCCTGGTATGTGATGCCCGTTTCCGGGAAGAGCATTACGAACTGTACGAGCACTACATCAATGCCCGTCATTATGATGGCGACATGTATCCGCCCAGCGTGGAGCAATATGCGTCGTTCCTGACGTCGGACTGGTCCGAAACCTGCTTTGTCGAGTTTCGTCTGGACGGAAAGCTGCTGGCGGTAGCGGTATGTGACGAGCTGGAGAACGGCTTGTCTGCGGTGTACACCTTCTACGATCCCGATTACGAAAAACGCAGCCTCGGTACATTTGCCATTCTCTGGCAAATCGAGGAAACACGTCGTCGCCAGTTGCCCAGTCTCTACCTGGGCTACTGGATTCGTGACTGTCAGAAAATGAGCTACAAGATCGCCTTCCGCCCCATTGAACTGTTGATCAATGGCGAGTGGCTGGCTGCCCGTTAGGCCGCCAGCGCTTCAGTTGACGCCACCAATACAGACGTACTTGATCTCCAGGTATTCGTCGATGCCGTACTTTGAACCTTCACGCCCCAGTCCCGACGATTTTACGCCACCAAAGGGTGCCACCTCGGTGCTGATGATGCCCTCGTTGACGCCCACCATGCCGTATTCCAGTGCCTCGGATACACGGAAAATCCGGTTGATGTTCTGACTGTAGAAATAGGAGGCCAGTCCGAACTCGGTGTCATTGGCAAGCTGGATGGCTTCTGCTTCCGTCTTGAAGCGGATCACCGGTGCAATTGGTCCGAACAGCTCGCTCTGCGCCAGTGCGCTGTCGTTTTTGACATCACGCACAATGGTGGGTTCAAAAAACAGGCCGCCACGCGAATGTGGCTGACCGCCACAGACAATGGCTGCACCCTCTCCCTTCAGGTCGGCGAGCAGTCCTTGTACGCGTGACAAGGCGGCCGCATTGATCAGCGGCCCCTGGGTGACATCAGTCTCCCAGCCGGCCCCAATTTTAAGGTTGGCAACGGCGGCGGCGAATTTTTCGACAAAGGTATCGTAAACACTGTCCTGCACAAGAAAACGGTTGGCGCAGACGCAGGTCTGTCCCGAGTTGCGGAACTTTGACAGCATGGCACCACGTACTGCTGCATCAATGTCGGCATCATCAAAAACAATGAATGGCGCATTGCCACCGAGCTCCAGCGACAGTTTTTTCAGCGTGCCGGCCGATTCGGCCATCAGCTGCTTGCCGATTTCAGTCGAGCCGGTAAAGGACAGCTTGCGCACCACCGGGCTGTGCGTCAGTACCGGGCCAATCACGCCGGCCGGTCCTGTCACGACATTGATGACGCCGGGAGGTACGCCCGCCTCTTCGGCAAGTGCAGCGAGTGCCAGTGCAGACAATGGCGTTTCTGATGCCGGCTTGACCACAACCGTACAGCCTGCAGCCAGGGCCGGCCCTACCTTGCGGGTAATCATGGCGATCGGAAAATTCCATGGCGTGACCGCGGCAACAACACCAATGCCTTGCTTGAGTACCAGCAGGCGACGGTCCGCAGTAAAGCCCGGGATCACATCGCCATAAATGCGTTTTGCTTCTTCACCAAACCACTCGATGAATGAGGCGCCGTAAAGCACTTCGCCTTTCGCTTCTGCCAGCGGCTTGCCCTGCTCATGCGTGAGAATGCTGGCCAGGTCATCCTGATGCTGGAGCATCAGTTCAAACCAGCGGCGCAGGATGAGCGCCCTTTCTTTTGCCGTCTTTGCACGCCAGGCCGGCAACGCTTTTTCAGCGGCATCAATGGCACGCTGAGTCTCGGCAGCTTGCAGGCGAGGTACCCGGATGATGACGTCACCATTAGCCGGATTGGTGACCGCAAAACTGCTGCCGTCATCAGCATTGCACCATGTGCCATCGACAAGGGCCTGTGACTTCAGCAGGTCCGGGCGTTTCAGTACAAGGCTCATGCGCGTTCTCCCTCGCTGGTAATCAGTGGTTCCAGCACCGAGCGAAGACCGGCAGGAACCTTCACGGGTGCATTGGTTTCACGATCGACATAGACATGCACAAAATAACCTTCAGCAGCCGCCTCGGTTTCACCCTTGCGAAAGACGGCGATGCCGTAACGCACACTGGAGTTGCCCAGCCGTTCTACGCGCAAGCCAATGTCCAGTTCGTCGGGAAAGGCAACCGAAGCGTGATAGGTGCATCTGGTCTCAACCACCAGCCCCACTACGTCACCCTGATGTATGTCCAGCCAGCCTGACGTGATCAGGAAGTGATTAACGGCTGTATCAAAATAGCTGTAGTACTGCACATTGTTGACGTGTCCGTAGACATCATTATCCATCCAGCGCGTGGCCAGTGGCATGAAATGAGGGTAGGCATCGCGCAAGGCACGAACAGCAGGCATGAAGGCTCTCTTTATTCCGTTTTAGTCGACGTTACGGGGCATGAGTTGCGAAGCATAAATTGCGCGGGCAGCATCCAGTGTCATGGTCCGGGGATTATTCACCAGCAGACGCTCGACCTTCATTGCATCTGCGGCCAGCAGATCAAGATCGTTTTCGGTGACACCGACATCACGCAGGGTTTGTGCAAATGGCATGGCCCTGACCAGCCGGGTCATGTCATCCACAAACCAGCGCGCGGCCGTAGCCGAATCATCAAAACGCCGGGCGGGATTGATGACCCCGGCCAGTTCGGCATACAACGCTTCGGCGGCCGGCAGGTTGTATTCCAGCACCGGTGCCAGCACCAGCGCATTGCTCAGTCCGTGCGGCACATGAAAGTGCCCTCCCAGTGGATACGCAAGGGCATGCACTGCTGCCACCGGGGCATTGGCAAATGCCATGCCGGCCATCATGGAGCCAGCCAGCATGGCGGATCGGGACTCAATATCCTGGCCATTGGCCAGCACCCGTGGCAGATGGTCATACATTATGCGCAATGCCTCGCGCGCAAGACTGTCTGCCAGCGGGTTTTTCTTCAGCTTCGAGGTGTAGGCCTCAATGGCGTGAACCATGGCATCAATGCCGGTCATCGCAGTCACGGCCGGTGGCAGTCCCAGCGTCAGCTCGGCATCCAGAATGGCAAGGTCCGGATACAGCAAGGGAGACACCACCCCTTTCTTCTCTTGCGAGGGCGTGGTCACGATGGCAATGGGAGTGACCTCGGAGCCGGTGCCCGCTGTTGTCGGCACCTGTACCAGCGGCAAGCGCGGGCCTTTGGCCAGACCAATGCCGTAGATGCCTGCCAGTGGCTGCGGACTCGCTGCCAGCAAGGCAACCAGCTTGGCGGTATCCAGCGAGCTGCCACCGCCAAGGCCGATGACCACTTCTGCTCCTGCCTCGCGGGCAGCGGCAACGGTGGCCAGCACGCGCGACTCGGGGGGGTCTGCCTCTACGTCCGAGTACAGGGTGACCGCAAGACCAGCGGCCTCCAGTGCAGCCACAACCGGTGCAACAACCCCGGCCTTCACCAGCCCGGGATCAGTGATCACAAACAGGCGCTTGCCGGGCAATGTCCCGGCCCAGTCAGCGGGCTGGCGCATTGCCCCCGCACGCAGGATGACTCTGGGGGTGGTGGCAAACTCAAACTGCATGATGTCCCCTTTTCCCCGGCCTGGCAGGGCTGATTCTTGTAGGAAGGATGCAAGACTACCTGAGTCAAACCCGCTGTTGGAGGCTCATTGAGGCCTATCGTCTGTCATAAAAGGTCAGGTAAAGTCTGTTTGGGCTTTGTTTCGGCGCGTTTTTAAGGCAGAATGCGGCGGTTTTAAGCCAGCCCTCCAGCGAGGAAATCAGCTGCATGTCGAAAGAAGAATCCCTTGAGATGGACGGCACCGTCATTGAGACGCTGCCCAACACCATGTTCCGTGTCCAGCTCGAAAACGGCCACATTGTCACCGCTCACATCTCGGGCAAGATGCGCAAGCACTACATCCGCATCCTGACCGGCGACAACGTGAAAGTCGAAATGACCCCATACGACCTGAGTAAAGGCCGTATCACGTACCGCGTGCGTTAAAAACGCAGTCGCAAAAAAGCCACCGGAAGGTGGCTTTTTTGATTCCTGCTAACCGGATGGCAGCCTTTCCCTGCACGGGATACGGCTGCCTTCTGCAAATGGCTTACGCCATTTCAGCTTCCTTCTCATCCACATGCAGTGCCAGCTTGCCGTTCTCGACGCTGACATGTACGTGGCCGCCATGCTCGGCCAGCTCCCCGAACAGTATCTTCTCTGCCAGAGGCTTCTTGAGCTCTTCCTGGATCAGTCGCGCCATCGGGCGAGCGCCCATGAGTGCGTCATAGCCACGTTCAGCCATCCAGACACGTGCCTCTTCATCCACATCCAGAACCACATGCTTGTCGTCGAGCTGCGCCTGCAATTCCACCAGGAACTTGTCGACCACGTTGGCGATCACCAGCGGGTTCAGCGGCTTGAACTGGATGATGGCATCCAGACGATTACGGAACTCCGGCGTGAACATCTTTTTCATGATTTCCATGCCGTCCGTGGTGTGGTCCTGCTGCGAGAAACCGATGCTGGAGCGGCTGATCATCTCTGCCCCTGCATTCGTGGTCATCACCAGGATCACATTGCGGAAATCCGCCTTGCGGCCGTTGTTGTCGGTAAGGGTGCCGTGATCCATCACCTGCAGCAGCAGGTTGAATACCTCCGGATGTGCCTTCTCGATTTCATCCATCAACAGTACACAGTGCGGGTGCTTCGTGATGGCCTCGGTCAGCAGGCCGCCCTGGTCATAACCAACATAACCGGGAGGCGCACCAATCAGGCGTGACACCGTGTGCCGCTCCATGTATTCCGACATGTCGAAGCGGATCAGTTCAATGCCCAGTGTCTTGGCCAGCTGTTTGGTGACTTCGGTTTTGCCAACGCCCGTGGGGCCGGCAAACATGAAGCAGCCAATCGGCTTTTCAGGTGACTTGAGGCCGGCACGGGACAGCTTGATGGCGGCGGACAGCGCAGTGATCGCTTCATCCTGACCAAACACGGTCATGCGCAGGTCACGATCCAGATTACGCAGCGACTCCTTGTCGTTGGCCGACACGGATTTCGGCGGGATACGCGCAATCTTTGCCACGATCTCCTCGATTTCGCCAATCCCGATGGTTTTCTTGCGCTTGCTCGGGGATTGCAGGCGCTGGTAGGCGCCCGCCTCGTCAATCACGTCAATCGCCTTGTCCGGCAGGAAGCGCTCGTTGATGTAGCGATCTGCCAGCTCTGCAGCCAGCTGCAACGCCTTGTCGGCGTACTTCACGCCATGATGCTCTTCAAATCGTGACTTCAGTCCCTTGAGGATCTGATAGGTCTCCTCGACCGTCGGTTCCTTGACATCAATCTTCTGGAAGCGGCGAGCCAGCGCACGGTCTTTTTCGAAAATGCCGCGATATTCCTGATACGTGGTCGAGCCCATGCACTTGAGCGTGCCATTGGCCAATACCGGCTTGATCAGGTTGGAGGCATCCATCACGCCACCACTCGCCGCGCCTGCACCAATGATGGTGTGGATTTCGTCAATGAAGAGGATGGCGCCCTCATGCTTGTTGAGTTCGTTAAGCAATGCCTTGAAGCGCTTCTCGAAGTCGCCACGGTATTTCGTGCCGGCCAGCAGGGAACCAAGGTCGAGCGAGTACACCACGCTGTTGGCAATGGCATCCGGTACCTTGTTCTCGATGATCAACCAAGCCAGTCCCTCGGCAATGGCGGTCTTGCCCACACCGGGTTCGCCGACCAGCAAGGGATTGTTCTTGCGGCGACGGCAGAGGATCTGCACGGCGCGCTCGATCTCTTCGGCGCGCCCCACCAGCGGATCAATCTTGCCTTGCCGTGCCAGTTCGTTGAGGTTGCTGGCATAGGCTTCCAGCGCGCTCTTGGGAGCGGCCTCGCCCATGGCCTCTTCGTCCTGCTGCTGCTCCTGGGGCTGCTCGCTGGGTGCGTTGTCGTCATGCACCTTGGAGATGCCATGCGAGATGTAGTTCACCACATCAATGCGGGCAATTGACTGCTTTTTAAGGAAGTAGACAGCCTGTGATTCCTGTTCGGAGAAAATCGCGACCAGCACGTTGGCGCCTGTCACTTCTTTCTTGCCGGAAGACTGTACATGGAATACGGCACGTTGCAGGACGCGCTGGAACCCTAGCGTGGGCTGGGTTTCGCGCTCTGTTTCGTGAGTGGGGATCAGTGGCGTGGTTTCATCCACAAAATGACCCAGATCGCGGCGCAGGCCGGAGATGTCGGCACCACAGGCTTTCAGCACCTTTGCGGCGGACTCGTTGTCGAGCAGTGCCAGCAGAAGGTGTTCGACGGTCATGAATTCGTGACGTTTTGTCCGCGCATCGCGGAACGCCAGGTTAAGGGTTACTTCCAGATCACGACTAAGCATGTCACTTCCCCTCGTCTTTCGACCGTAATGGCATTCATCATGCCGGGTACCACAGTTACTACATGCCGGTTGCTTCAGGTCTTTTCAATCCTACAGAGCAGTGGATGCTGGTTCTGTTGGGCATAATCGATGACCTGAGCCGCCTTTGTTTCTGCCACGTCGCGGGTATAGATACCGCAGGTGGCCTCTCCCTCGGTGTGTATGGTCAGCATCACCCGGGTAGCTTTCTCGCGATCCATGTTGAAGAAACCCTCCAGTATCTCCACCACAAAGTCCATCGGCGTGTAGTCATCATTCAGGATGATGACCTTGTACATTGGGGGTGGCGCCAACTGCGGACGAGTTTCCTGTACCGCTACATCACCCACAGGGAGGCCCTCTTCTTCAGGGTTCCTGCTATTTGATACTAGATGAGAGTAAGGCGTTTTTCTCATGACAACTCTGTAACAATGGTATGGGTTTACGGTATCAAGTTTGCAAGCTAACACTTTGCCGCCTGGTAATGATAACGCTCCGTCTGTAGGAAGGGTGACCTTGTGACGCCTTTCACCCTGCCGGCAAGCCGCAGATCGGGCGGTATTGACAGGCAGGGACCGATGGTTGAAATTCAGCCAATCAGGGATTGGTCTACAAAAAAACAACAGGGCGCGTCATAACAACAATGCCGTCAGCGCCACGGCCCAGAGGGACACTATCATGGCAAGCGGAACCGTAAAGTGGTTCAACAATGCCAAGGGTTACGGCTTTATCAGGCCCGATACCGGAGGCGATGACCTGTTTGTTCATTTTTCCTACATCAACATGGACGGTTACAAGAGCCTGAAAGCTGGCCAGTTCGTCCAGTTTGACATCCAGGCATCCGGCAACGGCTTCCACGCGGTAAACCTGAGCCCGCTCAACGAGAGCGAGGGCCAGATGCGTGCGCCTGGGCATGATGACACTGCCGCCATGACGCCGTCGGCTACAGTGTATAACTGAGGCCTTCCTGCTGAAAATGCAAAAAGCCCGCATCGCGGGCTTTTTGGCATGACCGAACGGTGGGGGCATCAGTCCATGTGACGGATGATGGCATCACCGAATTCGGAGCAGCGCAGCAAGGTGGCATCCGGCATCAGACGTTCAAAGTCATAAGTCACGGTCTTGGCGTCAATCGCCCCTTCCACGCCCTTGACGATGAGGTCGGCAGCCTCGGTCCAGCCCATGTGGCGCAGCATCATCTCGGCAGAGAGGATGATGGAGCCCGGGTTGACCTTGTCCTGGCCGGCATACTTCGGTGCTGTACCGTGCGTGGCCTCGAACATGGCCACAGAGCCGCCAATGTTGGCGCCCGGGGCAATCCCGATGCCGCCCACTTCTGCGGCCAGGGCATCAGAAATGTAGTCACCGTTCAGGTTCAGGGTGGCAATCACGGAGTATTCCGCAGGCCGCATCAGGATCTGCTGCAGGAATGCGTCAGCAATGACGTCCTTGATGATGATTTCCTTCCCGGTTTTCGGGTTTTTCATCTTCATCCAGGGGCCGCCATCAACCAGCTCGGCGCCAAAGCGCTCGGCCGCCAGCTCGTAACCCCATTCCTTGAAGGCACCTTCGGTGTACTTCATGATGTTGCCCTTGTGCACCAGGGTGACGGAGGGCTTGTCGTTGTCGATGGCAAACTGGATGGCCTTGCGGACCAGACGCTGGGTACCTTCCTTTGATACCGGCTTGATGCCGATACCGCAGTTGTCCGTAAAACGGATCTTGGTAACACCCATCTCTTCGCGCAGGAACTTGATGATCTTGATGGCATCGGCACTGCCGGCTTTCCACTCGATCCCGGCGTAGATGTCTTCGGAGTTCTCGCGGAAGATCACCATGTCGGTGAGTTCCGGGTGATGCACAGGACTGGGCACGCCCTTGAACCAGCGTACGGGGCGCTGGCAGACATACAGATCCAGCTCCTGGCGCAATGCCACATTCAGGGAGCGGATCCCACCACCTACTGGCGTGGTGAGGGGGCCCTTGATGCTGATGACATACTCGCGCAAGGCATCAAAGGTTTCTGGCGGCAACCAGACATCAGGTCCGTAGACCTTGGTGGCTTTCTCGCCGCAGTAAATCTCCATCCATGAAATGGCACGTTTGGTACCATAGGATCTGGCAACAGCGGCATCTACGACCTTCAGCATTACGGGGGTGATATCGACGCCGATACCGTCGCCCATGATGTAAGGAATGATGGGGTGATTGGGGACGTTCAGGGACAGGTCGGCATTGACGGTGATTTTGTCACCATCCGCCGGCACCGTGATCTTCTGGTAACCCATTATGCAGGTACTCCCGGGTGCAGTTTTTGACTATATTCAAGCGTTCCGAAGTATATCCCTAACCGCCGGCAAGTCATAAGGCACAAGATCAAAAAATACCTGTAAGCTTCGTTTTATTGACTAAAGTCTATAACGGGTTGCCCCGAATCGGCCCATCTGCAACCTTCCCCGGCCCTGCCCTGATCAATTATTAGCCATGTCACGTCTCGTTTTGTTCAACAAGCCTTTTCAGGTGCTGTGCCAGTTCAGCGACAAGGACGGGCGACCCGTGCTGGCGGACTACATCAAGGTCCCGGGCATTTATCCGGCGGGACGGCTTGACCATGATTCAGAGGGTTTGCTGCTGCTGACGGATGATGGTGAGCTGCAGGCACGTATTGCGGACCCGCGCTGGAAACTGCCGAAAACCTACTGGGTTCAGGTGGAGGGAGCAATCAGTGAAGAGGCGCTGATGGCGCTATGCCAAGGGGTAATGTTGAGCGACGGCCTTACACTGCCTGCCGACGCAAGGCGTCTGGATCCGCCTGAGCTGTGGAAGCGTGATCCGCCCATACGATTCAGGGCCAATATTCCTGACAGCTGGATAGAGCTGACGATCCGTGAAGGGCGAAACCGGCAGGTGCGGCGCATGACTGCGGCGGTGGGCTTCCCTACCCTGCGGCTGGTGCGGGTGGCAATCGGCCCCTGGCGTGTGGATGGACTGGCGCCGGGCGAGTGGTGTGAAACGACAGTCAGCCTGAGTGACCTGCCTGGGATGCCGACCGGCCCGCGCTCCGGTGCGGGTAGCCGGTCAACCAGACCTGTGTACAGGCCCGGTGTCAAAACAGGTTTCAGCCGCCGGTGACAGGGGGGAAGATGGCTACCTCGTCTCCGTCCCTGATGCTGCTGTCACGGGTTGCCATTTCCTGATTAATAGCAACCAGCACCCCTCTGTCGCCGCCCAGCAGCTCTGCCCAGAGCCCTCCTCTGCCCGTCAGCTGATCGAGAACGGTTTGCACAGAGGCAGCGTCGTCGGCGGGCAAGGCCATGGTTTCCCGGTCAAGACCGAGTTTTTCCCTGAATCTGGCAAAATAAAGAATCGTGATCATGTGGTGTGCCTGAGTCTCATGTGGGCATCGGTGAATGCTGACGGTTGCGCAAGCCAACAGCAACTGCCTGATGATGGACAAGCGCCGATTCTCGGGCCGGCTGCTGATACTGTCCTTGATCCGGGGCAACTTCTGCCCTGTTTGCAGGGCAGCAATCAGTGATGGTTGGGCCTTGCCGATGCCTTGCGGTACGATGGCGCCCTTTCACGTAGTTGCCGGGGGCAGAATGAGCTGGGAACCTCATGTCACAGTTGCCGTGGTCGTGGAACGGGACGGCCGTTTCCTGCTGGTCGAGGAAGTGACGGATCGTGCGATTGCGGTCTACAACCAGCCTGCCGGGCATGTCGAGCAGGGAGAAACACTGGCACAGGCCGCCATACGCGAGGCGCTGGAGGAGACCGGCTGGGAGGTTGCGCTGACGGCCTTTCTGGGGCTGTATGTTTATACGCCGCCGCATAATCCCGACCTGACCTACTACCGTGCCTGCTTTCTGGCGGATGCCGTGACGCATTTTCCGGACCGTCCTCTGGATGATGGCATCCTGCAGGCGGTCTGGCTGACGCTGGATGAAATTGCCGGCTCTGATCGCCTGCGCAGCCCGCTGGTCCTGACGTGTGTTCAGGATGCTGTTGCGGGGCGGCGCTTCCCGTTAAGTCTTGTTCACGAGCATCATGGCTGAATCATGAAGTTGCCCAGTCAAACCCGTGTAATCGTTGGCATGTCCGGTGGCGTGGACTCATCCGTTTCCGCCTGGCTGCTGCTGTCGCAGGGCTATCAGGTGGAAGGCCTCTTCATGAAGAACTGGGAAGAGGACGATGGCACCGACTACTGCACGGCACGCGAGGATCTGGAGGATGCCCAGGCGGTATGCGACACACTGGGTATCCGTCTGCATACCGCGAATTTTGCCGCTGAATACTGGGATCGCGTATTTGAGCATTTTCTGGCGGAGTATCGTGCGGGCCGTACGCCAAATCCCGATATCCTGTGCAACAAGGAAATCAAGTTTCGTGCCTTCCTTGATTATGCGATGGTGCTTGGCGCCGATTATATTGCCACCGGGCATTATGCCCGGCGCAGTGAGGATGCCGACTGCGCCAGACTGCTGAAGGGACTGGATGGCAACAAGGATCAAAGCTACTTCCTTCACGCGGTGAGTGGCCGGCAGATTGCAAAAACACTGTTTCCGGTCGGTAATCTTGAAAAGCCTGAAGTTCGTCGCATCGCGACGGAGAGAGGCTTTGTCAATCATGCGAAAAAAGACTCTACCGGTATCTGTTTTATCGGCGAACGTCGTTTCAGGGATTTTCTGCAGCAGTATCTGCCAGCGCAGCCCGGTGCTATCGAGACAGATGATGGCAAGGTGATCGGCAGCCATCAGGGACTCATGTACTACACCCTGGGCCAGCGCGAGGGTATTGGTATCGGCGGACAGAAAGATGCGGCCGAAGCCCCGTGGTATGTGGTGCACAAGGATGTTGGCCGCAATGTTCTGGTGATTGGCCAGGGTCACGAGCACCCGCTGATGATGAGCCACTACCTGCATGCCGGCGTGGTTGACTGGGTGACCGGGGAGCCTGCCCTGCCCCTTCGCTGTCATGCCAAGACACGTTATCGCCAGCCGGATCAGGCCTGCACGATCTTTCGTGACGAGGCTGGCTATGTTGTCCACTTCGATGAGCCGCAGCGTGCCGTGACACCCGGTCAGTCCGTGGTGTTTTATCTGGGGGATGAATGTCTGGGTGGTGGTGTAATCGAGTCCACCTGGAATTGAAAAGGCAATGTCTGCAATGAGCAACCTGAATCGTGACAAGACGCTGGCACTTGCCGCCCTCTTCCAGTCAGCCACCCTGGCCGATGCACTGGCATGGCGTGGGCATTGTGACCCGGTGGCGCTGGATGCATCGTTGCAAAGTATCCTGGTGCTGGATACGGATGATGTTGGCGTTATTTATGGCCAGAACATCCGCGGACTGCAGTCGGGCCTGCAGTCACTCGAACAGACGTTTCTGGAACCATTGCGCGGGGGGCATCCGCGGCAAGCCGATATTGTGCGGTATGTGCTTGGGATAATGCAGGTGGAGCGCCAGTTGGCAAAGTCGCCAGAGTTGTTGGGTGTATTGCGGCGCAGGCTTGAAATGGCGGCAGAGCAACGCAAGCATTTTGACAGCCTGAGTGCTCCGGCCATGATCAATAATCTGGGCGGGATTTACGTGGATACGGCAGGGCAATTGCGTTTCCGCATACAGGTTCGTGGCGACCAGAAGCAGTTGCAGGCATCGGGCATGGCCGAGCAGGTCCGGGCGGTCTTGCTGGCCGGGGTGCGTGCGGCGTGGCTTTGGCACCGGCTGGGCGGCCGGCGCTGGCATCTCATGTTTACCCGCGGGCAGATCCTTGCGGAAATCCGTACCATCATTGCGGAGAACCACTGACTCGGCCGGGCCGACGGGGTGATGACAAAAATGGCGTCAGAAGTGGCGCCATAGCCAGTCTGTATACTGCCGTTTGCTCCGGTTTTTTCTCCGTGTATCCCGAAATGATTGCGGTCTGGCCACGGTGGTCTAGAAAATACATACGCATCGTTTTGTATGATGTTGCCTGGGCTGGCCGGTTCAGGCATGTGCAAGCGCCCTGCAACGTGCTCCGGATGGGCACTTCCAACTACGCGAGATATGGATCATGTCCCACAAATATTCCATTACCTGCTCAGCCATGGACGAGCGCGACATCGCCCTGATCAAGTCCCTGATCGGCATTGTCGGGAAAGGCAACAATGTGGAATGGGTTTACAGTGATGCGGCGGAAGCTGACGTCGTCATTGTGGATACCGATGCCAATAGCTACAGGGACGGGCTGGGCAGTCACAAGCCCAGAGCTGTCGTTGCCTATGCAACACCAGACAAGACACTGATTCCCAATACCTTTTCGCTGACCAAGCCTGCAAGGGCTCGTGAGCTTCTGGAGGTGCTGGGCGGCATACAAAGCCGGCTGGTGGCGTCTCCGGAGTAATCCTCTCCCCTCTCTGAATCCGGGTTCCGGGGCTTCTGCTCCGGTCCCGTACTTGCCTGACAAGGAAGTACCAGGCCTTTCAGCATGCCTGCTCCAACCCGCCGCCCATTCCGTGTAAACTTCGCGCCTTCCTTTTTTGCTGCCCACGGACCTGTCATGTCGCTGACCTCCCTGACTGCCCTTTCCCCTGTTGATGGCCGCTATGCCGGCAAGGTTGACGCCTTGCGTCCGTTGTTCAGTGAGTACGGTCTGATCCGCGCCCGTGTAGAGGTCGAGGTACGCTGGCTGCAGCGCCTGGCCGCCCACCCTGGCATTCCCGAAGTGCCGGCCTTCTCGGCCGAGGCCAATGCGGTTCTCGATGCCCTGGTGGCCAACTTTTCCGAGACGGATGCCGAGTGGATCAAGAACACCGAGCGCACCACCAACCATGATGTGAAGGCGGTTGAGTACTTTCTGAAGGATCGGGTGGCGGGCGTGCCGGAGCTGGCCAAGGTCAATGAGTTCATCCACTTTGCCTGCACCTCGGAAGACATCAACAACACCTCGCACGGCCTGATGCTGAACGGTGGTCGCAAGGTGCTGCTGGTCGAAATGCGCAAGGTGCTGGAAGCCATCAAGGCCCTTGCCCGTACCCATGCCGGCATGCCGATGCTGTCCCGCACGCACGGCCAGACGGCCTCTCCGACCACGCTGGGCAAGGAAATGGCCAATGTGGCCTATCGTCTGGAACGCCAGATCGTCCAGCTCGAAAAGGTGGAAATCCTCGGCAAGATCAACGGCGCCGTCGGCAACTACAATGCCCATCTTTCGGCGTATCCGGATGTGGACTGGGAAGCCAATGCCAGGACTTTTGTGGAGTCGCTGGGCCTGACCTTCAATCCCTACACCACCCAGATCGAGCCACATGATTACATTGCCGAGCTGTTTGATGCAGTGAAGCGTTTCAACACCATCCTGATCGACTTTGACCGTGACCTGTGGGGCTACATCTCGCTCGGCTACTTCAAGCAGCGTCTGAAGGAAGGCGAAGTCGGTTCATCGACCATGCCGCACAAGGTGAACCCGATCGATTTTGAAAACTCGGAAGGTAATCTGGGAATTGCCAATGCCATTCTGGGGCATCTGGCCGAAAAGCTGCCGATCTCGCGCTGGCAGCGTGATCTGACCGACTCCACCGTGCTGCGCAATCTGGGTGTTGGTCTGGCGCACAGCCTGATTGCCTATGAGGCCTCGCTGAAGGGTATCGGCAAGCTGGAGCTTAATGCGGATCGACTGGCAGCAGACCTGGACAATGCCTGGGAAGTGCTGGCCGAGCCGGTGCAGACCGTGATGCGCCGCTACGGCATCGAGAAACCGTATGAAAAACTGAAGGCGCTCACGCGCGGCAAGGCTATCGACAAGGAAACCATCCAGGCCTTTGTGGAAACCCTGGATATTCCTGAAGAAGCCAAGGCTGGCCTGCGTGCTATGACACCGGCCAGTTACACCGGTAATGCGGCTGAGCAGGCAAAAAAGATTTAAGCCAAACGGCTTGGGTTGAAAAATAAACGGCGGTGGATAACCGCCGTTTTTCTTGCTGAACATTCTGGGAAAAAGTGATGAATCCGGATACTCCCCTGCCCCATCTTGGTGGTCTTACCGCCACTGAATTTTTACGTGACTACTGGCAGAAAAAGCCGTTGCTGGTGCGCAATGCGTTCCCTGAACTGGCCTACCGCCTGTCGCCGGAAGACCTGATGGAGCTGGCACAGGAAGACAGTGTCGAAGCCCGCATCGTGCTGGAGAATGGCAAGACTCCGTGGGAGTTGCAGCTGGGACCATTCACGGAAAAATTCTTCAAGAAGCTGCCGAAAAGCCATTGGACGCTGCTGGTGCAGGCGGTTGATCACTATCTGCCTGAACTGGCCGACTATCTGGAGCACTTCTCGTTTGTGCCCAACTGGCGCATCGACGACATCATGGTGTCGTTTGCCACAGAGGGTGGCTCGGTCGGCCCCCATTACGACCAGTACGATGTTTTCCTGCTGCAGGGCATTGGTCAGCGACGCTGGCAGCTGGGCCAGTTCTGTGATGAAAACACCCCTCGGATCGAGGGCACGCGGTTGCGCATCATCAAGGACATGGATGTCACGTTTGACGAGATTGTGAATCCGGGTGATCTCCTTTATGTGCCGCCCGGCATGGCGCATAACGGTGTTGCGCAGAATGAATGCATGACCTACTCCATCGGTTTCCGTGCCCCCGCCCTGGCGCATCTGCTGGATCGTGTGGCTGACGGTGTGCTGGAGGCCTGTGGCAGCCGCGGCCTGGTGACTGATCCGCAGCGTGAGCCTGCGCTGCACCCGGGTGCCCTGACCGATGCCGACCTCGATCGCTTGCGTACGCAGTTGCTGGGCCTGCTGGAGGATCGCGATGCATTGCGCGCCGCCCTGGCCCCCTTTCTGTCAGAGGCCAAGTACGACGATTACGAACCTGAAGGTCAGGAAGCGACGCCAGAGGAAATCACGGCGGCCCTTGCTGCCGGCGCCCCGCTGCGTCGCGACCCGGCTTCGCGCTGCCTCTACACCGTACGTGACGGCCTGCCGGACCAGCTCTATGTAAACGGCCAGCTCATCGGGTTTCCTGCGCACCTTGCTGTGCTGGTACAAAAGCTCGCTGATCAGCGTTGCCTGACCGCTGAGGACCTGGCGCCGTGGCAGGAGGATGCAGAGGCGTTACACTGGTTGCATGAGCAAGTGACAGAGGGTCACTGGTTTGTGGAGTTGATGGATGACAACACCCCCTGATCAAGCGTTTGAACTGGCACTGAACAGCTTTGTGCTGGGCGAATCCGAAGCCCTGGTGCATCTGGAGGGCGAGGACGCCTTTTCGCGCGCCCAGGTCCTGCTGATGCAGCAGGCAAAACGTGAGCTGTTTATCCTGACGCCGGACTTTGAGCCGGAGCGTTACAACGAGGCCGGATTTGCTGACGCCCTCTCCGCCTTTGTCCGGCGCAGCCGTTTTACCGACGCCCGCATTCTGGTAGGTGATCCGGCGCTGGCCATTCGCTGGGGCCATCAGGTTGTGACGCTTGGCCGGCGGTTGAGCAGCAACCTGAAAATTCGTCAGCTGCATGACGAGGATGCCAAGGTTCAGCACATGTGGATGGTGGCTGATGATATCGGCATGCTGCGCCGTGAAGGTGCGGCGGGTTTCAAGGGCATCCTCTCCGCCAAGTCCATTCCGCATGCCCAGCGTGCGCGGCGCCAGTTCATTGAAATGTGGGAACGCTCCACTGAGGTGCCGGACTTCCGGCAACTGCATTTGTGAACGCCCTGCGCTGGCCGGCAATCCTGATG
>JACCDZ010249342.1_pt1 | contig 27672 bp, 26 predicted proteins | sample 7449551 | NCBI WGS metagenome assembly JACCDZ01 (sample SAMN15323452, study PRJNA562643) | freshwater metagenome | isolation source: river surface water | place: USA:Blue River Watershed | collected 2017-08-18 | reverse complement strand
GCATCACTGCGACATTCTGGAGACCGGCAACGACTCTTACCGGTTCAAGCAGCGAAGGAAAAACGGCTGATTTGCCTGGTCAAATTTGGACGCTGTTTGCTGGTCAAAATTCGACGCTGATTGACAGTGAAGGGCGTTGTTTGAGTGCTGCATGACGGCGACTGCTGACGTCCAGACGCAAAAAAGCCGGCTTACGCCGGCATTTTTGTAGTACAAGCCTGAAAGTCCAAGTGACCGTTTCCGGTGCTAACACAATTTTCAAATAAAGCAAAATGTGTCACATCGAAGAATTAAGCATAATCTGTCGTTTCCGACACTTTATGCTTAACGGCACACGTGTTATGTCACCTAGTGACATGAGAAGGTGGTGGCGGCGTCTACAGAATTGTAGTCATATGTTTTTGATTTTAAAAAATTTGTTGTATTCTGCACTTTGCAAGTACCGACAAAAATACCGTCATGCAACGTTAGCTAGGGCTACATTCATTTGATTAACGACCTTACGGTATCTTACGGTCGCTGCAGCAGTGCCATGAAGAACAACTGCTCTCAAGAAGCCTCGGGTTTGTCTCTTAAATGTGTCAGATGGCAATCGCCACTAGGTCTGGACAGGGATAGGTCAAACCCAAAGGAAGTATGGTCAGCCTGCGATTTAGTTAAACGGATGTAACGTTATGTCACGGTGGCTTTGCTAGGCCGGTTATGATATTTTCATGTTGGCTATGGCAAAATCTATTCTTTGGCTCTGCTAACCAAGATATCGCTCAGGAATCTCGTCACTCAGTGCTCTAAGCGCGCGCCAAGGTGTGGGGTGGCCTAGTAAGCGTATTTCAGCTTCCCCTTGAATAAATTCCGCATGGTTTTTCGCCAAATTATCGGCTTGTCTTTTGAGTGCGTAGTCTAGTTTTCGTGCCCAGTCTCCACTTGTTTCACCGTAAAGAATTGATAGCCAAGTGGCTAGTAGAGACTGGCTGCCATACTTGGATAGGCCAACCTCGGAAGGGGAGAGCTTTCTCCAGAGGCTATAGATATCCCCGCAGGCACTGCGGTGCTCTTGGATGGCTAGGCGTAGCTGTTGGATTTTACGAAGATCCCGCAACCAATCGGCAAAGCAGCAAACTTTGTTCATCAAACCGTAAGTGCTCTGAAAGCACAAAGTGAGTGGCAGCAGAAGTAGTGCCATTAACAGGAAGAATCCAATACATGCAAATGGGTAGATGATTCCCGGTTTTCTCGCTGCGTGCCCCGCTTGTGCCAGCATCATGTGCACCAGCGTATTGTTGGGCCACACCCATCGGTAAGCGCGTTGACGGTTTGCCTTCAGCTCAGTTTGACAATAAGTCAAAAGTAAATCGAGGCAGAGTCGCTCCCTATTCAGGTCACCAGGCGTTGCGATGTATGCAATAGTTGATGAGTCTTGTTGGGGGTGATTGGAAGGGGTCATGGTCACGGTGACGATGTGAGTTCAAGCAAGGTAATGGTTAGCACGGCGCATCAAAGCTGGTAATTACCAGCGGCAGCGGGTCGGTCGAGTCTTCAAAGCGTTTTTCAAGCCGTTTTATCAATTGCCGCTATTACTCCGTGTCAGAGGTCCAACTCAGCACCGCGCACTCGCAACCATTCTTTCCTTTCCCTGTAATCCGGCAGCACCTTGTCTACTTCATTCCAGAATGCATCCGAGTGATCTCGATGATGCAGATGGCACAGTTCATGGACGATGATGTAGTCGATGATGGTCAACGGAGCCATGAGGCACTTCCAGTGGAAATGCAGGTCGCCATGTTTGGTGCATGACGCCCATCGGTAACCCAGATCCTTGATCTGGACATCGCCCGCTGTTACACCAACCTTGGCAGCGAAATACGCAACACGCTTTTGAATTCTTGGAAGACCTTTGGTCTTGTAAAAAGCCTCGAATACTTGATGGGCTGCTTCTTGGCCGCCACTTTCGACAACCTCGCGTAGCAGGCAGAAACGACCTTCTTTCAATTTAAGTGGTTCGTTTTGCTCGGGCACCAACTGCAATCGGTAACTACTACCCAGATAAAGAAAGCTCTCACCGCTAACCCATTCTCTGGTCACGCGAGTGGCATTGAGGTCACGCCATTCCGCCAGATTGCGGTAGATCCACATCCGCTTGGCCAAAATGGTTTCATCCACTTGCTCAGGTGTCATCCGCTTTGGCGGGCGAACGGTGATGATGCCATCGCGTTCGATCACGATATCCGTAGTCTGACGGTTCGAGCCAGGTAGCAGGTGGTACTCGATATCACGCACTTGGCGTAGTTGCATCACACACTCCCTGCTCGAGCCGTGTTGACCAGCTCATTGTGGCGGTTTTTGGCCAGTTTCATGACTTCTACGGCCACGCGTTCACGATTGAGTTTCAGCTCATCGATGCCAGTCTTGGTGATCTCGGTCTTGATCATTCCACGCACGCGCTTCTGTTTGTCGGGGTTTTGCCAGAAATCGATACTGACAATAGTCTCTTGCAATATTTCCACGGTGGTTTCCATCAGTGCTTTGAATGCAGGCTTGTCTGCATCATTGACTGAACCACTCGCAAAACCAAGCTGAACGATGTGTTCGTAGAAGGTGGTCGCTTCCTTGCTCATCCCTTCTTCGCCTTGTTGGCGCCCTGCGATAGCTTCCTTGCGAAGCTCTGCCAGTTTTTCGGCCAGCAGATCCCATTCGTCGTGGTGTTTTTCGATCAGAGCATCGACTTTTTCCGACAAACTCTTGTAGAAGGCGGGATCTTCATCATGGTGAACGGTGCAGTGCTTGCGAATGGCGTGTTCCATCTCACTCGCCTTGGCCTCGTCGTTTTTGCCTGCGTGTGCGGTCAGTTTTTCGAGGAAATCTTCAGCCAGCAACTCAACAGGGGGTACCTTGGGATTAATACCCAGACTGATCAGATGCTCGTTGATAAGGGCCTTCACTTTTTCACCCGCACTGCCAAGATCAAGACTGCTATCCTTGTAGCGCTCCTTGGTCACCTGCAGGATATAACCAAAGCGCTTTGCGGGTACACGGTAGGGCTGTGCCGATGAGTTGGGCAGAATGATGTCCAGACTCATCAAGAATTTCTTGAAGAACACCTCAAAGTCAGCGCGCTTCTTGTCATCCTTGAGTGCCTTCACGGCCTCATGCACGACAGCGGCCTCGGCATCCAGATTGGGCAGTTCGCCATTCACGAAGGCTTGTATCTGTTTGATGCCCAGTGCGGTGAAGTGCTGCAGCAGCCGCTGGTAGCGCTCTTCCAGCACCGGCAGCTCCGAGGAGATATTCTTCATCCCGTCGTGCAGTTCCTGCAGTTCGTCACTGGCAGCATACAGGGTCAATGCATCGGTCAGATGGTTGGCCAAACCGATGTAATCGACGATATAACCGCGCTGCTTGCCCTTCTTCACGCGATTGGTGCGGGCGATCGCTTGCAGCAGGGTGTGCTCGCGCAGTTTCTTGTCGATATACATCACCTGCTCGATAGGCGCGTCAAAGCCGGTCAGCAGCATGTCGCACACGATCAGAAAGGCAATCCCGGTGTACTCCTTGTCCGGGTCTTCAAGATCGAAGCTACGGCAGAAGTTCTCCACCGCATTCATTCGCTGAGCTTCTTTGCGTGCCTGGGTGATGTAAGCAGCCTCATTGGTGCCGTCCGACGACACCACAACAGCGGTCTTGAGAAAACGCAGTCGTTGGATCAGATCGTTATCTGGCAAGGGCTTGGCCTCTTCTCGTGCCAAACGCTCGGCCAATGCTGCCTTGATGCCGTTTTGGTATCGGATGCACGCCAGCTTGGAGTGGCACACCACCTGCGCCTTAAAGCCATTGGGCAGAATGTTGTCGACATAGTGCGCCACCATGTCACGCGCAATGGCGTTGATGCGGTTCTCGGCCTCCAGAATGTCGCCCGTTGCGCCGTACTTTTTCTTGATTGCCAGCAGCTCTTCTTCGCTGCGGTCGCGGAATAGATCCTCAAAAGCTTCATCGAAAGCGTGCTTTTCGTTCAGCGCGCTGTCAGCGGTTTTACCCTCGTAGAGAATCTGTAACGTCGCCCCGTCGTTCACCGCATCCATCAGTCGATAGGTGTCGATGTACTCGCCAAAGCGCTTGTGGGTTTTCTTTTCGCCGTGGCGCTCGGTGATCAGTGGCGTGCCGGTGAAAGCAATGCGTGTGGCGTTGGGAAAGGCTTCAAACAGGTTGTCGCCCAAGTCAGAGCTTTGCGTGCGGTGGGCTTCGTCAATCATCAGGATGATGCGGTCCGACGTATTGACCACCCCGAAAGTCTTGCCCGAAGGCATGGCCAGGTAAGTACCCAGTGCTTCCGCCACGGTGTTGGTTAGCGTTTGCTTGTGCTCCTGGAACTTGTGGATCATCACCATGCTGATGTCCGAGCTGTCCGTCGAGAGATGCTGTCGCAGGCCCGCCCGGGTTTCGATTACATTGACTCGCCCGCCAATCAATGTGGCAGTGTCGCCTAGTTGTTCTTCCAGGTCTTGCCGGTCGTTTACCAGTACGATTTTGTAGTCAGCCAGGTCGCGGCTGGCGCGCAGCATGCGTGCCAGAAACACCATGGTCAAAGATTTACCGGAACCTTGCGTGTGCCACACTACGCCGCTCCGCTCGGTGGCCGTTTCGCCAGTGCGCAAGCGTTCGACAATCTTGCTGGCCGCGCGGAATTGCTGGTAGCGGCACACGACCTTCACCCTTGGGCCACCATCCGTGTCCATGAATACGGCGCTAGTGCGCAAAATCTGCAGCAGATTCGTCTTGTTCAGCATGCCAGCAATCAGCAACTGCTGGGCATTCAGCCCAGACAGCCCGGCATCGTCGGCGGGATGGAGCGTCTTCCAGGCATAGAAATGCTCTTCGCCCGAGGTGATGGTGCCGTAGTCGGCCTGCAGGCCGCAGCTACGCACCAGCATCAGGCTGCTAAAGAACAGTCGGGGCTCGCCTTCCTTCAGGCCGGAGGCTTCGGTCTCCTTGCGGCGGCGCATGTAGCGCTGCAGCTGTATAAAAGCTTCCTGCATCGGGTTGGAACAAGTTTCCGAACCCTTCTTGCACTCCACCACTACCAGCGGAATGCCGTTCACGAACAGTACGATATCCGGAATAATGAAAGCCTTCACACAGCCCGGTGTGTCGATGCGGAACTGGTTGATGGCGTGAAACTGATTGTTCGCCGGGTTGTGGAAGTCGATCAACCGTACTACTGGGTCGGTCTCTCCGGTCAGCTCGTTTACATCCACCTGTGCCTTGAACAGCATGCCCTGTACCGCCTCATTGGCCTCCAGCAAGGTACGGTTAGGGTGGCGCAGTAGTTGGCCGCGTAGATCTTCCAGCTGCCGGCTGGTTAACCATTCCTGTTTGTCATCGGTGCAGTTGATCTGTCGTACAGCACGATCAAACACGTCAGGTAGCAGGCACTGGCGAAAGTTGTCTCGCAGGCTGGGGGCCGCATCTTGTGGTACACCGGTACCTTGATCGATAACCGTCCAGCCCAGCTCAGCCAGTTGCTGCAAGAAAGGGCGTTCCACCTCCGTGTATTCGCTCATGCCGCCCCCTGCGCCAGTTCAGTCGCGGGTTGAGTCAGGCGTTCCAGGGCAATGCCCAGTGCTCGGTCGTCAAACAAGCGATCTTTGCGGGCCGCAGCATCCGGGCCGCCGCGCCAGTGGCGCAGCCCCTCACGCAAGGCGGGCACGGTGGGCGCTACGCCTTCACGAACCAACAGCCAGTCCACTGTGGCCAGCAGCTCCATGCCAAAGGGTGATTCAAAGCCATCAATCAGCGCGGTGGTGGCCTGCAGTGCTGGCGTATAGTCCTTGGCCTCGCTCTTGAGGTAAGTCTGAACAAAGGCCTTGCGCTCATCATCGAACCAGATCACATCTAAAGGGTCGGCGTCGCTGATGCGCTTTTCAGCGTGCAGGTAGCTGCCGTCCAGCCCTTCCAGCAAATGACGCAGGCGATCTGCATAAGGGCCGTACTTGTTGGCCTCAAAGCGAAGATCTAGCGGTTTCAAGCCGAGCTTTTCTATTTCGCGCTCCAGAAACCACGCCAGCTTCTGGATCTCCAGCAGGCTGCACTCCATGCCCAGCACCCAGTAGCGGCGTACCAGTTCGGCAATCAGCGCACGTGCGATAGTCAGCTTCTCAACCCCAGTGCGCTTGGCCACGTTCTGGTACTGCTTGGTAGGTTCGAACACCAGGATGTCGATGTCCAGGTCACCCAGCGCCCGCTCGATCTGTTCGCGTACCTCAGCCCATGCCAGGCCGCCGTTACCCGCGCCCAGCGGCGGGATGGCGATGGACTTGACCTGTTGCTCGATCAGGAAGCGGCGCAGATCCTGCAAGCCTTCTACCACCCATTCCATACGCGATGGCGCGCGCCAGTCCTGCTTGGTGGGGAAGTTGATGATCCAGCGCGGGCCATCCAGCTCTGCAACTTGCGTGACGAACATCTTGCCGGTCTGCACTTCTTTGGCTTTGCAGGCTGCAACGTACAGACGGAAGTTCTCGTCGAACCGCTCCTTGAACATCAAGGCAATGCCTTTGCCCATCACACCGACGGTGTTGACGGTGTTCACCAGCGCCTCGGTGCGCGCCTCCAGTAAATTGCCTTGCGTGAATGTAATCATCAGAAATACCACCCTGTTCGGGCATAAACCGGCAGGTTCAGCTGGCGGGCCTGAATCTCCTGCTCAATGCGTTGTTTCAATGTTTCCGTATAGCACACGATGCCCAGAAGCCCACTCACTGGCAAGTGCTGGCGTATCAGTGCTTCGGCCTGATAGCGTTCGAACTTGGCTGGATCTTCCGGGTCACGCTTGAAATCCCGGTGTTGCAGCAAAGGCCAATCGATCTTGTCCAGGTCAGCCAGATCAGAATAGTAGTTAGACCACTGGTAGTAGGCGTGGCTATCGGTGAACAAAAACGGCAAGCCCAGTCCGGCAATACGGTGCAGGCTGGACACCAGAATCACGATTTCCTCATTCGGCCGACGCTGTATGCCGCCCCAGCCGGTGTGGATGTTGCGCAGCATGGGTGAGAACGGCGTGAAGTAAAACGGCACATAGTCGTTCAGCCAGCCGCCCGGCGGCAGCGGCACCGGATGATGTGCCCGTTTGTCGATCAGCTCCGGGTTGCCGATGTTTACCCAGCTCGGCGCCTTCACCGCGCTGTTGCCGCAATGCAGGCCGTTGTCCAGAATCCACAGCAGATTGTCACGGTGGACGATGCGCCAGATCAGCGCCTTCTCCGGGTTAAGGTTGGGATAGTGGTTAGCCATCGCCCACCTCGGGTTCTGCAACCTTGACGGGCACTTTGCCGGTGAGCAGGTCGTGCATCAGGCCTCGCTTCTGAGCATTCAACTTAAGCCCCGCGCTTTTATACGTCCTGATGCAATCGGCCACCTTGCACAATTTTCCAACAATTGCCTTTTGCTCAGAAGGATCAGGCACAGCAATGAGCAGTTGCTGGACCGACTTGGAGTTAAGTTTTGCCATGCTTGCGGATGTACCTACTGCAAGCGCTGTCAAACGCTTGCGAGTTGCCGGCATTAGTAGTTGAGCCTCAAGAAAATCGGCATCAAGGGCATCAACCAGTTTCAGACGCATCATCAAATCAGGGTAAATGGCTGGCGATCCAATGTCCTTGAAAGTGCCGCACAAACCAACCAATTCGGGTGTGTTCGCTCGGCTGATTAAAAAATCACCGTCCGAGAGAAGTGCGCCGCTAACAATGGCAGCATTTCTAGGCGCATTTTTGAGTTGTTTGGCTTCAAACCCATCAGATGTTAGACATCCAAGACCGAGAACGTAGAGACCTTGCCAAGAATCAACTTCGCGTGGGGAATAGCCATTTTTTGGAGGGGCCTTCAACAACTTGCCGAGCGGATCAATCCGCCACTCCCTCGGAATCCACCCAATCGCCGTTTCCTGATACAGCTCAGGTGCCTGTTCGCGGGGTGGCCGTAGTTGGCCGCACGGCAACACGCCACGGATGAACAGGTCGTGCATCAGGCCGGCCTTGATCTGCTGGTATTTGGCGATCAGGGCTTCGGTTTTTTCGATGGCAGTGTCGATGCCGGTGAGGATGGCGGCGATTTTTTTCTGCCGAGGTAGTGGCAGAAAGGGGATATCTACAGTCTTAACAAACTGTGAATTCAATCCCGGCTGGGCGGACCCGGTAATGCGCCTCTCAATCTTGTTCCTTGTCTCAGGAAGCAGTACGCAGTAATACAAATAACGCTGATTCAAACAATTTGGATCGCGTGATCGCAAAATGAAGACGTGCTCATTAACAGCCGCTTCCTCGAAGTCAGCCTCGTAGAAGCCAACTTTCCCAGTCTGCGCACCGTCCTTGTTGATCAGAACATCATCTCGCAACAGCCTTCCCTTTGGCATAAGTTTGAAGAACGAATACGGAATCCGCTTCAGCTCTTCATATGTCATTCCGCCACTCGATAGAATGTTCTCCCCCCCGATGCTTGGAACGCCATCGGTATCGGAAGATACGCCTCCGGACGGCCGTTTTCCGGAAATTGGCGGTAATAGGACTGAGCCAAGTGGAACGTATTGAGGCTCACTCATACCCCAACTCCACCAGAAAGTCCTGCAACGCCTTGGCCGCCTTATCACGCTCGACTTCAATTTGCTTCGCCGTGACCGCGTACTTGCCCCACAAGTTCTCGACGGCGGTGATGCAAGCGCGTTGATCCGCCCGCAGGTATTGCTGGTAGCTGTCGAACAGCAGTTTGCCCAAGCGATCGACAATGACCTGCCGTGCTTCGTCCTGGCTGATCTTCAGGCGTGCCTGTTCCACCAGTTCGTCTTTCATGGCCTCTGTAGACTTGATGGTGGCCTTCAGTACTTTGGCTTCGTCTTCCAGTGCCTTGTGCTTGGCCAGCGTGGCTTCGATGCGTGCAGCGGTGGTTTTCGCCTGCTGGCCAGCGGTCATGGCTGATTCGATCACTGACGTGAAAGTGGAAACGTGCCCCAGGGAGGCAGCGAGATCGAGCACGCGCTGCCCATTGCAAAACTGTGCGTCGCCTTGGACATAGCCTTCGGTGCAATAGAAACCCTTTTTCGCACCCTTCGGTAGCAATCCTGTCACCTTGATTTCAATGAACAGATCGCTGGCAGCATCCTTTAGCGTTTTGAGTTGGCCTTTCCATTTGGCGTTGGTGGTGTTTAATTCGTTTTTAAGGCTTGAAACCTGACTGGCAGGCAGCACGCCGATGTCATCGCTGTCTTCAAAATCTTCTTCGCTGGCGGCGGCAAACAGGGCTTGCAGCTCGGCCAGGCGGGCATGTTGTTGCTCCAGTTCTGCGAGCACCTCGGGGAACTGGCTTTGCAGGATGTCTTCATCCGGAATCAGCTCCGGCCCCCAGCCGCTGGCCGCGATGGATTTGAAGTCGGATACCAGCCCTTTGTAGTAGTTGGCAAAAGCGCCGCGTACCTGATAGCGGTTCAGCAGCTGCTGGCGGGCAAACGTGCGCTCAATACTGTCCAGCAAGGTCGCGCGCACGGCGTAAACGTTGCGGCCAACGTTCTGATGAGCGGTTTGCTGGTTGTCGGTATCGGGAGCCAGTGCTTCAATCACGGGCAAGTGCTGCTGCCACCAGGTTGCCAGCTCGGTCATGAACCGGGCATGGCGTTGAATCACACTCTCGTGGCTGTTGATGTGCGGGGCGATGCTGCGCTTGTCGCTTACTGCGGCGGCAAAGTCGGCGTAGCAGGTGCCGTGCTCTGCCGCATCACGAGGCACGAAGAGGCTTTCGCGCAGCCCGGCATAGTTTTGCCAGAAGTGGCCCAAGGCATCGATTTCGCTGACCGGTACGCCACCGTGCAGGTGGGCGCGCACATCGTGCGGCTCTGGCGGTGGGGTGTTGTCCACGTAGCGGCGGATATTGCAGTTGTAGTCTTCTGCCTTGATGTCGGCCACTGGCACGCGCTTGGCGTAGCCTTCGATATTCTGGCCATCGCGATAGGCATGGACGATCTTGTCGATGTCTTCCGGGCGCAGGTGATTCTGCGCCTTGCCTTCGCGGTATTCGCGGTCGGCATTGATGAACAGCACGTGGTCGCGCTGCTTGGCACCATCCTTGTTCAGCACCAGAATGCAGGCCGGAATGCCGGTGCCGTAGAACAGATTGCCAGGCAAACCGATGACGGCCTCCAGGTAGCCCCGTTCGATGAAGTATTGGCGTGCTTCACGTTCTTCACCACCACGGAACAGCACGCCGTGCGGCATGACGGTAGCCATGCGGCCATTGCTCTTGAGTACGGCCAGCATGTGCTGTACGAACATCAGGTCGGCTTTCTTGCCTGATTCCGGCATCCAGACGTGGAAACGGCCAGGGTAGGCGATGGGCTCTTTTTTCTTCGCGCCGCTGCCGTCGTCCTTGGATTTGGTTTTGGCGTAGTTCTGGCTGAAAGGCGGGTTGGCGAGTACGCGATCGAAGCGGCGCAGCTCGTTGTTCTCGTCTTTGTGCTGCGGGTCGGCCAAGGTGTCGGCGTTGCGGATATCGGCATGCGAGATGCCATGCAGCAGCATGTTCATCTTGCAGATGGACCAGGTGGTGCCCATCTTTTCTTGCCCGTTGAGCGACAACTCGGCAGCGTCGGCCCCGCATTCACGTAGGTAGTCCCGCGCCTGGATCAACATGCCGCCCGAGCCAACGGTCGGGTCATACACACTCATACCTTCTTTCGGGTCGCAGATTTCGACACAAATGCGCACTACCTCGGCCGGGGTGTAGAACTCGCCCGCCTTCTTTCCCGCCGAATCGGCAAAGTACTTGATCAGCCATTCGTAGGCGGCACCGAGCAGGTCGGGAAATTCAAAATCCTCATCCCGCAGCGGAATCTTCTCGAAGTTCTGGATGAAATCGACCAAGGTGTCGTCATCCAGCTTGTTCTGGCCGTAATTGCGGTTGAAGTTGATGTTGCCCTTGAGTACGTCCTGCAGGGCATCGGCGTTTTCTTCTTCCAGTGCCTCTAGCGCCTTGTTCAGCGTGGAGCCGACATTCTCCTTAACGTGCTTGAGCGCGGGGCGTAGCTCGGGCTTGCCGCTTGACATGTCTACCCAGGGCTCGTTCCAGCGCGCGCGTGGCGGTACGAAAAAGTACTTGCCTGTGTATTGGTCCGGGTCTTCAAGGTTCAGCTTGATATCGGCTTCGGACAAACCGGCGGCTTGGCCTTCCTTCTTTATTTCTTCACGACGCTGATCGAAAAGATCGCTGGCACGCTTGAGAAACAGCATGCCGAAGATGTATTCCTTGTACTCGCTGGCATCCATATTACCGCGCAGGGCATCACAAGCTTTGAGCAGCAAGCTTTCCAGGCGGGCAAGGGTGAGTTTGGCAGTGGCCATCTTTCAGTCTGTTCCTTGGTTTTTGTTATTTATGCTGCTTAATCCAGTACCACCAAAAATTCGGTGACCAATGCTGTGGGGCGTGTTTGCCGGGCATTTTTTGTCAATGCCACCAGCCCGTAACCTTCCATCATGTGCAGTGTGCGCGACAGGTTGGGTACCTGCCGTCCCGACAGTGCGGCCAACTCTGTCATGGTCTTGGGCTTGGCCTGACGGATTAGCCGCAGTAAAGCGCGGTTGTCCTCTGATAACACAGCCGCCAGCGTGGCTATTGACGGAAACCAGATGGTCGGTACCTGCTTTCCGGGGGCCATGGTATTAACTGTATCAGTGGGGCAAATGCCGACTATGCAACGCTTCATGGCGAATGCTTCTGGAGCAAGAAAAATTGGCAGTTATTGTATCAGTCTGACACAACGGTAACGAGGAACTGGAAGGCTATATTTCCTGCCTTCTTTGCTTGGCTTCTTGATCGTTCTGCGCGTGAGTGGTGGTGTCACTCATCATGCTCAAGTTCGCATAATCCTTAAATCAATCGCTTTGGGCAGAGAGGTGCGGGTAGCCGATTTACGCGTTATTACCTGTGTGTATGTGCAAAAGCCGCTGCCAATGCTGCCAAACTACCAATTGTGGGTTTAAGTGGCTGATTTTATTGCCAGGTGGCGTTGGCAGACGGTGGGGCTGATGCTGTCAATTTTGGCAGCATGTGGGGATGTGTCGTTATCTTGGGCGGCTGGTTTTTTTGCGCACTGCCAACGCTGCCAACACACTGCCAATAGAAGAACCCTTATCTGGCGGGGGTTTAACCGCTTAATTGGCAGTTTGGCAGTGTTGGCAGTGACTATTTCGTCGCGTGAGGTTTGCTCAGAGCCTGTTCAAAGTTTTTTGAGCAAGAGGCATAAGAAGGCAAGTAAGAAGGCAGGGTGGATGAATTGCAGGCTGGTATTGAGTAGTCGCTCGCAGTTCTTCCACAGCCGCCTATTCTTTTCTAGCCAAGCGAAGCTGCGCTCGACAACCCAGCGCTTGGGCATCACCTTGAAGGTATGCAGCTCGCTTCGCTTGGCAATCTGCACCGTGACGTCCTTACCCAGAATCTCGCGCACGCCCTCGGCGAAAGGCTCGCCCACATAGCCGCTATCGGCCAGCAGGCTCTGCACCCGATTCAGCCTGGGTTTGCATCGCCGCAGGGCCTGCAGCGCCCCCTTGCGATCCGTCACCTCGGCAGTGGTGACGGCCACCGCGTGCGGCAGGCCCTGTGTGTCCACGGCAAGGTGACGCTTGATGCCCGAGACTTTTTTACCTGCGTCATAGCCCTTCAGTGCCGCCGTGTCCGTGTTTTTCACGCTCTGCGCGTCCACGATCAAGAACGTGCTGCAGGCGTTGCGCTCCTGTTTCTCTCGGGCCACGCCAACCTGATTTTTTAAGCGCCTGCTCCAGCAGGCTGCCGCCTTCACGCGGCTCGCTCCAGATGGCAAAGTACGAATGCACGGTGCGCCACTTGGGAAACGCTTCGGGAAGCATGCGCCATTGGCAACCGCTCCTGAGCAGGTACAGCACCGCGCAAAACACTTCGTACAAATCCACTCGCCGAGGACTCGTCTTCTTGCGCGCGCTTTCCAGTAGCGGCTTGATGACTTCAAATTGTTCGCGGCTGATGTCGCTTGGGTAGCTTTTTCTCACCCCCAGAGTTTCTCACATTCAACAGTGAACAGAGACTTTGAACAGGTTCTCAGGAGGGGCTGGGGGTAGCGTCTGGCGCTTCGGTTCGTAGCCGCATGCGGTAGACCTGGCCAATGTCCTTGCCGCCATTGACTGTCCAGCCATTGCGGCCTGATGGGCGCTCTAGCATGCCTGCCTTGTGTAACACCTCGCAGGCGCGGCGTGCTTCGTAGCCGGCGATGATTTCTGTTTTGAATGCGCCGGGTATGAGCATGAACAGGGTTTCGTTGCTCTCGTAGCGTTTGTATCCCATCAGGCGGTGGATGACCGGCTCGGTATCGCTCATGGGGAGGGTGACAAAGCGGGAATACTGGTTGCTCATCAAGACGTGTTCGGCCTGCTCGATCAGGCGGGTATCGTCGCGGCTGGCGGTGCCGAATGCGGCCAACCAGCGTTGCCATGTGCGGGTGATGCCGTCTTGTGCCTCGCTTGCTGTCCAGCCGGTCAGGCCGGCGAGGGTGGCCATCTCGACGGCGGCCAGCAAGATGCCGAATTTGCGCGTGGCGCGGCTGATTGTCGGGTCGGCCCCCGCCGGGATCATGGCCATCATTCTTTGCTGGGCGTCATTGACCCGCGTACTGACATTGACGCGATTGTTCATGAGCCACAGGACAAAGGCGCGACCCAGGGTGCCGTAGTGGGTGCGGGCGGCCATGGTCAGGGTGTTGGCGAAGGCATCGCCACTTGGCAGGTGGTGCAGGTGGTCAAAGGCGCGATACGCCCCGCTATCTGCCGGGATGTCTAACAGGCGGATCTCTTGCCCGCCGCGTGGTGTCTGCCCGCCTTCGGTCAGAAATTGGCTCATGCCGACTTCGCCGGAGGACATGAGCGACAGCAGCCAGGTACGTTTGGCTCGGTTGCCGCCTTCTTTGGCGCCTTGCAGGCGGGAGGCACCGTTGAGCATGGCGTAAATGGCCGGGGCGATTTTTCTGGCGTCACCAGCGCCGATTTCGTCCAGATACAGTAGCCGGTCATTGCTGGCCTCGGCTTCATTGGCCAGGCCAATGGTGGTGCCGTTCCAGGTATTGAGCTGCCTTACCGGATCGCCCCAGACGCTGGCAGCCACGTCGCCGCAGGTGCTCTTGCCGGATGAGGTGAGTGCATGCAGATGCAAGCCGATGCCATCGCGGGCACCGATAATGGCTAGCAGTGCACCGGCCAGCGCGCAGGCAATGCTGGCAATCAGGAGCGGGTTATTGCGGGCAAGGGCGCCGACATTGGCCTGCCAGTCGCCCAATGAGCCTGCTGGCTGGTAGGCGTGGGCTTTGCTCATGTCTCCATTGAAATGGATGGGGGAGGCGGGTGTGCCAATCACCTCGCCGCTGGGCAGGATGTAGGCACCATGCTGCCAGCCGCTCATGGTCACGATGTCGTGCCAGGTGCGCGGTGCCCCTTTTTGCAGCCAGTAGGCCAGCTTGGTTTGTCCGGCGCGCTCCGGGGTGATGGTGAGGCCGCCATTGCGTAGCCGTGCCCAGCCTTCGCGCTCGCCGATTTCGGCATTGGGCAGGGCAAGGGAAATGCTTTCACCGTTCCCTTGGCGCTTCCAGTGCATCAGGATGTGCTGCCGCTTGCTTTCGTCGGCGCCGCAGCCTTGCAGCTCCAGCCAGTCGCACAGCCAGATCGGGGGCTGCTCGATCATCTCGCCGCTATCTTTGTCGCGTTTGACGCCGATGTAGTACACGCCATCTTCTCGGGTTTCGTAGCGTGGCATGGGGCCATGGGTGGCGGTATCGCTGCTCATCATGTTTGCTGTCTTGTCTTGTGAAACGATTGCTAGAACCTGCTGTGCCACGGCATCTGCCCCAGCTAGCTGTTGCAGGTCGTTAAAGTCAGAGGGGGCTTAGTCGTGGGCTTGCTGGTGTCGGGCGATTTGTGCCGGTGTAAATTGCGGCAATACCACTTCGCCGCGCGATTTGAACTGTGCCGCCGCTTTGTGGGCGGCCTGTTGTCCGGTCTGGCTGGTATCGGTATCGCCGCACACCAGCACCTGCACACCATCCGGCAGCATTGCAGCCAGGCTTTGTGCCACTGCCACCAGATTGTGGGCGGTGAAGGCCACGACGACCGGCAGGGCGGTGGCCTGATGCAAGGTGCAGCCGGTTGCCCAGCCCTCGCACAACAGTACGGTGCGGGTGTGCTGTAGCGTGCCCAGTAGCAGTGAGGTGCCCTTGATCTGGCCACCCGCCTGAAATGTCTTGCGGCCATCCTTGCCGATGTATTGTGCCGACACAATCTCGCCGTCTATTCGCGCGGGGATAATCAGCATGTCACCCGTTTGCCTGGCCCCGTGCGCCGTGATGCCCTTGGCCTGCAGGTAAGGGTGCTCAGGGTTTGCCGGGCTGGCGCTGTCCCATTGCTGGCGGGCCTTGGCTTTGGCTTCGTCGCGCTGCTGCTGGGTCAAGGCATCGGCCGCAGCCATTGCGGCCAACCTGTTGGCTTCGATGCTGGCGCGTTCTGCTGCGCAGGGTGGTTGATAGGGCTGCTCAGGGCGGTAGCCGTGTTGCATCGCTTCGGCAAACAGGCTGGCAATGGTGACGCGGCCTGCAGGCTTGATGCTTTTCCAGACTGATTTGGTTGCCTTGGGCTGATAGTTCTTTGCCGTCTGGCTCCAGTCATCCCACAGGGCAAAGCCGGCTTCGCCAAGCTCGGATTTAATCGCCATGGCCATGCGAACCCATGTGTCACGCTCGTGGGCATCGACATGAACCAGGGCGGCGCGGATGGTATCGGCCGGGTGGTAAGGTGCATTCATCTTGTCGCTCCTTGGCAAAAAGCAGGCAAGCCGCTCCCCTTGCCGGTCAAGGCAATCATTTTTGACATGGGGTTTACCTTTCGATGATCTGGCGGATGGCGGGACGATCCAGCAGGGCCATGCGGGCGCACTCCAGCGCCGAGGCGGCAATCAAGTCCCATTGGTCGCCAGTGCGACAGATATATGAGGTGACCTGGCCCTCATGATTCACGGCCACCACGACGAGTGCCGGACAGTGTCCTGCCAGCTCTTGTGCCATGATGTCGGATAACGGATTGGCGGTGATGATTTGATGGATGGTGGGGTTCATGCCGCAGCCTCCAGCCTTGCAAGATGTTTCCCGGTGAGAGAAATGAATGCGCCGATAGCATCGGTGGGCTGATGTGCCGGCCGGGGCCAAGTGGCAGCCAGATTTTTTCTCTGGCGCATAAATTTTGCTGTGGTGCTTGAGTCGCACGGATGTATTTCGGAGCAATGGGGGGAGAGTGGCTGGTGTCATGCAGATAGCCTCCCTGCCGTTGGCCGGAACAGACGGACAAAGTCATTCACCCGGCGCTTGGTCTCCTGATAGGCCGCCTCATGGCCACTACCTGCCGTCAGCGTGTCGGCAATGGCGACATTTACCAGCTGGTAGGCAGTGCTGATGACGTTACATTGTGCGGCATCAAGCGAGTCACGCTGGCCTGCCTCAATACCCATTGCCTTGTTAATCATCCGCTCGATGTTCGAGTGAAAAATCCCTTCTGGCACCATGCTGCCATGGTTGGTCGCATGGTTTGCCATCTGCCGAGTGGCATTGTGTGCCAGGTGGTAGAAAGGCAGGTACTGGTCATCATGGGTGTGCTGGTGTTGCCGCGCCTCACCAAAGGCTTTTACCAAGCGGAATTTCACTTCTACCGCTCGTACCGTATTGCGGGACAGGGTGGCGGCAAAGTAGGCTTGATCTTCGTTTAGTAGTGCGATGCGTACCGGCATACCCCCTTTGGAGCCTTTCGGGGGTTTCTGCATTTGAAATGTGACTACTCCGAAGGCTTCAAAGTGTGGAAGGTGGCTTTCGATATTCTGTAGCAATGCCCGGTTTTCAATGTTCAGTTCAGCGGCAATCATACGGCTGTCGATCCGCGCCCCATCCTTGGTCAACACCAGCGGGAAGTAGCCGGTTTGCAGTGTGTGCTTGCTCATTGCACGGCCTCCTTGCCCTGTTCGTCGAGCCACTGGCGGATGTTCTCTGCCTTCCAGGCTGTAACACGCTCGGAAAGTTTGATAGGGGCGGGAAAGGTGCCAGCTTTTACCCTTCTCCAAAGAGTCGATGCGGAAAAGGGCAGAATGCCGAGTTTGCCGGTTTTGGCATCGCCTACCAGCAAAGGCAGGCGAACGTATCCGGTTTGGGGGAGAGTGATGATATGTTGTGCCATTCAGTTACACCTCTTGGGTCGTTGTGAATGGCTGCATCTTGTCTTGAAGCTAGGAACGATCGTTATGTAGATAATTCGTGATTTTTGAATTTAACTACAATCCTCTTGTCATGTTCTGTACTTCTTGCATGCCAAACCCACTCTGTATCTCGTAGTCCTCCGGCACCAGCTTGAGTGCTGTTGCCAGCTCTGCAATCAGATCATGTCGTGGAGAGCTGGGCCCAAACAGATGATTGCGATGGTATTCGACCATCTGGCGGCAGAATTTGACTAACCTTGCCATTTCCGTATTTTTTTGCCTAGCTGCAATAGGTGGAGCAATGGCAAGCCATTCTGCATAAATGAGCATGGCTCGTAGATGAGTCAGTACGCCGTCGAGTGTAATGTGAGTCAAGTCTTCAGCCACTTCTTCATACAGCTTTGCTGTTTGAGCTTGCTCAGGCTCTAATAGATGGATTGATGAGTGCACTACTTTTGACATTTCACGGAAGCGATGATTGGTGAAATATTCCGAATTAAAAATCTCAAATAACAATCCTTCCGCCTTGTTCTTGATCGACTCTAGGTGCTTGAGGCGCTCACTCTTGGTATGTGACATTGGCTCAAAAGTCATCGCCCTCCGAATCGCGCACCAGTAAGCAACAATAGGGTCAGATTCTGTTATGAGCTTCCGGACAATTAATTGTCCGTCTGACGTCGGAATGCCATCAGGAAATTTTGCCGTAGACTCGCCCAGTTGCATTGACACCTTTCCCCAGAACTCGGAGAGTGCTGGGTCTGAAATTAGCGTGCCGAGCGCTGGATGTGGCTCTCGTTGGTATCTGTTAACTAATACCTCTGGGGCCCACGCTTGAAATTCCATATTGAAATTGCTCCGGTCAAACTGAGTTATTGCATCACAACATTTATGCCACCCAGGCGGCTACGCAGTCTTAAAAAGGGGAGTAATCTTGGCCCCACTCTTCAGTGCTTCTAAGTAGTCTGCCCAAGACTGCATCATCCGATGTCGCTCAGGAAGGTATTCGGCGTAGTTGTAGGTTGCCCGGATACTGTTTCGCTCGGCATGCGCCATCTGTCGCTCGATAGCATCACGATTCCAGCCTTGTTCATTGAGTAGGGTTGAAGCCATGTGCCGGAAGCCATGCCCTGTCATGGTGTCTTTGTCGTACCCCAAGCGACGCAAGGCCGCATTAACGGTGTTTTCAGACATTGGGCGCTGCAGCGAACGAGCGCCAGGGAACACAAACTTACCTTGCCCCGTAAGTGGGTATAGTTCCTGCAAAATGGCAACTGCCTGCCTTGAAAGTGGAACAATATGTTTTTCCCGCATCTTCATCCGTTCAGCGGGGATTACCCACAGTCCATTTTCTAGATCGATTTCAGTCCACTCGGCGTGCCGCAACTCTCCCGGCCGGACAAATACCAATGGTGCTAATTGCAAAGCGCAACGCGTTGTCAGCGTGCCTAGGTAGCCATCTATTGCACGTAGCAGCTCGGCAATTTTTGCGGGTTCAGTAATCGTTGCGAAGGATGTTTTGACGACAGGCGTCAGGGCACCCACTAGATCGGCGGCTGGATTGTACTTAGCTCGCCCAGTGGCAATGCCATAGCGAAACACCTGTCCAGCATTCTGCATGGCACGATGGGCTGTTTCGACCGCGCCGCGTTTTTCGATGCGCTGTAAATTGGCAAGTAGCTCTGGAGCGGTAATCTCTGCAATAGGTCGATTACCTAACCAAGGAAAGAGGTCGCGCTCCAAACGACGGATAATTCTCTCCCCATGTCCGTCTGATAATGTGGGAGCTCGCTTAGCAAACCACTCTCTGGCCACGGCCTCGAAACTGTTATCAGCCTGCAGGTTCTGAGTGATCTTGGAGATTTTGCGGTGCTCACCCGGGTCGATACCTTCATTGAGCAGGCGACGGGCATTTTCCCTTTTCTCTCTTGCATCCTTCAGGCTGACCTCGGGGTACACGCCGATGGCCAAAGTTTTTCGTTTGTTGGCAAAGCGGTAGTCGAGACGCCAATACTTGCCCGTCTGATTGACCAAGAGATACATGCCTTTCTCGTCAGTGTATTTGGCTGGTTTGCCATCTGGCTTTGGCTTGGCGTTCTTGCAGGCGGTATCAGTAAGCGGCATGACGGTATCTCACTTTGACGGTATGTGAACTACCGTCATAAGTACCGTCAGCGGAGACGGTATGTCAAGGCACGGGGTGACGCGCGGTGAGACAATAAAAAACCCCGAGAGCCTTAGCTGTCGGGGTTTTTGAGGCTTCATGACACGTCATGAAATGAATTTGTGGTGGAGGCGGCGGGAGGGGCCATCCCACTACCACATCAACCAAAAATCAACCACTTATCGCCTGTTTGGTTTCGTCTGCTATGACATCGCTGTCATAGGTTGTGCACAAATTACTGTGACAGAGTAGCATATGTACTTGTCAGCGTGACGAACTTAAATTTTAAGGAATTGAAATGACTGTTCAGTTGATCGATGAGTATAAGAAGTACATTGAACGCAATGGTGTAGGTTCTAACGACAATGTGGCTGATTCTGTTCAAAGTTACTGCAACTATCTCCGCTCGGTTAGTGAACACTTATCATTAGATATCTCACCACAAAGGGTATCCAATGAAAGTGATGTTTTAGCCATAAAAGACCGATTGCAAGCAGAAACATCATTAAGCACTAAAACCATATCTAACTACTTGTCCGCATTGCGTCAATATGCACGGATGGTGGAAAATTCGTAATAGCCACTACCGCGCTCCGCTTGCTGGATACCAAAAAAATAAACGCCCAGGACAATCTTGGGCGTTTATTTTTTGGCATCAATATTTTAATGCTTACTCATCATCACAATCATCATCGACTGGCTGTGGTGGCGGTGTAGTCAATTTTACGTAGTGAGCCATCACAGTAGGGGATGATTTTATGTAACGAGGTAAGTGTTCATAGATAAGAACTTCCGCACTAATAGCGTCTAAAATACAAATTTCTTCTTCTAAATCTATCAACTGGATTGCTTCCATTGCCGCTTTATTTCTTTTCTCCAAAAGAAAACTGCGGACATCGTTTATGCTCTGTTGTATCTCGCCCATGCGTGACATGATTACACCTATTAGTGACTTGGGAGCAAGATGATCTCGCAATTCCAATCAGATGTAAATCTCTACTTCATCGACCGTCTGAACCGTACTTTCACCATCATAGATATGAAACTCAACATGCTTTGATTTTTTACCATTAAAAACAAAAAACCCATCTTCCAATACCATCAAGGCATTATGTCTTTTGGCATCTTTTCTTACCTTTACTGCCTTTTTAGTGATTTTTTCAACATTGTCAATTTCACCCACAATGCAATTGGCTCTAAATTTAATCTGTGGGCTTTCGCTTGTTTTTCTTGCATATGCTAATAGGTGGCGACCACTCTCATAGCGCATGGTAAAGTCGCATTTCGAGGCTATTAGCCTGTAATTATAAATGTCATTCTCGCAAAAACAATCCAAACGCAACCCCCATAAGTCATTCATAAATAAATCTCTATTTACTTCATCAGTTATGCATTCAGCCAATCGCTTCTTCAATTGGTCAATGTCATGCTGATTTTTATTGGCAAACAATAGCCTTGCATCACCATCCTTTAAGTGCATTGAACTAAACGTAGGTTGAGCGCTATACCTGATAAAATCATAATGCGCCACATCCACGTGTGGCATATAGCGGCCATACGAAAATTTATGCTCTCTATATTTTGCTTTTATGGCTTCGAATTGATGATATATTTCTCTTAAAACCACCAAATCGCCACATGATAAAATATAAAAATCTTTATCTATAACGCGACAATTGGCAAATATAAATCTATTTAATGCCTTTATCTCATCAATCATTTCCTTTTTTGCATTGTCTCTAATCGCTTTTTCGTTACTCATGTAATGATACCCCTTAATCTATGTTATTGGGTGTCACCATCACAATCAAGTATTTCAAGGCTAATAGCATCGAAGTTATTGTAAGGCAAATACAAAACCCAGCCAAGGCTGGGTTTTATCGTTTGTATCATCGTGGCCCGTTTGTTCCGTCCGCATCATCAAGGTCATCAGGGTTATATGTATGGTTATAACTATAATCATTGGATGACGTTACCGTATTGTCCTGATTGGCTTTTGGGACATACACAAAATCACTACCGTTTGAATTGCAATTATCCAAGCTTTCAATGTAAGCGCTCGTATATTCGTTGATCATTTTTTCAGTAGTTACAGAACGGATGTAATCAATATTTTCTTCAACATATTTGATATGTTCACCTAAAACCGCAATGCCACTAGCTCGCATACGTCGTTCATAATCTCTCTTCTTTTGCTCATACAACTGCTTACCTTCTTTGTATTCCTGTTTTAGTGCTTCAATGTCAGCATCCTTATACTTCATGACATGTAACGTTAAAAATCCGAAAAATTTACGCTTTACTTTAATGCCTTTACTGTTTTGGATTTCTTCATGTAGTTTTTTAAGTCTATCGTAATGCTCATCAATCGCCCGTAAGTCATCATCAAGCTTCTGTTTCATCTTCAACAGTGCAACATCTTCCGCCGCCCTTTGTGCCAATTCTTGCCCGTTTAAACCTTCATAGCGAAGCTTTTGAGCTGGCGATAGGGTAGGCGAAGGCTGGAACTCTTCAAACGCTTCTACGGGCATAGAAACGGCTGTTGATTGATGTGTGCTGTCGTCTACAACATCATCAGATCCATTTTTTTTTACGTCATCATCTTGTGCCTGGTATTGGTCATCATTCGATGAACGCATACGCATTAACGCTGCATTACGTATGGTTTCGGGCAACTCGATACCTTTTCTTTCTGCACGTTTCAGCTTTTTATTATTGATGTGTTTGGTCGGTTCGTGCTCTATGCCTTGGTCTTTATATGATTTTTCACTAATGGTAATGTCAAAACCCGCATACATAAGATGTTTATTGGCGATTTCAGCCCATTTTTTACGAGCTTCTAACATCATATTGATATTATCAATTTCTCGTATTTTATCGCTTAATGTCCCGTCAGCTTCAATCTTTCTAACAGTAAACATCATGTGACAATGCGGATTTTTGTTTTCTAATTGATGGAATGCAATATTGCACGCAACACCATATTTTTCACTAAAAATACGAGCAAAATCACGCGCAGCAGCTTTATTTTGTATTGGCGTAAGTTCTTGCATTAACGAAAACTCGAACTCACGCGCCGAACGTGACACTTTCTTAAAAGATCCGTCTAACTTTAACTCTGCCGCATCTGCTGAACGCCATAATTCTTCTGCCGTTATTCTGTTCTTTACGTGACGTGGATAAATCAACTCATTGCCGTTTGATTGTTTGCGTTTGTAATTAACGACTATATCATCAACACCCTTATATCTTTCGGCATTACGATAAGCAGCAGCAGCTACCGCAGTTTTACCTTCGGTTTCTTTTCTTGTTATTGCTTTCGAGTGAAAATGATAAATAGCCATATTTTTGTTCTTATTACTAATATATCATAAAAATCATTATAAGGGGGCGTCCAGAGGGGGAGAATCCCCCAATGGCTCACTTCCGCATTTTTTCTCAATGCTGCGCATCTCAAAAAAACGCACGCTCGCCCTGTGGGACTAAAACTAAAACCAAAAACGGCGCCATCCATTGTTTTAATGGATATAATCTATGCGGGGGTATCCACCCCCATATGACCAGTGAAAAACCGCCTTGTCTCTATGCATGGCGATGGTTCCAGGATGTCAATATTTCGAGGCTATTAGCTTCGTAGTAATGGCACACAAGCCCGCTATGGCCCCTTAAAACCCATTGGAGGTAGTGCGATGGACAATCAGGAACAGGAACGCGCCAAAGCCATTAAAAACTACTTTGACGATGTGAGCGAACAATACGATGAGGGGAAGATTGTTACCGAAGAGGACGCCATCAAACGTATGCGAGCGATACGAGAGAAGAATACAGAATCAGATCTTGGTGGTAATAATATTTAATCTCTACTATTGAAAAATAATATAAATTAAAATATAATAAACAATCCCCACAACTCGGTTAGGAGTTGTGGGGCGGCCTACGTTAATAAACGGAAGCTGCTAGAAGTAGCAATATCAAGAAGATAACCATCTTCTTAATGAGCTGAGTTCTAGCATGAACATTATTATTCTTGTTCATGTTTCTTCTCCCATATCAGCACCTTACGTCACGTGGACTTTGGGAGAACGCGTGACTTGGGGACACCTTGCGGAAGATGGTATCACAAACCCGGCCTAGCCGGGTTTTTTGTTTCCATTCGTCATGCCAGGCCGTACCATGCCCGGTTACCATACGCGAACATTTAGAGGCTAATAACCTAGAAGTGATTGTAAGGCCGCTATGGTCGCTTAAAACCCATTGGAGAGAGTGCGCGAGCACTCGATAACAACGCGCCAAAGCCCTTAAAAGCTACTTTGACGATGTGAGTGAGCAATACGAGAAGGGCAATACCATCAGCGAAGCGGACGCCATGGAACGTATGCGAACGATACGAGAGAAAAAAACAGAATCGGATCTTGGGGAAGAATGAGCGTGTATACATGGTGTATACCCTACACTAACTATACACTCCTTAAAATGTGTGCACCAATCATGTCTTTTTGAAAAAGTATGCAATTTTAGGCGTGTATAGTTAGTGTATAGTTGCCTTCAAACTATACACGCTAATATTACTGAACTAGGCACGAATATTTTGCGAAAGTGTATAGTGTGTATAGTTAAAAGCACTTTTATAAGGAAGTGCTATGGATTATTTTTTTCCGCGTAAACCTATTTTAACTATACACACTATACACTATTTGAAAATTCATTAGGATGAGCCTTTGAAATAACCGTGTATAGTTGCCTTCAAACTATACACTAACTATACACTGTTTATTATCGTTAAATTCATGATAAATAAGGATGGGTCTAGATTATTAGCCAGTGTATACCCTACACTAACTATACACTGGTTAATCTATTGGTTTAAATAGAACATGACCATGAATGGTCATGTGACAAAGCTATGCTTTGCATTATATCCAATGCTGTTAATCCATGGAGAGAGTGCGCCAGCACTCGATAATCACGTGTGCGCGCACATGTGTAAAGCACGCGCCCAGGTCACTTCGAAGCTAATAGCCTAGATGCACAATAAAAAAACCGCCCAATGGCGGTTTAAATTATCTTCTTGGATTTTAGGTGGTTCTCAACATCTTCGCATTTGATTGAGTATTTGTATCCGTTGTTTGCTCTTCTTTTTATGAAGCCGGCACTATTCAGTGCAGTTCCTAACGCTGTAATAGAAGATGGTGTATTTTTAAATGCGCTGTGGGACTTCCATTCATTAAAACATTCATACAATTGGCTTGCACTAATGTTCTGTTGACAGAGTGCTGCGGCTGCTTCTTCGCCTTCATAGCAAGCGAGCATAAATGCCGTGTATATATCATTATGGTTTACGGATTCTTTTTGAAGGCTCTTCCTTGTTTCCGAATGTGGAAATTCTTCAAACAAGAAATCTTCTAAATCTACCATCAAAAAATACCTAAAAATATGTTTTAGTGCATTTTCACTACTGTTGATTTTAACTAATTCTTTAAAAACTTCACGGCTTGGCTTGGCTTGCACGACATCAGGAACAAAGAACCGGCGGTCATCTATTTCAATAGGAACAGGATAACTACTGTTTGTCGTAATAAGAAATCTGCCAAAGTGATCTATTTCATCAGCATTTTTATGTTTTGCTTCAAGCGTTAGTCTTTGTTCTGTTATCAATGCTTTTAATCTACCTTGGGATTTTTTATCGCCGCCCCATGTGGCTTCATCTAGGTTAATAAGGATTTTGTTGTTCATGTGGCCACTAAAACCACCAGCGACTTGATTGCTATCAGAAACGCGGATGGTGTAATTATCACCGACTATTTTCTGCAACATTGTTGTTAGCAACCCCTTGCCGAACCCTTGACCGCTCTTGATGACAATAGCGACGCCAGGTTTTTCATAAGGCTTCTGGAACATGTGAGCAATCCATTTGGTAAAGTAATCGAATTGCTCATCATTGCCAGAACAAAATACGTGCTTTATATGGTTTAACCATGGTTGCACATAGCTTTCAAAATCTTCTTCGTTCGTATGCTCGGCAGGTTGAATTGCCCATCCATGCCATTGATTAAAGTGAGTTGAGATGACATCATCAATGGATGAATACGGTTTAAAGACAACCTTATCAAATTCTCGTCGCAAATGTTCTTCGCCTAACCATAAGCTGGTCAATTTTATTGATTTATCGTTGTGCTGAATTGTTTTATTGTGCTTGCGTTGAACCGATTCAATCTCGATAAACATTTTTTCTTTATTGTCAAATGCCTTGTGTCGTCCATCCATTGTAACGAACGAATAACGGGTATTTAACTTATCGAGAGCATCGCCGAGTTCACCAGTATATTGATGAGAAACAGGGGCCAATACTTCATTATTGGCATAGGGAATTTTATTGATTTCTAACATATTTTATCCTTTTATAATTATTTTGCGATTATTACTTGACAGAAGTGGGATAAAATATGTTATATTACCAATACACACACAGAGAGAAATCGCCTCCAAGCATATTTTATCTCACCCTATAAAGGCAATGTTCGCAGCATTGCCTTTAATCTTTTATACCAAATCAATACCATCTCCGTCAATAGATTAACGGCATTTAGCTTACAAGACTTGTACCATTGTCATAGATGTGAGAACATCAGGGTTCTTGTGATGGGGGATATATCATGGATGAACTTCAACAGTTACAGCTGCAGATTGCTGAACTGCAAAAACGTGCAAAAGAAATCACGCAACAGAATAAAGCTAAGGTTGTTGCTGAGATTAAGGAAACAATCGCGTTATACGGCATTACAGCGGTTGATTTAGGTCTGTCAGCTACACCCGTAGCTACCGAAGCGTCTAACGGCTCTAAAACGACTCGCGCACCCGCTGCCATCAAATATCGTAATGGTGATTTGACCTGGACAGGCCGTGGTCGCAAACCGATGTGGCTGGAAGAACTCATCAAGAATGGCGGTTCTCTCAACGATTATTTGGTGCAAACATGACTTACGAAGAGTTTCTGCAAGATACCCACTTTGACAATTTTCCGATTGCACAATTGCAGGGTATTATTGATTTCAATGTGGTTAGTAATCTTGATGTTAATCAGTTCAATACCGACCAAAAACGTTGGCTTTCGCAATATCTCATTGGTAATGTATCTGAGCCGATGAATGATATTATGAAACTCAGCAAGGCAGAGCAATTCAATGTTTTTGATACATGGTTTGACTTGATTCGTGATGAGGGCTCATCAAAAAGAATGGCAAGACATATTTTGTATCACCTGCTTAACGCATAAAAAACCCTCGTATGAGGGTTTTTTTAATTGGTGATGTGGTAAATCCATGTGCCGATAATGCAAGTTATTGATAGTGTTAACACTATCAATGGGAATTTTTTTCTTATGAATTGATGTTCTCGCTCTATCATTTCTTTCATGATTTTGATAGTGGCGTCATCTTGTTCTAGATTGGCTGTTTTTATATGCTCTTCGCTACGGTTAAAGCGATGTTCTGGTGGGTTTCTGCTCGTAGAGATATAGACGTTTTCCACAATTTTCATTACGTCTATCAGCTTGTTTTTTAGCGGTGATTGTAGACGCTCATCAATGATATAGTTGTAGTAATTTAGCAATCTATATTCTAGGCATTCCAGTAGGCGATGGCAGTTGCTTTGTGAATTGTAGATAGGCCAGCAATCCATGATTTTATGGAAATCATGATATGCTAACTTTGCTTTTATTGCCATTGTGCTTATATCCCCATCGAAGAAATGATCACGATATAAAAGAACTGTGGCGATAAAGTTATCTTCGGAAGATTCTTTCTTCTCTAAAATTGTTTTGCTAGCCACTTCGCTTAAAAAAATACCAAGCATAACAAATTCAACATACAAACGGCTTTTTTTGCCGTCTATTATGCCTAGTGGCAGTAATAGCTCATCGGCGGCATTGACTCCAATTCGGTATATTAAGTTATCGTTCATGGTTCAATATTGCTCACTTTTATAAATGGTTAGCTTACCTTTGCTTTTTCTAGTGTTTTAAGCATGTCATGAACTAGGGCGCCATCAGCATACATCTTGACAACTTCTGAAAGAAGTTCGTCGCCATAATAGTAACTGCCACTGTTGTCTGTGTATGATATGACTTTTTTTAGGAATCTAAAAAAATCAGTAATACTTACTGACCAGTGAATGCATCTGGTAATAAAATACAGCAAACTTTCACGCCCAAAAAATAGTGCTAAGTCTGGATAGTC
>JACCDZ010777128.1_pt1 | contig 27683 bp, 19 predicted proteins | sample 7449551 | NCBI WGS metagenome assembly JACCDZ01 (sample SAMN15323452, study PRJNA562643) | freshwater metagenome | isolation source: river surface water | place: USA:Blue River Watershed | collected 2017-08-18 | reverse complement strand
TTGAAATTATGGTTAGTAATGTTAACTATACACTATTTGGAGTATTTGAGACTTTTCTTTTTCTGCCAATCTGGCTGTATATGCTGAATAACGTTATGAATGTGAAATCAAATTCTGTATATTGATTCTCAAGTTTCTTATTTTAGTCTAACTAGTGCAAGACAGAATTTACATAACAATAAACTTATATACTTCAGTTTACCTTAAAAACCAAGCAAAGAATTAACCTGTGTAGTATTATCAGCAGGCGGCGCATAATTACTCAGCCCAATACTGATTTGCCAAGATGGACTCGACTGATTAAGATTACACACATATACCATTCCACCGATGGTTCCTGCATAAAGCTTATTGGCATAATAAGTCAAACTCCAGACTGAACTACCATTTGGAACATTGGCTTGACACAGACGTACCCAGCTAGGTGACCCCAAACTAGTATCATATTTAAACACTCCCCCATTAGAAGTACCTGAATAAAGCACACCACTTTCTCTAATTAAGGCATAGACTGCGCTTCCATCTGGCTGACTACTCAAATTGCTCCAAAAAGATCCAGCAGTAACCGTATTATAAGTACGAATATCTCCCGCGTATGATCCGGCATAGAGCTGATTACCTATAATAACCAAATTATAAACAGACAGACTGGCAACTGAGCCACCGCTCACAGCCTGCCAGGCAGGAGTAGCGCTACTGGTATCATATTGATAAACATAAGCCAAGGTTCCCTGCCCTAGTACTGCATAGATTTTGCTACCACTTACATTCAGAGCATAAACAATATGCCCGGAATTAAAACTGGCGCTACCAAGCATAGTCCAACTGGCACCATTTACGCTAGTATCATAGCTATATACGGTACTGTTGCCGCTACCAGCAATAATTTTGCTACCAAATACTGTCAATGAATAAATCCCATTAGCATCAACCCTTGCCCCAAGTTGCTGCCAGACTGAAAGTGGATTACTCAGATCAAAACTAAAGACATTACCATTGGCAGTAGAGGCATATATTTTTGAACCGAGCCTGGTTTGCGCCAAAACACTACTTCCATCGAGTGCCAGACTTCCTTGTTTATGCCAGCTCGGACTACTTTCAACTAAACTATAAGCGTACAGATTTTTATCAACAGAAGCAGCATAAAGATTATTATTTTGTGTGATTAATGCATTAATCGCGGAGTTACTATTAGAAGTAGGATTACCAATACTAACCCAGCCATTATTAATTGCCTGAATATTACTCCAATAAATACTGCCATTAGTACAACCAGCATATAAGTTATTAGAAACCACCGCCAGCGTAGTAACAGTACTGCAGACATTAAGTGTATTGTTTAATGCCGCCCAACTATCCCCCAAATATCCTTTGCTCATATCGTAGCGATAAATTTGTCCTCCACTAGCAACATAGGCATAATTACCTTTAACCTGCAAATTATTCATGCCACCAAGACTAGTCGGCAAAGTATTAAAATTTCCACCCAGATTCGCCCAGCTGGTTGAACTATTAAGATCATAATATTTTACTGAGGTGGTTGCTGTAGGGGCAACCAAGAGAGTATTGCCATACGCAGCCATACTACTTATACCTCCCGGATTATTACTTCCTATAGGGTTCCAAGTGAGCCCGCTATCAGCAGTATAATATACCGTGTTATTAGCTGCAGCGTAGACCTGATTATTAAGTACTAGTAAGGCAGAAACAGAAGAACTCGTGAGATTGAGCGAAAACTGATACCAACTATTGTTAGTACCACTTAGACTAATCTGCCAAACTCCCTGCGTAGTAGCAGCATATAAAGTGTTCCCCAGATTAACCAGTGCACTGATTCTTCCAGCACCAAGAGCAGCTCCCCCCACTAAGCTCCACGACGGATAGCTAGCATTGGTATTATAAGCATAAACGTTACCATTGGTAGTACCAACATAGATTACTCCATTGATATTGCTCTCAGCAGTAATCGAACTATTATCAGGACTTACCGGAACACTTCCCGGTAGAGTAGTACCCGACTCGTTAAATACGACCCCTTTTGCACTTGCTGCGTAGACCTGATTTACCTGCAAGGAAGAATAGCTGATACTCTGATAACTACTACTATAACTGATCTGTCTGCCAAAATTATCGCTATAACTAGCGCTGGGATTAAAATTAAAGCTACTTGACTGGTCGATTGTGCTGGGAGTATAAACTATGCCAATATTGCAGCTACTCTCTGCGAGCAGATTTTGACTGCTATCAGTAGCGCAAAGTGGCGAAGCCAAGCCACTCGTGGTATACTGTAATGACGAAGATATTCTTGTCAGATTTGGTAGCATAAGATTGCTTAAAGCCGCATTACCAACATTTGCAAGAGTAAGGATAGTTGTTTGTTGACTACCGACAAAAGTATTTAATAAACTATTGCTAACACTAATCTGTAAATTTGGACTGAGTAAACTAGCACTATATCCTAGACTAACCGATGTAGAATTGCTCGCACCACTACCATCATTATAGTTAATACTAATTGTATTTTGCCCATTACCAGAGCTGGTATTGCGTACATTAAAAGTACAGCTCAAGCCACTTGCCAGCTGGTTGCCACAATTATTATTGCTGATCTGCAACGGACTGGCTGCAATAAACCCCAGATCGCTTGCCGTTTGTGTACCTGTATTTACCACTGTAACCATACCAATGCTTTCAGTCGGTGTAAGCAGCGAATTTGCCACGCCAACGATTAGATTCGCGATATTATTTAAAGTAATATTCAACATAAATTTAGTATTTAGTTGAATACCATCTGAAGACAGCGAAGACAAGGTAAGCTCCTGCCTTAGTGATTGATCAGATAACCCAATCAATGCACTACACAGTTTGCCTGCTTTGACAATATTACTTCCATCTTCACAAATAATTTGGCTAGCGGAAGCACTAGATAATTGCAGATGGGATAAATTGCTAATGGAACTAAAAGGGATTACCACGCTTGCCTGCTGTTCTGGGCGCTTAACAATCTGCGTAGGTAGACTCCCTACCAGCAATGAATTAACCGCTGCTAGTTTATTGTAGCGCAATAATTGCACCACCGGATAACGGCGCTGATCAGCCGTAGTTACCATTAAACGAAGTAACTGGCTACCTGGCTCAAGGTTTTTTGGTAACGTAATAGCTAACTGACAACTGGATTTAGCCGCCAGATTATGACAGCCTGATAAATCAGCTGATAATTGCTGCTCTGGTTTGTCATTCGTGCTAACAAGTGCTATATTAGTAATGTTTTGATTATCATTATTATGTAATCTTAGATAAATTCTATGGTGATTGCTATCAATAATCGGGATAAGCCCAACCTCGCTCAAACTAATCATCCCATTTTGCAACTGTACAGAGCCCTGCTTATTAGCACCGCCATTACAGCCAACGAGAATAATGGCACTCACAATTAAGTACAATTTACATAAAAATTTATACACGATTAAATTCCATAATAATAGTCATCAATTAAACAAAGAATGATTTAATAAAAAAGGTCGGCTTTGGGACAATACTAGCCCAAAACCGACGGAGAGGCAGGCTTTTTAATTCAGACTAAAACTCAGCGTACCGCTATAGCTGGTAGTTGGATCATAGCCACTGGTTACCGTATACGGGAAAGTATAAACGCCTTGAACCGTATAATTAGGTACTGTAATACTCAGAGACCTGCATATTCCGATAAGTGGAATATTCCAGTTATTTGGATTAATATCAAGGTTTGCTGCTGGAGAGCAGTCTCCTGTCGAAGTATATGATTCAAATGCCGGACCCCAGTTGGCATAATTTAGGTTTATAATTGGATTAGACTCATTTGCGGTAATACTATAAGCTGTTGATTTAATATTTAACCACCAAGGATATGTTACGTCAACATTGGGACCACCAGCCACAGTAATTTGCCAAGTATTGCTAAAGAAAAGCCCGGCACTAACATATGTAGTGGTATCGGAAGTTGGTGCATAGCTTAAAACCATATTTTTATGTACCCCTGTATTCGGACTGGTATAACTAATAGCTGGTACACCAATATTCAATGGACCACTGATAAAGCCTGCACCTGCACCATTTGCATAAATTGCCGATTTACTATAGTCTACTGTTTTTAGTACCACATCACAACTACTCTCAATATCCAAAGTTGCAGCATTAGCGCCATATGGACAAGTAGTTTGTCCACTAACAATACCATAGGTATCAGGAATATTATTCAGGTTAACATTAAAGTTTAACGCCGATTCGTTACCATTGTTTAAATAACTATACTTCAAGTAAACTGGGTACGCCTGATAGTTAGTAAAGCTCAGCGGATTAGCACTAGCTCCTCCCACATCATTAGTAGATTCAATTGTTGTCCAAGTATTGCCATCTGTTGAATAAGCGATTGCAGCCAAATTCAGCTTGGTATCATTGGCTTCTGCTGAAATATAATAATTAACTCCAACAAGCGTACTGCTAACTGCGTTAGTTGCATTGAATTGTAAACCAACAGACTCCAACGCTTGCGGAGCTGAGACTGGTCCAAAAGTAAGTATAGTGCTACACGAGGCACCCGAGTTAAGCGTTGCCAAATTTACACACGGGTCTGCCACATTTGAACTAGCGGTAATATTTAAGCTACTTAAGCTAGGATATCCAGATATGACATCATTAAAACTGATATCAGTTGCAGGGATATTACCAGTATTGGTAAAAGTAAATACTTGAGATTTTGAATCGCTACCATTTGGCAAGATGTTAAAAGCAAACGGATTATTCTGGCTATTTGATGCTGGAGTGCTCATTACAATCGTTACCACCGGAGTAGTACTTGAGTAATTCATGCTCAGAGTTGCCTGCGAATAAGTTTTAGTAATATTATTGGCATCAGCATAATTAGCTACCGGAGTAAAAACCAAACTACCACTTTGCTCACCCGCTGCAAGAGGTGGATTATAATTAATCGTAACACTACATGATGCACTCGCTGCAAGAGTAGTCACTCCACTAGGGTTAGCTGCATTTTTACACGCATCGCCAGTACCAGTATACGCGACGTATGATAAATAGCTATTTTGAAGCGTCATGCTTGGCAGTGTTAAATTCGTTAAACTAGTTCCCGACGTACTGCTATTTGTTAGCGTGAGGGTAACCGCTTGAGACTCATAGCCTGCGATAGTATTCAATAAGCTACCACTTGGCGTAATTGTTAATGCCGGAGATGCTGATTCAGCCACATAAAAAATATTAATTGATTGGCTATCCTCTTCTGCGTCGGTTACAGTAACGGTATTTTGTCCGGAAATTTCTGACTCAGCATTCACCTTAAAGCTACAACTAGCCGAAGCAGCCAAAGAGCCACCATTCACACAGGGTGTACTAACACCACTCGTGGACACTGTTAATGGTGCTGCTGGAGTAATGTTTATACCAGTTGCATCCGAGTCACCGGCATTAAACATGGTTACTTCAATCTGATTAGCATCAGCACCATTTGCTGGATTAATGATTAGCCCAGTACCACCAATGATCAAATTGGGGCTAGGTGTAACTGTAACCAATGTATTTAAGGTAAGCTGATTTTGTTTACCATTTGACAAAGTCCCCCTTAGATTAACTGTTGCAACGTTATCAGTGATACCACCTTTAGTCTCAACCATAAGCGTACACGCAGTACCTTTACTATAGCTACCACCACAATCAATTGAACTATTAAAATTGGAACTGGTCGCAAGCTTGGTATAATCCTCTGCCAATATAATTGGAAAAGACAATATGCGAGTTTGATCAATCGCCGTTATTACACGACTATCATTGCTTTTGTAATAATAACCATTATTTGCGGTAACTGCACCATACTGAATTAATTGAGCTAATTTACCCGATTTGCCATCTGTATAATGGTAATACACCGTAAGAACAAATGATCCTGCATGGTTAGGTGGAGTAATACTCAAATAACAGCTATTATTTCCTTGTACCTGATTACCGCAACTACCGTTAGTAGCATTATTATCTGAAGCACCATCTCCAGTTATACTAATACGATCAATCAGCATCGGAAGCGCCTTATTATTGGTAATCGCAAGTTTATAGCTGCCAGAACTTATCACACTACTAGTTACAGAGCTCTTACCATTTGTGCGATTGGTCACAAGCTGATTACTGCTAAGTAGCGGAATCACTGACATTTGACCAATTGTGGCATTAACTTGTTGTGGTTGTGGTATTACATTTGTTGTGCCACCAGAGCTACCACTATTGCTGCCGTTGCCGCAAGCAGAAATTGCCGCTATTCCAATAGCAGAGCTGGCTGCTATCAACATTTTATGAAATGTTTTCATTTAAATCCTCTAAAAGCATTGCGATACAATCAAACACTTATACCCAGTTTTCGTAAATAACTGCCAAATAACTAGCAGTATTTCTTGATTAATTCACGAATTACATTACAAAAAAACCCACTCACCCATAAGTCTTAGCTTGATATAGATTAAGTCACCCTATTTACAACTTGAGCGTCATAGCATCATTAGTTAAATTGTCATCAGACGTGAAAATCAGCATTTTAATATTTAATTACACCTTTCCGGAAGTGGTATTTCAGGATAGTCCACCATGCAACAATGAATGAATAGGATATTGTCAATAATATTTTTAAATATAGTAAATTGATATTGATAAGATTTAAATTATTTGATAAAACTAGACTAAATTGAAATTGAGATATAAGATTGTCAGTTACAATATATAAATATTAATTTACAACAGTAACTAGAGATAAAAAAAGATAACGCGAATTCAATACTCTTCCATTTGGCCAAATATTATTTCGTGTTTAATTATGAGTAGTACTATTATACAGCGCTAGAATATTTCCTTTTTTAGCATATGCTTTGAAAGTATAGATTGTTTAGGGCTTTCTTCTGATTAAAATAAAAATCCAGATTATAAATAATCTGGATTTTTATTTTAATCAAGCGCTGCTTTAACTTTTTGTACTTGGCGAATTAAATCTGCAAAAGTCGCAAAGCTGATTGTTTGCTTAGCATCTGAAATTGATTTATCTGGATCAGGATGCATCTCAACCAATATCCCATGCGCCCCAGCAGCTACTGAAGCACGTGCCATTGGCAATACCAGCGAACGAACACCAGTTCCATGACTCGGATCAGCTATTACCGGTAAATGAGTTAATTGTTGCAATGCCGGAATTGCATTAAGGTCTAAAGTATTACGGGTAAAAGTTTCAATCGTGCGAATGCCGCGCTCACATAAAATAACATTTGGATTACCTGCAAGCATAATATATTCTGCCGCCATCAGTAGCTCATGGTAAGTTGAAGCAAAACCACGTTTGAGTAATACTGGAGTTTTAATTTTACCTAACTCGGTGAGCAGTGCGTAATTTTGCATATTGCGCGCACCAATTTGAATAACATCCAGATATTTAACCGCCTCAGGTAACTGACTAGCATCCATCACTTCAGAAACACTTAGCAAACCATATTTAGCACTGATTTCGGCAATCAGTTGCAATCCTGGTACGCCCATTCCCTGAAACTCATATGGTGAAGTGCGTGGTTTATATGCTCCACCACGTAGAGCCTGAGCGCCATGTTCTTTGGCAACTTTAGCACAGGCTTCAAGTTGTTCACGTGATTCAATTGAACAAGGTCCAGCAATAATAAATAAATCTTTCCCACCGATTTCCACATCTTTGATCTTAATAATCGTATCACTTGGTTTAGTCTGACGGCTGGCAAGCTTAAAATTACTGGTTAAAGGGTGAACTTTTGCCACATTGGGTAACTTAGCAAAATCTTCAGTTACTACCCATGAATCAATGCCACCGATCACTGCCAGAATATTAGCATCGCTTTCAACCACCCGAAATCCCATAGTTTCTAAGCGCTCAATCAGCACCTGTTTATCCAGATAGTTGGTATTATTTTCTAATTCAAGCAACATGGTAGAGATCCTTAGTAAGCACCGTTAATTGATCTGGAGTAATTTGATTCGCCAATTGTTTAACTAAATATGAACCAACCACACAACCGTCAGCAAGCGCTAAAATTTGCTCAACCATAGCCGAATTAGCAACTCCAAATCCAACCGCAACTGGTAATTGACTAGCCTCGCGCACCGCAGCAATTTGCGCCGGCAAATCAGCAGGTAGACCATCACGCGTTCCAGTAGTTCCCTTTTGGCAAGCATAGTAAACAAAACCTTGATCTAAACCAGCCAAAACGGTTTTCATCCGAGCTTTACTGGTTGAAGGTGCAATTACATTGATTGGTGCAAGCCCTAAGTATTTACAAACATAGCGATAATTAGCTGATTCTTCATAAGGTAAATCAACAATTAGCACCCCATCAGCACCTGCTTGTTTGGCACGAGTTAAAAAGCCAGCTAAATCATCTTGAATCGGATTATAGTACGTAAATAAAATCATCGCAACTTCGCTTTTAGCACGAATTTTAGCTACAACTTCCAAACTACTTTCAACAGTAGTATTTGCCGCCAATGCACGTTCCATTGCTGCTTGAATCACTGGACCATCAGCAACCGGGTCAGAATAAGGAATCCCAATCTCAAGTAAATTAACACCACCTTGAACCAGCGCTAAAAAATAAGCGGCACTTTGTTCTACTCCACCACCATCACCAGCAGTTAGATATGCAATTTTAGCTTTATTGGCAAAAGCATTTTTAATGCGCGACATGAATCAATCCTCTTTCTAGTAAACCCGGTAAATCTTTATCACCGCGGCCTGATAAATTAACTAATACTTTACAATCACTAGGTAAATCTTTGGCAATGCGAATCAAATACGCCAAGGCATGTGAAGATTCTAATGCCGGAATAATCCCTTCACTTGAAGTCAGCAACTGAAAGGCGTGCAATGCTTCCTGATCTGATGCTACATCATAACTAGCCCGACCTGTTGCAAATAAATCTGAATGTTGTGGTCCAACCGCAGCATAATCCAAGCCCGCTGATACCGAGTGAGTATCGGCAATTTGCCCATCTTGGGTTTGCAATACATAAGTCCGATTACCATGCAAGACACCTAAACGTCCGGATTGAAAGCGCGCTGCATTTTCACCAACGCCAGTACCGTAACCACCAGCTTCAACCCCAACTAGTTTGATTTCTTCATCAGGAATAAATGCCTGAAAAACACCAATCGCATTCGAACCTCCACCCACACAGGCAATTACTAAATCAGGTTTGCTACCTCCAGTTTGTTCAGCAAATTGAGCTTTGGCTTCATTCCCAATCACCGACTGAAAACGTGCACAAATCTGTGGAAATGGATAAGGTCCCAATGCTGTTCCTAAACAATAATGAGTAGTTTCATAACTTGATGCCCAATCACGTAAAGCTTCATTAACTGCATCTTTAAGCGTAGCACTACCATCAGTTACTGGGATAACTTCCGCACCTAATAAGCGCATTTTAGCTACATTTGGCGCTTGACGTTCAACATCGACTTGCCCCATATACACTTTACATTCCAAACCAAGCATCGCACAAGCCGTTGCCGTAGCAACTCCATGCTGCCCCGCTCCTGTTTCAGCAATAATCCTGGTCTTACCCATTTTTTTGGCGAGTAAGCATTGTCCCAGTGCATTATTAATTTTATGTGCTCCGGTATGCGTCAAATCTTCACGCTTGAGATAAACGTGCTTCAAACCAATCGCTTTACCAAAATTTTTCACATGAGTCAGCGCAGTTGGACGTCCGACATAGTTTTTAAGTAAACTAATGAACTCCGCCTGAAACTCATCGCCCAAAGCAATCTCATGATAAGCTTTGGTTAAATCATGTAGTGGCTCAATTAATAGCTCTGGTACATACATACCACCAAAAGCCCCGTAATAAGTTGGTTTTATCAATCCCAAAAATTCACGGATTTTGCCATAATCTTTTACTCCACGAGTAATCTCCACGCCAGAAGATAAATCGACTCCCGCCGGATTAGCCTCAGCAATTCGTGCCAGAACATTATCTTTATCCAAGCCACCAGCAATAAAATAACGAAATGGAATTGTGTTATCTGGTGTAATCTTTTCATAAAGAATAAAATCTTTGGCTGGATTTAAGTCTGCGGGTAGAGCTTTACCATCAGCAACATAAATAATTGGCTTATGAGTAAAATTAGCCACTGCTGCGCGGGGTGCATCACCGTGTAATTGAATAACATCCAGATTGAGAGCAGCATCAATTGCCTGAATCTGCTCCAGACTTTCGTCAAAAAATACTCCAACTACCTGAGTGTCATAATCTTTGACTACTTCACAAATCTGCTTGGCTGTCGCCAGATCAATTTGACGTGGTGAATGTTTGGTAAACAATAAACCTATATAATCCACTCCACTAGCTGCAACTTTACGTGCCATCTCTGGAGTGGTAATACCACAAATTTTAATTAACATATACTTAACCTATTTTCCATATTTAGAAATTTTTTAGCTTTTAATTATAAAAGTAAAACCTCATCTGCTATAAATTACTCTGCATCTAATAATGATAAATCCAAGCAACCATCAACAAGAGGAGGACACCATAAATAATTGGTATTTAATACTTTTGAAAAATTAAATACTCCATCAACTACACCATCTTCAGTACCCAACATACTAGTCATTTGCAAATTAAAGGCACGGAATGAATGTCCAAATGCCGAGAACATTAAGCCACCGTTAAGTTCATCGTCAGACCACGGCATAGATTTTCTTAATAACTCCGCCTCGGGAGTAAAATTTTCTTTAGCAGCTTTTTTAACATGCGCAGAATCTGGCAAATTATCCAACTGGTGCGAATCATCCATACTACGTCCAATACATGCTTCTTTTGCCGCTTGAGTATTATTATTTAGCCATGCAAAATCATGTTGCCATTGTTGCAATACCCAGAAGCTAGAACCAGTCAATTCGCCATCGGCAACTATTGCAACGGGCTGCATTGCATCGCCTTGTGGGTTTTCAATCCCATCTTCAAAATCCGATAGATCAAAATTCTTACGATAAGCATATGATGATACGGTTTTATGTAATGCAAAATCATCAGCCAATAAATTTTTTAGTTTAACTGCCTGATGAAATAGTTTACCTTTATCATCACTTTTTAGCCAAATTACCAGATCACATCCAGCTTTATCACTCATTAATGGTGAATTAAATTGGTGCTGTTTATATTCTGTAACTTGTGGAAAATATTGCATTACTTGATTACCAAAACCAACTATTGCACTAGATCCATCAACTACTGCAGCTAATACTTTTAGTGAATCTACTAGTTTAGTCGCATTCATCAGATTAAAGAACAAAAACATCTCTGATGATGCATTATCCTCAATAATTCCAGTTTGATATTTTTTCATATTTATACTACAGCCCAAAAAATTCGGCAGGACGTTCTAAGCGCGACAACGCTTCACCGACCAGAACACCATCATAACCCAAAGCTATTGCAGCCAAAGCCTGCTCACGAGTTTTAAGCCCTGATTCAGCAACTTTAACCCGATTAGCTGGTATTAACTTAATCAACTCCGCAAATTGATTAGGATGCATTGAAAAATCATTTAAATCACGTTGATTAACCCCAATTACATCCGCATCAGCTTTGAGTGCGATATCAAGCTCATTTGGATTGTGTACTTCAACCAATACCTCTAAGCCAAAACTATGCGCAATCTTCGCCATCTCAAAAGTGTTTTCCTGTAAAATATGCACGATTAACAAAATCACATCCGCACCATTAGCCGCAGCTTCAGCAATTTGTGGCGGCGTGAGCATAAAATCTTTACATAGTACCGGAACTGGTGTATCTTTTAAGCCCTCACTTACCCGACGCAGATCTTCCATTGAACCATTAAATCCAGCATCAGTCAAAACTGAAATCGCAGCAGCACCAATCTCAACATAATGCCGCGCACGCTCCACCGGATCACCGATATCAGCAATATGCCCTGCTGATGGTGATGCACGTTTAATTTCGCTGATTACCGCAAATTCTTTGGCAAGTAATCCGGCTTTCATGCTTTTACGTTTTTGCGGTGCTTGATATTTACGATGTACTATTTGCTGTAATTTATTCAGTGGAATAATATTACCCTCTGCTAAACGTTGCTGGGCTTGTTTAACTCCATCAACTAGGCTTGCAGCATTACCATAGACATACAAAGCCGCGCCAGCATTAAGAGCCAAACTATCACTAATCCCAGTCTTAGTTTTATCATTGAGAGTCTTAATCAGCATCTGCGCATTATACATCCGATCACCACCAGCTAAATCGCTAAGTTCAGCTTGTGATAAGCCTAATTCGCGTAAATCAAGCGTAATGTCACTGATTGACTCATCAGTAACTAATTTAGCTTGTAAAGTATCTAAGCAGCTAAGTTCATCGAGACCATTGCCATGAAAAACCAATGATTTAGTAGTTCCCAAACGGAATAAAGTTTCCGCAATTACGGGCACATATTTATCCTGATAAACGCCCAAAATAATATGCTCACGCCCAGCTGGATTAAGCAAAGGACCCATTAAGTTAAAAATTGTTGGGGTTGCTAGCTTTTTACGCACATCATTTAATTTACGTAAAATCGGGTAAAAATTAGGTGCGAAGCAAAAAGCAAAATTATGTTGATCAATCGTTCTGGCAATTTCACTATCAGTTAAATTTAAACTAAAGCCTAATTCAGCTAAAACATCTGCAGAACCACATTTTGATGATACCGCACGATTACCGTGTTTTACCACTGGCACACCACAAGCAGCAGCAAGTAACGATCCACCAGTTGAAATATTTAAAGTACCAGCTTTATCACCGCCAGTGCCAACGATATCGACAAAAGGCTTATCCAACAAAAGACTACGTCCACTCTCTACCAACGCTTTATGAAAACCTAATAACTCATCAGCTGTTTCACCCTTGGCATGAAGTAAGGTTAAAAATGAGCCAGCCAATACTGGATCAACATCCGCAAATAAAGCCTTAGCTGCTAAATAACTATCTTCCAAGCTCAAATTTTGTCCCGCACTTAATTTAACAATACACTTATTTAGCATGACACAGCTCCACAAAATTATTCACGATTTGTTGTCCTTCAGGCGTTAAGATTGATTCTGGGTGAAATTGCACGCCATAAATCGGATATTGACGATGACTTAACGCCATAATATTACCTTCACTATCTTCTGCTTCTATTTTTAGCTCATTAGGAAAATTATTCTTTTTAACCACTAGTGAATGATAGCGTGCCGCCGTAAATGGTAGATGAACATTTTTAAACAATGTCCCACGATTATGAAAAATTAAACTAGGTTTACCATGCATAACCTGATCTGCCAGATCAACGACACCACCAAAAGCCACACCCATTGCCTGATGACCTAAACATACGCCAAAAATCGGATATTTATGCCCCAGCTGCTGGATAACTTCAACACAGATTCCTGCTTGTTTCGGATGACCTGGTCCTGGTGATAACACAATTCCCTGCAAATTATCTAATTGCTCAATTGCAGAAAGAGTAATTGCATCATTACGTACTACTTGTACTTCAGCACCAGCAACAACCAATGCTTGGTATAGGTTATAGGTAAAACTATCATAATTATCAATTAATAAAATCATAACCCACCTCCCATTGCCAATTCGATACTTGCCATTGCTCCACGTGCTTTAAGATAAGTTTCTTCTACCTCTTTTTCTGGTACGGAGTCGTAAACAATTCCCGCGCCAACCCGTAGTTCAATTTGTTTATTTTGAATAAACATCGTGCGAATCGCAATCGCGGCAGTTAAACTTCCTGTTTCATCTAGCATCAGCACTGCACCACCATATAAACCACGCCGCGTCATTTCTAGCTCATCAATAATCCCCATCGCACGGATTTTAGGTGCTCCAGATAAAGTTCCAGCTGGTAAAACTGATTTTAAAACGTCAAATTGATTGTATTTAGGGTCAATTTGCCCTACCACATGCGATACAATATGGCTCACATGAGAATAAGTTTTAACATTTTTAAATTTAGTCACGGTAACCGTACCTGCTTTGGCAACTGCTCCAACATCGTTACGTGCTAGATCAACCAGCATAATATGCTCAGCTGTTTCTTTGGGATCAGCCAATAGCAGATTAATATCATCACCTTTTTTGCAAGTTCCTGCAATCGGTACCGTTTCAATCACACCATCTTTTACCCCCACCAGTAATTCTGGAGAGGCACCAGCTATTGCAAATTCCTCTTCTTCAAATAAATATAAATAAGGCGTAGGATTCAATTTACGCAATGCACGATAAAGCGCAAAAGGAGGTATGTCCAAATCCGCAATAAAAGTTCGTGATAATACCACCTGAAAAATATCGCCCTGACGAATGTATTCTTTAGCACGAATTACTTTTTGCATATACTCTTCGTCACTCACATCTGACACTAGCTCAACTTTAGCTTGTTTTACAAATGTCGGAGCAGAAGTTATCGTGAATAATTTTTGCACGATTTCATCAATCTCGGCATCGCTACCTTCATGATTAATAATTAATTTTTGTGCCTGATGATCAAAACAAATAACAGTTTTATACAGTCTAAAGAAAAAATCTGGCACGTTTTTAGGTGGATGGCGATCAGGTAAGCGTTCTTTAACCCTTACCCCATCATAGGTAATGAAACCAAAAGCTTTACGTCCATGGGTAAACTCGGGTAATAAACTATAGGGGTCAACCTGATGGCTGGTAGTCGTACCGTCATAGTCAATCGTGACATCGCAGGCGGTAGCGCGGAGTGTTGCCAGTGGATTAATCCCGATAAAAGAATATTTACCATATCCTTCATCGTAAGCTGATTCCATCATTGCTGCCCCAACACCACCAATCGTAGTATAGGCTAAAATCGGTGTTAAACTGTCATATGCCAACTGTCTAACCCGCGGGTTTATTTGACTAAATTTTTGTTGTAAATCTGAATTATTGAATAGACTCATTGTGTAGATTCCTTAAAGTGCGAAAATTATAACATATACTGCACGAGTACATCTAGCTGCAAAAGCTCTGTAATGCAGCTAATTAGATAACTTTAATTAGCTTCGCCACAATAAGGAATATAGATGATATAAAAACATTTTGACCTCGGTAAATTTTGTCATGACGTAATGATACATCATTACATTAATTTTGTCAAATAAAACTCCTTAACTTATAGATTCAAAAGTAAATAACTATCAAGAAAAGCTATATAAGGTCATTGCGAAAATAAATCCTGTAGTCAATAAAATAAACAATGATTTAAATATCAGATTATCCCCATATCTAATTGGTTTTAAATCTGTTTTTGCAAACAAAAATGCATTGACCGGAATCATAATTACAACAATATACATCAGAAGATAGATATATTCGATATACATAATCTCGGAAGTCAGTTTATTTCGTAAGCTTACATGGGTAAATACAATCGTAAACAAAACTCCGCTACAAGAGCTAATTATTGAAGAAAGTTTAAATTCAATAAATTTGTTCTTATGCTTACTTATCGTTAACAGTACCATAAATAAAATTAAAATAATTACGACTGGTGGCGTAATGGTTGTAATTATCGCATCACCAATAGTTGAATTTATAATCATATTAAAGGTTAATGCTGGTAAATGTACCGTAGCATAGCTATCAACTTCATCAATCATTCGTGAATCGTCATTGGTAAAGGTAAAGAAGCTTCCCTTAATCAACCATCCCGGTACAATGATATTAGGACTGACTCCATAATTAGCATTAATATCGCTTAATCCATTGTAGTAACTGAAATTAGGTGTAAAAATTACTTGTTGACTACTATTTAGTGGACTAATCGAAAGCCAAATTTTGCCATGATTAAACGGAAAATCTTTATAATCAAAATTTTCACGAATCTTTGTTTGAAACGACCAAATTAATAAATGTGAATTATTGGTATAACTATCGGAAATTAGTTTAATTTGACTATCAAATGCATTATTAAATTTAACTCCATACTGTATTCCTGATTCTATCGGATAGCTCTGCATAATCGTGCCAGTTAGTTGTAGATTATACGAGGTAAGGAACTCGGCAGTATCAACCATGATAGCAGTAGGAATTTGAGTGATTTCGCCAAGATTTTTCAAGGTTGCTTCTTTTTGATATTTTTTTATGGCTGTTTGCATAATATGATCTGATGTTATTGCTCGAGAGGAATCAACAAAATATAGATTACGTGAAACATTCCAAGTATAAATAGTTCCAGTTAAAAAACTCAAAGAAACAAATGCCGTTGCAATCCAATACTGTTTATATTGATTCCTGAATTTCATACGCCAAATTATGAGCATCAAGCCCAAGCAAATAACAATTGAAGTTGTACTTGCAATTTTAAGCATTAGATCAGAATTATCCGTCGCTCGGCTCAAGAACTCTAAATCTTGCGGATTAAATTTAGCAAGAATTAACCATGGGGCATTTTTTAAATGTTGATAAATTGCATAAGTTTCGACATCTTGTAGATTAACTACATTATGACATAATGATAAACATGGTTTAGCTTTATTATAATTGAATATTTGTCGATCAATTAGGCTATCATTGTCACGTCCTTGAGTAAAGCTGGCTCGCGTTACAATTTTTTCCGAATTAGCACTGTAAACATAGTAACCATCATCAGAAATCACAGTTGTAAATTTTTCTCCAATATTTTTGGCAATTAGATTAACTAGCCCTTTTAGATCAATATCCAAGACTATCAACCCTTCAGCTTGATGTGTTTCTGAATTATAGAACGTTGTAATATAACTAATAACATATTGTTTTAAGTTTTTATCATAATAAGGTCTGCTCCAACGCTTTGGGTGTTGCTTTGATTTAGCTAACCAGCGAACTTCATCATCACGAGTCTTATTATACCTCTTATTAACTAAAGAATAATTTTGTAACTCCCAATATAAGCGATGATGTTTAATATTTTCGTTCTGATCAAGGAAGATAACACCAACCCCTAAGATGCTGCTGTAGTTAGCTTCTAAATCATGATTAATTATTTGTCCTAAATCTTTAGCCCTGATCTCTTGAGTAGAAATTTGATTAGCATAACCGTCCATATGCTGTGTAATATTACCAATTTTTTGATCTAGCGATGAGCTAGTAATAACAAGTAATTCACTCTGTTGCTTTTTGATCTGCAACATATCATTATCACGGAAATGTTTAAGCTCAACCAATGAATAGATTAAACCCAAAATACTTATTATTAGTAATATACTAACTATTAAATATAACGGAGCCTTGGCTTTATTAACGTTAATTTATCACTCTCCAATAAATTCATTTAACTCTTTAAGTATAATCATCAATATTATACTCTCTCACAGAAGCTATATAGCATAAAAAATAGCCTCTAAATTTAATCGTATATTTAAATTCAATTAAATTAGTGGCTATGATTATTTCAAAATTAATTTAACTCTTCGTCTTTAAATCTTGTACTTTGTCGGATTTGAAAAAAGACTCCTTATGTAGTTCTAGCTACACCGCGTCGTCTTTTTTATCAATCCTTCGCGCCCAAGAATCAAATACTATGAGTATAGTTTTGTTACAAAAGCTTAGCTGTTTCCAGTTAACGTTGAATACAATTAAGCTTTCTTACGCCCCTCAAAAGGATTGTCGCTATTTTTATATTCAATTCGTAATGGTGTTCCAGTTAGTTCAAATACTTTACGGAAAGAACGCTCTAAATACTTGGTATAAGCTTGTTGTACAGATTGTAAACTATTACCGTGAATAATGACAATCGGTGGATTAGAACCACCCTGATGAGCATAACGCATTTTCGGACGGAAATTCCCCTTATGTGTTGGCGGTTGACGGTTAACCGCTTCTTTTAACACACGAGTTAATTTCGGTGTAGCTAATTTAATAAATGCAGAATGATAAGCGGCATCAATTGAATTCAGTAGCTCACTGATACCTTTTTTATATAATGCTGAGATATAAGTATATTTGGCAAAATCCAAAAAGTGTAACTTAGTCTTTAAATCGTCTTTGATCGTGGTTCTTTGTTCGTCATTCAAATGATCCCATTTATTAACTGCTACTACAATTGATTTACCGGCTTCAAGTGCATAGCCAACAATAGTTGCATCTTGTTCGGCAATATCTAAATGCGCATCCAGCACCAATACCACCACATGAGCTTCACTGATTGCCTGAATCGCTTTTAAAACGGAGAATTTTTCCAGCTTATCAGTAACTCGCCCTTTACGACGAATCCCTGCTGTATCAATAATTGTATATTTTTGCTCACCACGTTCAAAATCAATATAAATACTATCACGGGTAGTGCCTGCTTCATCAAAGGCGATAACCCGTTCTTCACCAAGAATCGTATTTACCAACGTCGATTTACCAACATTAGGACGACCAACTACGGCAAAAGTAATTTTCTCATCATGCTCTTCTTCTTCGGCAGTATTTTTAAAGCCGCGCAGAACATCGTCAATTAGTTTATGCACGCCATCACCATGAGTTGCTGATAGCGGATACATTTTCTCTAAGCCAAGCTCATAGAAATCACTAATCGCAACGATTTTATCCACGCCTTCAACTTTATTGATTGCCACAAAAATTGGCTTATCTAAAGTGCGAAGTTTATTAGCTATGATCTTGTCTTGAGGTGTTAAACCATTTCGCCCATCAACCATAAAAATTACAGCATCAGATTCAAAAATAGCTTGCTCAGCCTGACGGAGCATTTCATACATAACACCACTGTCGATTAATGGTTCAAAACCACCAGTATCAACCAAGATATATGGTTTGTGCCCGATACGTCCAACACCATAATGACGATCGCGAGTTAATCCAGAAAAATCTGCAACCAGCGCATCACGTGAGCGTGTTAGACGATTAAATAACGTTGATTTGCCGACGTTGGGTCTACCAACTAAAGCAATTGTAGGCTTCATATATTTCCTTAATAATTCTTAATTAGCGCAACATACCCACCAGCAGATTGATATACCACACCATTGTCGCGCACCATCGGATAAGATACTCCACCACTTAATGAAGTACTGATTCGCGCCATTTCCTGACCGTCATTACGATTAAACATATGAACATAGCCATCATTATCGATAACTAACACGCCATTGCCCAAAAGAGCCGGAATACTCATGCTACGGTATTGCATTGTTTTATTTTGCCAGATTTGCGCACCTGTAGCTTTATCAAATGCATAAATCACACCATCTTGTGACACTGCATAGACATTCTGCTCGTCTATCACTAAACCTTGCGCGGTACTAAATTTCTTTTGCCAGATAACATTGCTTGAAATTGCATCTAAACAGGCAATTTTGCCATTATAACTAGCAACACACATTATCTTATTATCTAAAACTGGTCGCATACCAATGTCGGTGATTTTATCTAGATCGGTTGCCCCTTCAGGTATAGCAATGTAGTTTTCCCAAATCGGCGTTCCAGTATGTAAATTTAATAAGGCTAATTTACCGCCTGGTAGCCCAATTGCAACCACTTCGTTACCAATTACCTGAAATGTATTTTGCACTCTGAGCGTCAAAGGTGGAATTGGTTTTTGATAACTCCAAACAGGAGTTCCATCATTAATATTAAATGCCAAAACTTCGGCATCATTAGTACGTACAATTACGATATCGCTAGTTGCTTGTGGCGCCTCAATAGATACTGTCGGCAACTGTGCTTGCCAACGAATTTTGCCAGTACCTTTATCAATTGCTAACAAATATGCATCTTTGGTCGTTACAAAAACAACCCCACCTGAAACACCAGTTCCGCTTGATAAATCACGACTAACATGAAATTCGCTAATAATACTACCATCAGTTGGATCTAACTTATAGATATACCCATCATTATCCGCAGTAAAAATTGCGTTATCAAATAAAGTTGGCACAAAACTACCAGCAGCGCTTAGTTTAAGTGAACTTTGTACCCAGCCTGTTTTTAAAGTCGCACTATTTTGAATCTTGGGCATTGGTTCAGGCTGTGGCGAATTATCCGTTGAGCATGAAATTAAACCAGTAGTGAGAATGCTACTGGTTACGATGAGAATAAATTTCTTCATCAAGAGACTATCCCCCAATTATATCGAGCTTCATTTGAATGGCTTGTTGTGTCGATGGATCGTTGGCTGCTTTTTGCAAACCTTCTTTATAAGCATCACGAGCTTTATTTAAATCACCCATTGCAATATACATATCACCACGACCTTCATAAAATAAGCCATCAAAAGATAAATCATGTTTAACTTTTAACATTTCACGCGCTTTATCAAATTTTTTCTCATCAATATAAACACTTGCTAAACGTAAAGCTGCCAAACTCTGCAAAGATTTATCGCTAGATTTATCCTTAGTCCAAAGTAAGTATTTTTCTGCTTGAGCATAATTTTTCTTGGTAAAAGATAATTTTGCTGCCTGCATAGCTGACATTGACGTCACTTCTGTGTTAGGTAAATCTGCAATCAACTGATCAGTAATTTTATAGACTTCAGCATCCTGACCATTATTCAACGCAGTAATTACCCCAGCATAGATTTGCGCCGCCTTGGCTGATTGTTTAGTATTATACCAATTATAGCCAGTACTACCAATATACCCTAAAATAAGAAGTATTACTACTGCAGCAATGTATTTACCCCAGTCTTTCCAGAAATATTTTACCGTTGCGATCTGTTCTTGTTCATTTAAATCAAAATGAGCCATTTCATTACCTATTTACTAATTGTTTAACTTTATCAATGAGATTTCCTAACTCAATAACTTCCTGAGTTTTGAGCGCCATTGATTTTACCACAACTTGCTGCTGTTTAACTTCGTTTTCACCAATCACCAAAGTTACCGCACAACCAGAATTGTCTGCTCGTTTAAATTGAGCCTTAAAACTACCGCCTCCAAAATTTTGAATTACACTAAAACCATGCTCACGAAGCTGAGCGGCTAATTTAAATCCTAAAGCAGTAGTTCCATCACCATCACTGACGACATAGATATCACTGACAGGCTTAGCTGGCAGTTTACCTTGTGCTTCCAGACTCAGCAATAAGCGTTCTAACCCAATTGCAAACCCAATTGCATAGTTGTCCTTAGCACCAAGTTCAGCTAAGAGTGGATCATAGCGCCCACCACCACAAACAGTCGACTGTGAACCTAAATCGCTGCTCACCCACTCAAACACAGATAGATTATAATAGTCCAAGCCTCGAACTAAACGTGGATTTTCAATATAAGCAATATTTAAAGCATCTAGACCTGCCTTCCAACCATTATAATGGCTAAGTGAACCCTCGCCAAGATAATCAATCAAACGTGGCGCAGCCGTTACTAATTCTTGCATTACTGGATTTTTAGTATCTAAAATTCGTAATGGATTGGAATAAAGACGACGTTTTGCCTCTTCATCCAGTACTTCTTGATGCTGTTCAAAATAACTAATTAATGCTTGACGATGCGCCAAACGTTCTTCTTTATTGCCTAAACAATTAATATGCAGCTCTACACCACCAAGTTCGAGAATTTGCCATAAATGACTGAGCATAAGAATGATTTCGCAATCAATATCAGGTCCAGCAAAACCAAGAGCCTCAACCCCAAGTTGGTGAAATTGACGATAACGTCCTTTTTGTGGACGCTCATGGCGGAACATTGGTCCGATATACCATAGTTTTTGGGTGGCATTATATAGCAGGCTATGTTCAACTACTGCACGAATAACTCCAGCTGTACCTTCCGGACGTAAGGTTAATTTATCACCATTTAAACTATCGACAAAACTATACATCTCTTTTTCGACGATATCAGTAACTTCACCTATTGAACGGGTAAAAAGTTGTGTTGACTCAAGAATCGGAGTACGCATATTGTTATAACCATATTGTGCTAACCACGCACTCAATTTACCTTCCAGCCATAACCATTGATATGAATTTACCGGAAGAATATCATTCATCCCTTTGACACCAGATAATTTTTCTGCCATGAGTTACTTTCTATAAGACCAAATATACTAAAATAAAAAATAAAATTGAAAATGTTGCTAATACTGAAAACATTGTTACGTCAAATGACTTAGCTGTTTCATAACCATCTTCATCAGCAAATTTAATTGAACGTAAAGTAGTAAAAAATGAACTAATAATTACAATTGCCGTAAACACAGAAATCAGATCAATTACACTAAATGCGCTAATCGGTTTGACACTTGCATTTATTTGAAAAATATTACTTGCCAGAGCGAAAACTGCACCGCTAATCAGACCAAAACGTTCTAAATATGGCCCACGCTTACGGGTATTTAGCAGTAATGAACAAATTGCCAGCCCCAGAGATAATAATATATATTGGATATTTTTAAGATAATTCAACATATTCTGATGATCATAGATCAAATACACTCGACTAAATTGATTAAAGTAACTGGTATTACTTTCCGCAAAATTAATTGGATAACTTTCAATCTGATTAACATAACCAGTTTTTACCAAAGCATAATCACCAATTTCTGGGCTGTAGTTTTGAAAATCTGTCACCTGAATATAGTAATCACTATCCATATCCGCCGCTGCAAGCCGCAAAGCAATCAGTTGTACATCCGTTGGGTAGAGGGGCATTAAATAGTAAGGCTCAATTTGAACTCGTGTAAGATATAATGCATCAAGGCTGCCATCTGAGTTATGGTGTTGTTTTACTAATTTAGTATTATTCGCAACTGCATTGACTACTTCAAAATTAGGATCATTAATAAATTGCTGTGGTTTGTAGTGCAGTGTTATCCCCAGATAAAGCATCAGTTGTTTTTCTTTAAGGTTTATATCACCAATACTAATCAACATAACTCTTGCATGAACTGGTCTCTTTTTTAAAACACCTAAAGAATCCGTAGTCAAGCTCACATGGGTTTGTGCTATTTTTTCCTGAATATAAGTTTCTTCGCTACGTTTTTCCTGCATCATCAGCAAAATAAGACCACCAATAACAACCACCATAAACAGGCAAGCCAACAACGCTGAGTATAAAATTTTACGGCGATGTACGATCGAGGCCTGTTTGTAATATGCTCGATATTGGGGATGAAAAATCAGCATTTTTAGCTGTATTTAGCCTTGATATAATCATCGACAATTACCTGAAACTCTTCAGCAATCCGATCACCTTTCAACGTCATTCTCTTTTCGCCATCAATAAACACAGGCGCTACCGGAGACTCATCACGTCCAGGTAAACTGATGCCTATATTAGCAAGTTTTGATTCACCAGGGCCATTTACTACACATCCCATTACCGCAACTTTTAACCCCTCAACCCCAGGATAAAGTGTTTTCCACACAGGCATTTGTTCACGAAGATACGTCTGAATTTTATCAGCCAGCTTTTGGAAATAATCACTGGAAGTCCGACCACAACCCGGACATGAAGTTACTTCCGGCACAAAAGCACGTAGTCCCAGTGACTGTAAAATCTCCTGTGCTACAACAACTTCTTGCGTTCTACTTTCATTTGGTTTCGGAGTTAGAGACACGCGAATCGTATCCCCAATCCCATCCTGCAAAATAATTGATAGCGCGGCGGTTGATGCTACGATTCCTTTAGCTCCCATACCAGCCTCAGTTAAACCAAGATGAAGTGGAAATTGACATTTTGAAGCCAAATCACGATAAACTAAAACCAAATCCTGAACATGGCTAACTTTACAAGAAAGAAGAATCCGATCTTCAGGCAAGCCCAGTTCTATTGCTTTTTCTGCACTCTGTAATGCAGAATCAACCAATGCACGACGCATAACCTCTTCCAAAGTTAATGGAGCGCTCAAACGAGCATTAGCATCAAGCATCTGTGCTAGAAGCTCCTGATCCAGAGACCCCCAGTTTACCCCAATCCGAATTGGTTTATCATGTTCAATAGCGCTATTAATCATGTAGGCAAATTGTTCATCACGCTTGCTACCCTTGCCTACATTACCAGGATTGATCCGATACTTATCCAGATATTTGGCACAATCACTTTCAGCTAGTATTTTATGACCGTTGTAATGAAAATCACCTACTATTGGTACATGAATATTCATATCCGCTAAACGCTGTTTAATTTCGCGAATTTTATTTCCTGCTTCAACTGTATTGACAGTTACCCGAACTATTTCTGATCCAGCACGAACCAAATCTGCAATCTGAATCGCGCTACCCAATGCATCTTCGGTATCAGTATTAGTCATCGATTGAACAACTACAGGATAATTACTACCCACCCAAATATTACCAACTTTACAATTAAAAGTCTTTCTACGTGCTAACATCTCGTACTCCTTGTCATTTATTGAGGATCCAAGTACAGTTTCATACCACTTAAAATCCCACGTGAACCAATATTATTTATTTTTTGTAGCGTTGCTACTGGAACCGAATATTTGCGACTAATGCTATAGAGCGTATCACCTGGATTAACTGTTATTGAGCGACGAGAAGCGCTGCTTGAGCTGACCACTGCTGAAGAACCTAGAGCACCTGTTGAAGCGCTCGATGCAGGAGTAGCAACATTAGTGCTATTTGATACTGCCGCTGAATTATTATTTGTCGTAACAGCTACCGTATTTGACGGAGTAGGTACTTGACTCGCTGCAGGGGCAGACTTGACCACAATCACGGCTGGAGCGTCATTAGCAGATGGATTAATTTTACGGTTGGCTTTCACAGCTTCTGAGGGTGATTCAAACAACGTCACGGATTGAGCCGCACTGTCAGACAGTACTGCACTAGTTGCTTCAGGTAAAGCTTTTTTACGCGAAGGAAGTGGTGCACCAGACGCATCATATTGTAATAAATACTGCTGCGCTTCTTTAGTATCACCATAATTTTTAATTAATAATTGACCAAGAGTTTTACGATAACTATTATATTCACGATATTTGGCAGTACTCACGCCTTGATCGATCATCGCCTGTAATATCTGAATATGCAACCACATCGTTTCCGGTGTTTGTGAGCTACTATAACGATTCAAATAATAATTTGCCAATTGGTAATTCTGATGACTAAATTGGAGCTTGGATAATGCAATATAGGTATCTTGCGGAGGTGACTTGTAATTAAGTGCTGCCAAATAGTCTCGATTAGCAGATTCAAAGCTATCTTGCTTGGCATAGCAGTTGCCTCGGCTATAGTAACCAATTTCCGGGGTATAATACAATGGATTATCTAATGCCTGATTGAAATTATATATCGCTTCTGAATAACGCTTTTGATCACAAAGGAATACGGCATAATTAACATTATCTTCAGAATATTTATTATCGAGCCACAACGCTTTTTTAAAATCCTGCTCAGCTTTATCATATTGCCCAAGCTGTTGATAAATCATTGCTCGTATCATATAGGCCTTGGGATTATCATCTTTTGTGCTTACTGCCAAATTTGCTCGTTCCAAAGCAACCTGTGGCGCATTATGCTGTTGATATTCAATAGCTAAGTCAATATAGGTATCAGATAATTTATTTTTATCAATTACCGTACTTTGCACTGAACCATCACTATTTATAGTCCTAGTTACACATGCATTCAACAGTAACGCACTGCTTATTACTACAGCTAACTTTGTCCACATATCAGACCTCATGTAATGGAATATAATTCTTCCATTTCTCCTGGCGTTTAGTTTTATCTTGAACTCGACCCACCAACTGCCCGCAAGCAGCATCAATATCATCACCACGGGTTTTGCGAACTGTGGCAATATATCCTGCATTTTGTAATATTTTTTGAAATTTTAATATCTGTTCCCAGCTTGAAGATTCAAAGCCAGAATTAGGAAAAGGATTAAATGGGATCAGATTAAATTTACACTCGATCCCACGCATTAATTTGGTCAATTCACGAGCATGCTCAATATGATCATTCACATCTTTAAGCATTACGTATTCAAAAGTAATATAATTTTTTGGCGACTTGTCCAAATAACGCTGACAAGCTGCAAGTAACTGTGAAATTGGATATTTCTTATTAAGTGGAATTATTTCATCTCGCACTTCATCATTTGATGCATGGAGGCTTATTGCTAGCGCTACTGGGCAATCATCCGCTAATGTATCAATTTTTGGCACTACCCCACTGGTTGATAGTGTTAGCTTGCGTTTAGATAAATTATAGGCATTATCATCCAACATAATCTTCATTGCATCAATTACATTATCATAATTGACCAATGGCTCGCCCATACCCATCATTACCACATTGGTGATTAATTTTTCACCCTTAGGATCTTTACCCAAACGTTTATTAGCCCACCATAATTGTCCAACTATTTCACCGCTACTTAAATTACGGTTAAATCCTTGTCTGGCAGTTGAGCAAAACTGGCATTCCAAAGCACAGCCAACCTGAGATGAAACACAAAGCGTGCCACGACCATCTTCAGGAATATAAACTGCTTCAATTTTATTACCACCACTGACTTCTAGAGCCCATTTACGAGTACCATCAGCAGATATCTGTTCTGAAACCAGTGCTGGAGCTTCAATAGTTGCAACTTCCTCAAGCTTGGCACGTAAGGTTTTCGCGATATCTGTCATTTCATCAAATGACTCAGCTCCATAAATATGCAGCCAGCGAAAAACTTGCCGTGCACGAAACTTTTTCTCACCAATTTCAAGAAAAAACTCTTCCAATTTGGCTAAGGTATAATTAAGTAAATTAACTTTCATTCTATTCCATTTTGCAAGCAAACACTAATTTCAGATCAAATCTAAGATTCAAAGCATAATTTATATGCCCAAAGTATACTCAAACAAATTGGAAACACTGGTAGGCGACAAGTAGCGAAGTCTACAGCTCGTAGGTGAGGAACTTGGCAACGCCCAGTAGTATGATGAATCTGCTTGAGTATATTATTAACGAGTACGAGGGCAAAGCTCAGTTACAGGGAAAAAATATGCAATTTCAATTGCTGCATTTTCAGCACTGTCAGAACCATGGACCGCATTCTCATCAATAGATTCAGCGAAATCAGCACGAATAGTTCCAGCATCTGCTTTTTTAGGATCCGTAGCACCCATAATTTCACGATTTTTAAGTACAGCATTTTCGCCTTCTAATACTTGAATCATTACAGGACCTGAAGTCATAAATGAAACTAAATCTTTAAAAAAAGGACGCTCTGAATGAACTGCGTAAAAACCTTCAGCTTCTTTTTGTGACAAATGCTTCATTTTAGCTGCAACAACCTTCAATCCTGCTTGTTCAAAACGCGCATAAATTTGACCAATAACATTTTTAGCCACTGCATCTGGTTTGATAATTGAGATAGTTCTTTCTAAAGCCATGATAATTCCTTTATCTAGTAATTAATATATTTAATAAGGCAGGGATTATACTATATCAGACTGATTTAGGTAGATTAAAATTCTGTCAAATTAACATATCTGCCTGAATTTAGCTGCGAAATGCAAAGAAGTAGATTAAACTATCTGACCTGTCATTTAGTAACAATATTTACTAACATCAAATAATCAATATACAGAATTTGATTTCACATTCATAACGTTATTCAGCATATACAGCCAGATTGGCAGAAAAAGAAAAGTCTCAAATACTCCAAATAGTGTATAGTTAACATTACTAACCATAATTTCAA
>JACCDZ011675380.1_pt1 | contig 27685 bp, 23 predicted proteins | sample 7449551 | NCBI WGS metagenome assembly JACCDZ01 (sample SAMN15323452, study PRJNA562643) | freshwater metagenome | isolation source: river surface water | place: USA:Blue River Watershed | collected 2017-08-18 | reverse complement strand
TGCTACCTACTTGATCGGCGGATGTAGCGCAAACAATACGGATTATACCGAACTTAAAGGTCCGACAGAAGATGTGTATCAAAACTTACAAGTTGCAAAATTCGAAAATGGCAAATTGATCTTTATCAAAAGCACACTCAACAAAGATTTAGTTGCTGCACTCAAAGTCAACGACCAATACGCAAGTAACTCAAAAATTAGCGTGCAGATGGCGGGATCATCGTTGCATCTTGTCAACAATCAATTGATTTATCAGGGTCGACAATTCAAAGCAGGTAAAGCAGGCGTGTCGGTATTGGGTCAACCCGTTGGAGGATCTGGATTCTTGGGGATTCAAGCATTTATCATCAACGATCAAGGGACTGTTGAAACCATTCTATCTAAAAAAGGAGAAAATATTGGTTCATCGGTGTCATTTTCAAAAGATGGACAAAAAATGTTTTGGTTTTCGTATGACATGGGAAAATACAACAAGTTTAAAGACGGAATGATGTATGCAAACAAATCCAAGTTTTTGATCAGCGGGCTTTCTGTCATTTCGTTTGACTTGAGCAGTCAAAAAATTGCAAACTACCAAGATTTGGTCAACGATGATTGGGCGATCAGCTATACAAACCCCATTTTGATGGAGACCGATGACAAAATCTTGATGCTTGGTCACAAAATCACCAAAAAAGCGAAAGAGAGTGAAATCGTTTTTATCACGATTAAGAAGTAATAGCACTCCATGCGAGGAGCCCTCAAACATGTCGTTGTTTGAGGGCTTTTTTTGTGGGAGACAAGCCATAGGAGGAGAGATTCAAATTTCCCACGTCTGACGGAAAATACAAACCAAAAAAGCCACGCTTCTTCTGAAACGTGGCTTTTACTATTGATCTTTTTTAATTTATTTCAACTCATCAATCGCTTGGTACAAACGATCCGAAATTTCATCGATAGAACCGATTCCGTTGATGGAGACAAATTTTTGTTGTGCTTCGTAAAATTCTTTTACTGGAGCGGTTTCGTTTTTATACACGTTGATTCTATTTTGAATAATCGCTGGGTCAGCATCGTCTGGACGACCGCTCGATTCAGCACGCTTCATTAAGCGCTCACGCAACTCATTTTCCTCCACATCCAATGCCAACATCAACGTAATCGATGTTTGCAACGAATTCAAAAACTCATCCAATGCAACTGCTTGTGCGGTGGTGCGTGGAAAACCGTCAAAAATAAATCCTTTCGGGTTTTCGTATTTCATCACTTCCGATCGCAGCATGTTGATCGTAACCTCATCTGGAACCAATGAACCTTTGTCCATGTAGCTTTTGGCCAACTTTCCAAGTTCGGTTTCACCTTTGATATTTGCTCTAAAAATATCACCTGTTGATAAATGAACCAATCCGTATTTTTCGATTAATCGTTCAGACTGCGTTCCTTTTCCTGCTCCCGGAGGACCAAATAATACAAGATTTAGCATAGTGTTCTGTGTGGGAACATCTCCCTTAAGTTTATAAATCGCATCTAAATTTCTTCCTCGCTCGTTGTAATCCAGACCGAATCCGACAACGAAAAAATTAGGAATTAAGAAGCCTACATAATGGGGTGCATTCTTTCCTTTGAACGCATCTGGTTTATACAGCAGCGTAGCTATTTGCACTGATGTGGGTTGATGCGCTCTTAGTAGCGTAAAAATTTTGTCAATCGTAATTCCGGTGTCAACAATATCTTCAAGGATGATGACGTTTTTGCCTTCTATGTTTGTGTTAAGCCCGATCAATTCATCTACTCTTCCCGACGAAGCTGTACTCCCTTTGTAGGAACTCACCTTCACGAACGAGATTTCACAATCCAAGGTAATTCGTTTGAATAAATCCGAAGCAAACATGAAGGAGCCGTTCAAAACAGCAATGAAAACAACCTCTTTTCCTGCATAATCTGAATTAATTCGGTTTGCTACCAATTGGATTTCCTCCTGAATTTTTTCAGCTGAAAGAAACGTTTCGAATGATTTGTCGACTATTTGAATCACTTTTTCGCAATTTTAGTGCAAAAGTACGATTTCTGAATGAAAAATAGGACCAAAACTTTGAAATCTACGGATAAACTTCTGTTTTAACTCCGTTCTGGAATTCGACGTGGGATTCGAAGTCAATTCATTGAACCATACATCCAAACAACGAAGGGAAACTTACAAGGGATTGAAACTCCCGTAAAATACCTGTTTCACGGCGCAATGTAAATCATTTGTTTTGGACTTTGGGTACACCGAAAATACTGGTTTAATCTCTGTTTTTTCAACCAATGTCCACGTTGCTGGCGACACAGTGACCATTTTCCCGATTTCAATTGCTCCTGCAAAGTCTTTGTCAATAAAAGCAAGCGTATCTTGGGCTTGATTTACTCCGATGACGAATGCAGGAAATGGGATAATGTCAAAAAAGAAACGATCTCGAAACAAAAGTACCCGTACTTCTTGTTTTTCCAACAAATCCATGTAGGCCCAATTGGAACGACATTGCTCCATTTTTGATTCTTCACGCGCCCAAAACTTCTTCGAGCGTAAATAGCACCCAGAAACCAAGATGCTACTCAGTAAAAAAAGGAAAATGATTTTCATCGCTATTGAATAATTACGCCACGAAGTCCGTTCATCGCCGCAATCGGCTTCAGATTTTTGTCGGAAATCGTTTCTGGTAAAAAAATAAACTTCTTATCGTACATCGTATCGTTGACCCAAAAACTCACCCAATATTCGTTCGTTAGTCCAAACACTTCTTCCATAATCGGTTCGATGCGGGCAGCTTCATTGGGCAACATCAATTCGATGCAATGCCGCAAGGTAGCCTTTTTTTGTTTTTCCCCCGTCACAACATTTTCGCCGTAACCCGTACTTGTGATGATGATTCCCTCCATGATATCGTCTCGTAAATTGATCAAATATGCATTGTAAATCGGTTGTTTGTCTTCTCCTTCTTGTTGTACAATTGCTACGGCAACGTTTTCCACTTTCGGACCCAATAATTCTTCTCGCATCGCGCTATGTAATTTTTCTGAGGTACAAATTTATTGATTTTTAATCATTTTTCGAGCAATTGCGAGGTATCTAAAAATATCTGTTGGATGACCCACTTTGGATTGGTTTTTGGCAATGTAAGCCGCATCATTTTTGAATTTCTCTGGAATAACAAAATTGGGGTTTCTCTTGGATCCTGTTCGCACAATAACCAACTCTTCAGCAGGAATGGAAAGAATGTACTGCCCCAAAATTCCGCGGCAATAATACACCGGATTTTTTCCGCCGTAGTAGGTCCAAATGTGTAACCCATATCGCAAATTTGGGACGCCTTCTTCTGTAGTCATTTTGGGGTTTTTAACCATTTCTTGCATGTACCAAGCAGGGATGATTTCTTTTCCTTCCCACGCTCCGTTTTGTGCAATCAATTTTCCCAACCTTCCAAAATCGCGCGACGTTCCGTACAGGCAACAAAATGCTTTCTCTGCACCGTTTTCTTTATCCAAACTCCAATAAGCATCGTGCTCCGTACCTATTTTTGACCAAATTTTATCGTACGCATACTTGGATAAATCCGTTTTGGTCGCTTTTTCGATAATAAAACCGAGCAATTGGGAATTTCCGCTTTGATAATTAAACCGCTTTCCAGGTGCTTCGATTGCTTTTTGGCGCGTCACCAATCCATACAAATCGGTTCCAAAATACGATTCTGCATTTTCAGACAAGGGATTCTTTCCGCTTTCTTCCCAATCCAATCCCGACGACATGATCAACAAATGACGGATGGTAATTTTTTCTTTCCCAGCGGAATTGAACTCGGGCAAATAGTTTCCAACGGCATCGTCTAAACTTTTGATTTTCCCCTCCTTCACCGCAACTCCGACCAATAACGCCACAAACGTTTTGGCGGCAGAAAAACTATTTGAAACGGTATTCACACCGTGATCACCCCAATATTTCTCAAAAATCAACTCATTGCCCTTGAACACCAGAAATGAAGCCGTTTGCGTTTGTTCCATAAATGCCTCATCTACTGCATCCAACTGCTTCTTGGTAGAACTCGTCGTCCACGTAAAAACTGAATCCGCATGTGGAATTGTACTGGAGGCAAACACTTCTTTGTCGTAGATTCCCGGTCCCATCCTTCCTTTCAAATACGTATTCGCGATTCCCGTATATAAGTAAAATCGCCCCGAAAGCAGGATAAATAAATTCAACGAAATAAAAATGAACAATAACGCGTACAATTTAATTCGAATGACTTTTCGAACAAATTTGCCGAAAGAAGATTGATTTTTAGACATAGTGAAAACCGAATTGAGTAGCTAATTTTTGCTTAAAAACCTGAGCGACCTCTTCAAAATCGAGCGATCTACCAAGTTCTTGTTGCATGGAAGTTACAGCTTTATCGTCAATTCCGCAAGGAACAATGTGATTAAAATAATTCAAATCGCTGTTGATGTTAAATCCAATCCCATGCATCGTTACCCATCGCGAACATTTTACGCCCATGGCGCAGATTTTACGTGCTTTTTCCGAATTCGGTTCAATCCAAACGCCGGTAAATCCATCATACCTTTCACCGCTGATTCCGTACTCCGCAAGGGTTAAAATCACAGCTTCCTCGAGGTAGCGCATGTATTTGTGAATATCGGTGAAAAAATAATCCAAATCCAAGATTGGATAAACCACCAATTGCCCGGGACCATGATACGTAATATCTCCACCACGATTGATTTTGTAAAACGTTGCCTCATGTGCTGCTAAGCCTTGCTCGTCTAATAGTAAATTGTCTATCGAACCGCTTTTTCCCAAGGTATATACATGTGGATGTTGACAAAAAAGCACGTGGTTTTCAGTCGGAGGAGTTTCCAATTCCTTCCGAAGATCGATTTTCCGTTGCACGTTGGACGCAAAAATAGCTTCTTGCAAATCCCACGCTTCTTTGTAGTCAATTAATCCTAAATTTCGGTAAATTACGTTTTTCATGGCGCTCAATTTTCATCACAAAGCTACGCATTAGAATGGTTCCAACCGAAAACCTGTGGGGGTTTAATCCGGGTTGATTAACGCAATAGATTGATGTGGCCAGCCAACTTCTTTTCTTTCGTACTCTGGAAATCAGTGTAAACAATCTTCCAAACGTAGGTTCCATCCGGACAAGGTTTACCATCGTAGGTTCCATCCCACGATTCATCCATTGAGTTCAACGTTTTAATTCGCTCTCCCCAGCGATTAAAAATCGTCATCTCAAAAGTGCGCACATTACCTCCCACTGCTTTGAACACTTCGTTGAACAAATTTCCTTCTGGTGTAAACGTGTTGGGAACATAAATAATCGCATTGTAAAAAATCTGAACACTGTCTTTTGCTACGCAACCGTTGTTGTCGGTATACGAAACGGTGTACTGCATATTTTGGTCGGGTGAAGCAAACGGGCTATTGCAAACCACGCAACTCAAAAATTCAGCGGGTGACCAAATAAATGGCCCCGGCGTGGTGCTCGTTGCTCCCAGTTGAATGACATCTCCAAAAAATGCATACACGTCTGGAACGGTTTGGATAAATGGTTTTGGAAACAAATTCACAGAAACGTATCCCGTGTCGATACAGCCATTGTCATCCGTTCCAACGACATAATAAACTGTACTCTGATTGGGTGTCGCGACCACTTCATCTCCTGTGTTTTTATTCAAGGTATTTTCGGGTTGCCACACATAAGAAACACCTCCAAAAGCAAACAAAACTGCACTTTCACCCGGACAAATCGTTGTGTCAAAACCAGCCGTAATGTTTGGCTCCTCAATGTCCACAAATACGCTGTCACGAACCGTTCCACACGCGTTGATAAAATCACAATAATACCATTGATCGGTGGTCGGATTAACCGTTACCGTTGCGCCCGTCAGAGGAGAAATATTGATTGCGGGTGACCAAACAAAATTATCAGCTCCCGAAACAGTAATTTGCTTTGGAACCCCCAAACACAACCCAACCGTATCAGGAATCACAGGCATGGGCGGTGTAAGCACTACTTGAACAACAATACTTTCATTGAATACACATCCTGCCCCAGATGTAATCACAACATTGTACGTTGTTGTTTGCGTGGGTGTTGCAATTGGATTTGCCACCGTTGGATCACTCAATGTGGCAGCAGGTGTCCACACGTACGTTGTACCACCGCTCGCAGCTAGTTGGACGGAGTTGCCGATACAAATAGTGGTATCATTGGCGGCATTTCCCGCCCCTTCAAATACATTCAGCGTTACAGCCAACGTATCTGACCCACAACTGTCTGAAATTACGACGGTAAAAACAGTCGTCGTTTGGATCGTTGCAATTGGGTTTGGAATGGAAGGATTATTCAAAAAAGCGGCGGGTGACCAACTGTAAACCGAACCACCTGACGCTTGAAATTGAAACGGTTCGCCTGGACAAATTGCAGCGGGTGGCGCAACGACATTTCCGTTAAAATCACCAATATTGACTATAAATTGTGTCGTGTCTGAAGAAAAACAACCGCTTGAATCAGACACAACCAAGGTTACTTCGTACACGCCTGCCGAAGGATACGTGTGTGAGGGATTCACCAAATTTGAAGTGGTGTTATCACCAAAATCCCAAAAGAAAGTATTTCCATTCGCACTGTTGTTGTTAAACACAACTGGGCTAGGCAAACAGATGAGCGGCTGAGGAGCACTTACGATCGCTTCGATTTGATTCAACTCAAATTTAAATGCAGCAAGGTTACAGTTTGAACTTGGATTCGCTGGTGCCCAAACGCCCGGCGTGGTCGTAAACCCAAAATCATTTCCTTGACAAGCGCCACAAACAGCATGATAGATTCGACCCGATTTATCAAATCGACTGGTTCCGCCATCTACGTGATTTGAACTTGCAGTGATTCCACCCATGTAAGTAGCATATTCTAAAAATGCTGCGTCTGGACCCAATACCGCGATGTAGAAATTACTCCCGTTGGTGTTTGACTGAAACGCGTCAGGTGTGACTTGAAATCCGTTGCTCGAACTGAATGTCGCCGAACTATTGCTTGAATTGACAGATCCTCCCCACCCTGAAATATAAATTTCATAGCAATCTGAAACCAAAAATGCTGTGGGCGAAATTTCGACATGACCGGTACCTGCCCCAATCGTTGTAGACCAAGCGAGCGTCGCCAAATTCGACGAATATTTCCGAATGAATTGACCTGAATTCGGTGTTCCGTAAACACCCGCTGAGATCGGCATCAACCCTTCCGTTTGGCCATAAACATACACTTGATTATCCAAATCCAATTGCACAAAATAGGCTTGATCAAACTCGTTAGTTCCTATAAAAGAACCTCCTAACACGAAAGGCACATTTCCCGTCATCCGCATCACAAAGCCATCCGAAATTCCACCGGAATTCGTGAGTACATTCCCCGTCGCAAAACCCAAACTCGCAGAAGTCGATCCTCCCGCTACGTAAACGTCTCCCGTGGATGCAATTTGGAGTGAATTTGCAGCTTCAACTCCTGCGCCACCAAAAAAGGTAGACCAAGTCATCGCGCCCAAATTTGGCGTCATTTTAAAAATCACAGCGTCTTGAACACCGTTGAGGAAAAATTGAAATCCATTTACAATCGGGAAATTACTAGACTCGGTTGTGGAAGCAACCAACACATTGCCCGCATTGTCTAACGCAATATCTCCGCGAAACTGATCTCCGTAGTTGTAATTCAAAACACCTCGGTTGATTCCATCGGTACCGGAACCTCCCACAAATGTGGACGACAACAATTGGGTTCCATTGGCACTGAGACGCGTTACAAAAATATCTGATCCGTTGAATGTCAATCCGTTCTCCGTAAAATTCGCTCCCCCGTTGAACGTAGCATCGTAAGGAGAACCAGGCATTGGAAAATCGGCGGAAGACGTTGCTCCCATGATATACAACTCGTTGTTTGCGTTACAAATAATACTGTGTGGTGTTTCAACACCCAGTCCCCCAATGAACGAAGAATACAAAAGTGCCGTCCCTTGAGCGTTAAACTTCGTGACACCAATATCGAACGCTCCTCCATTGTAGGATGGATCGTAGGCCCCGGCTGAGATTGGATACCCCGATCCAAACACAATTCCAGCAGCAAAAACGTTTGAAGCTCCGTCAGGTGCAGCCGTAAATCCCCAATTGTCGGATGTAGCTCCCGAAAAAGAAGAGAATGTCAGTTCGGGATCGATGACCAACACTTCATGTTGATTGTACCCTGCCGGAAATTCAAAAGAAACTGTCCGGTTGCGAATTTTAAAACGAACCTCCACTTCCGTTCGCTGCCCCGTTGCGCTTATTGTCCACGCTATTGGAGCACTTTCGATGATTTCCCCAAACGGATGCTTGGTATGTAAGTTTCCTGCATCATCCAAATAAATTCGTTTTGCGCCATCTACTTGGAATTGGATTTGACTGGGATTTTTTCCGACACCTACTGTGAAACTATATTTCAAGTGATTGCTCGTTCCGCGCACCTCCATGTCAATCGACGGATACAGGTTGGTGTACACCACACGTCCAACATCCCGAATTTCGGATTTCCATTTCAATGGGTCATTCCCCAAAAAATAGTTGCTATAACTGGCTGAATAATCGCTTTCTGAAAGCGCGACCTGCGTATTTGATCCAATAAACCGCGTTTTGATTGCATGCCCCTTGAGCTCCACTTTTCGGTGCTTGTGTCCATTGTGGTTTTTGTGGTAAACCTCCGAAGCATTGTGAAAAGCATAGGTAAATCCCTGCTTTTCAAGATACATTTCTCCACTTGCAAGGCCGACACGATACTGAATGTTTTCATGCCATTGACCACGATTGGGACGCATCCACACAGACTCGTCTTGTCCGAAAACAAAAGAAGCAGCAATGATTAAGTAACCAATAATTAATGTACGCATTGACTCGAAATTACGACAAAAATACGAAATGGAAATGTACCAAATCGCAAAGTGTGCTTTTTACCAATTTAAGTACCTATTAAACTCATTTTAAAGGAAAAAGTTGCGTCCAAAATAGATTATTTTTAGTCAGCTATCGATTTCTGAAAATCCCATTCATGCATCAAACGCACAAAAAAAAGAATTGAACTGATCACCCAATTGTGCGTTTTTACATTCCAAGGATCGATAACAAATTTTTATAAAAATTAAAGCAAATAAGCTTCAATTAAATAAGTACCTTTGCCAAAAATTTCAGGAAGAGCCATGAGTGATCCGATCAAACATGAGTGCGGAATTGCACTGTTAAGATTGAAAAAACCCCTTCAATTTTATCTCGAAAAATACGGGACTGCCTTTTACGGTTTGAGTAAACTGCATCTCTTGATGGAGAAACAAATCAACCGCGGGCAAGACGGTGCCGGTGTCGCAAACATCAAGTTTGACATGCAACCAGGTGAACGATACATTTCGCGTTACCGCTCGATCGACAGCAAGCCAATCCAAGATATTTTCGATCACATCAACAGTCGTTTCAAACAAATTGAGGAGGAAGATCCTTCGAAATTAAAAGACGTAGACTACTTGAAAAAAAACGCAGGTTTCACTGGCGAACTTTTTTTAGGTCACTTGCGGTACGGAACTTTCGGACGAAACAGCATTGAAAGTTGTCATCCCTTCTTAAGACAAAACAACTGGATCACTCGCAATTTGGCCGTCGCTGGAAACTTCAACCTTACCAATGTCGACGAACTGTTTGACGTGTTGTTGGAAATCGGACAACATCCGAAAGAAAAATCAGACACAGTCACGGTATTGGAAAAAATCGGACATTTTCTGGATGTTGAAAACGATGAAATGCTTCAGACGCTATCCGCACAAGGATATGCTGTTCCAGAAATTTACGAACGCATCGCTCAAAATTTAGACATTGAAAAAATTCTAAAGAGAGCTTCGGAAGATTGGGATGGAGGGTATGCAATGGCCGGACTTTTTGGTCATGGCGATGCATTTGTGTTGCGCGATCCTTCCGGAATTAGACCCGCATTTTGGTACGAAGACGATGAAGTTTGCGTAGTCGCTTCGGAACGTCCGGTGATTCAAACTGCTTTCCGTTTGAAATACGACCAAGTAAAAGAGCTGACCCCAGGAAGTGCGTTGATTATCAAAAAATCGGGGAAGGTAAGCGAACTGAAAATCAACGAACCACGCGAACTGAAAAGTTGTTCGTTTGAGCGCATTTATTTCTCCAGAGGAAACGATTACGATATCTACGCAGAACGTAAAAATTTAGGAAAACTAGTTGTTGATCAGGTTTTAAAGGCAGTTGATTACGACTTAGATAACTCTGTTTTCTCGTTTATTCCGAATACTGCCGAAACTTCGTTCTATGGAATGATCAAAGGATTGGAAGATTATCTAAACGATAAAAAATACCAAGCCATTTTAGATTTAGGAGCAAACCCAGCTCCCGAACAATTAAAAGAAATCATTTACCAACGTGCTCGGATTGAAAAAATAGCGATCAAAGATGCTAAATTGCGAACGTTCATCACACAAGATGACGCACGTGATGATTTAGTCGCGCACGTTTACGACATTACCTACGGCTCGGTAGTACGTGGCAAAGACAATTTGGTTGTTATCGACGACAGTATTGTTCGCGGGACAACGCTCAAACAAAGTATTCTGCGCATTTTAGACCGTTTGGAACCTGTCAAAATTGTTGTAGTTTCTTCTGCTCCGCAAATTCGCTATCCAGACTGTTATGGAATTGATATGGCAAAAATGGGCGACTTTATCGCTTTCGAAGCAGCCATTCAATTGTTGAAAGAGCAAGGGAAAACACAGATCATCGACGACGTTTATAAAAAATGCATCGAACAGGCATCCCTTCCCAAGGAACAGATCAAAAACTACGTCAAAGAGATTTATGCGCCATTCACCGCGGAAGAAATTTCTGCAAAAATCGCTGTATTATTGACTCCCCCAAACATCAAGGCGAAAGTTGAAATTGTTTATCAATCGATTGAAAACTTGCACGAAGCCTGTCCAAATCACCGGGGAGATTGGTATTTCACAGGAAACTACCCAACACCGGGAGGAAACAAAGTAGTGAACCGAGCATTTATCAATTTCATTGAAGGCAAAAACGAGCGGGCGTATTAGAGATTAGATGCTAGGACATTAAGATGTTAGGATGCTAGGATATTAGGATGTTAGGACTTTAAGATTTTAGGATGCTAGGATATTAAGATGTTAGGATACTGGGATTTTAGGATGTTGAGACTTTCTATTTTGGGGTAGTTATTGGAAAACGTTGGGATGGAATTAACAGCGACTTGCTGTTTTAACAAAATGCAAGCTTCCGATATCTTACTGTTTAATCGTGCGTTTTAACAGAAAATTCACATTCTAGCACGATTTTTGATCTGCGTTGATACGTAAAATCTTCACAAAAAAACGATGAAAAAACAGACAAACATATTTTTCTATATTCTTGGAATCTATGTTGTGATGCAGTTTACATGGTGGGGATTCCATTTGATTCAATTAACCAGCGAAATTCAGCAAGTAAGTGGTCAATTGAGTAACAAATCAGTCATGATCTTTGGCGAGGGATTGGTTTTTATTACCATTTTACTTTTCGGAATGTGGCGAATTAAGATTTCGATCAAAAAAGACCAGCAACTCTCCGAACGCCAAAACAACTTTTTACTTTCCGTTACACACGAATTAAAAACTCCATTGGCGAGTACGAAATTGTATCTCCAAACGTTGCTGAAACGTGACTTTACAGCCGAAAAGCGGGGTGAAATGCTCCAAAAGGCACTGATTGAAAATCAACGGTTGGAGGAAATTGTTGAATCGATCTTAACCGCAACACGCATCGAAAATCGAACGTTCAAAATCCACCGTGAATGGATTGATTTAAATGAAATGATGGAAGAACTGCTTCACAACTATAACGTTACGCTTGGAAAAAAATGGATTGTTCTCGAAAATCCAACACAAGTTCAAATCAAAATTGAAGCAGATCGCTTCATGATTAAAACCGTGTTGCGAAACCTCATCGAGAATGGAATAAAATATGCGGCTGAATCGGAAAATTTAATTCTTTTTCTGCACCGCGATTTAAATCATGTCAAGTTTGGAACGAAAGACCAAGGACCAGGAATTCCAAACGACTTGCGAAACGATATTTTCAAAAAGTTTTTTCGGATTGAAAGCGAAGAAACACGCTCACAAAAAGGAACCGGATTGGGACTGTTTATCGCGGCGGAATTTACAAAGTTAAACGGCGGAAAACTGAGCTACATTCCCAACAAACCGAACGGTTCAGTTTTTGAAATAAAATTATGATATTCAATATTTTAAACACATTATGGAAATGACCAATCACTTCGGATTAATCATTTTAGACGGTTGGGGAATTGGCGACAAATCCAAATCGGATGCGATTTTTAACGCACGCACTCCGTACATGGATTCATTGCTGGCGTCGTACCCCGCAGCAACATTGAAAACAAGTGGAGAAGAAGTCGGTTTGCCCGATGGTCAGATGGGAAATTCAGAAGTGGGACACCTAAATATTGGCGCAGGACGAATTGTTTACCAAGAATTGACCCGCATCAACAAGTCCATTCGGGACGGTGAATTCTTTGAAAATCCAGTCCTCATCCAAGCCATGGAAACGGCAAAAAACAAGGGTGTTGCGCTTCACTTGATGGGATTGATTTCCAAAGGTGGTGTACACTCTACCCAAGAACATGTGTATGCGTTGTGTGAAATGGCGCACCGCTATGGCTTAAAAGATGTTTTTATTCACGCATTCACCGACGGCAGAGATTGTGACCCGAGAAGTGGACTGGCATTCGTGCAAGAATTGGAGCAAAACATTGCTTCTACAACCGGAAAAATCGCTTCTGTTATCGGACGCTATTTTGCGATGGACCGCGATTCTCGGTGGGAACGTGTTCAAAAAGCATATCATTTAATGGTCAATGCAAGCGGACAAGCGTTTGATTCTGCATCTGAAGCAATCGAAGCGGCTTATGCATCCGATATCACCGATGAATTCATCGAACCCGCCGTTATTACCGAAGAAGGAAGACCAATAGCAACAATTCAACCGGGCGACGTGCTGATCTCGTTCAACTTCCGCACCGATCGCCCACGAGAAATTGTGACCGCGTTGACCCAAACCGATTTCCACGAACACAACATGCATCGTTTGGAATTGGAATTATACACGATGACCAACTACGATGCCACCTACAAACACGTGCATGTCGTTTTTGATAAAGACAACCTCAGCAATACATTAGGGGAAGTACTTTCGAAAATGGATCGTACGCAGGTGCGCATTGCTGAAACTGAAAAATATCCGCACGTAACGTTCTTTTTTAGCGGTGGTCGAGAAGCGACTTTTGAAGGAGAAACACGTTTATTGGTCAATTCACCCAAAGTTGCTACCTACGATTTACAGCCTGAAATGAGCGCACTTGAGGTGAAATCCAGCATCGTCAATTGCTTGGAAACAGAGAAACCAAATTTCTTTTGTCTCAATTTTGCAAATCCAGACATGGTGGGTCATACGGGTGTGTATGATGCCATTGTAAAAGCCGTCGAAACGGTAGACTCCTGTTTGCAAGAAGTAGTTGAAAAAGGAAAAGCGTTGGGATACGAATTTTTAGTAATTGCTGATCATGGCAATGCTGATTATGCGATCAATCCAGACGGATCACCCAATACAGCGCATTCGTTGAATCCAGTTCCAGTCGTATTGGTTACATCCAATCACTTGAAATTGAAAGATGGAATTTTAGCGGATGTTGCACCCACGATATTGAATCGCATGGGGATTGCCGCACCGATGGAAATGACAGGGAAAAGTTTGGTGGAATATTAATTCGCTTCGAGGAAATTCGAGCTAATCTTCCGAGGAAAATAAAACATTCTGTCCCATTGCTTGAAAAGATGATTTTGATCAGCTTTCAAAATATTAACAACTCAAGACACCGAAGGTGAGGCGTTAATTTTGTAAATTTGCAACCATAAAACTAAGAGACATGAAAAAGTGGATTTTCACGGCGATTGTATTTTCGATGACTACCCTTCAATCACTCTATGCACAAGGATGTTCTCAATGTAGAATGCTTTCCGAACAAAGCAGTGAATTGGATGAATCTTCGTTTGGTTCAAACATCAACATGGGAATTTTGTACTTGATGTTGATTCCCTATTTTTTGATTCTATTTCTCTTCAGAAAACGCATCGTTTCGTTTTTCAGAAGTCGGTTTTCTCGGTAATCGCGTTGCACTTTCTGCACAAAAAAAGGACAAATTTTACAACTTGTCCTTCACTAATTTTGTGGTCATACCAACTTAACTACCGCAGTACAGGCAATCGTCGTCCTCGTCCAACTGAGGCTGAAACTCAATGGCTGGATTCAATTGCTTCTTAAGATCATAAATCGCTTGTTGTGTTTCTCCGTCTTCGAAAATGTTTCCTGTCAAAAGTGATTTTAACCGCGTGATTTCCGCCTGAATGTGTGATTCTTCCATGATGTATTATTGTAAATTTGAAGCCTGAAATTACGACCTTTTTTTGGGTTTTGAATCAAAAGTTTACAACATTTTTTTGTGGAAAAAATACGTGCAAAATTTATCCGTTGAGTAGAAGAATTTGATGGTCGTAATTCCGCTCGGGTTTATTGGATTTATGCATCATTGCCGTTTTTTCAAAAATTTACTGTTACTTTTACAGACACGAACATTATAGCTCCAAGACACTAAATAAATTAGGTATGAAAACTCAACTGTGGATCATCGTTGCACTACTTTTTATCGGTTCAGTTGCTTTGTTTTCTTGTGAAAACAGCAAATCGAAAGAAACAGAAATAGCTACGTCGTACCAAAAACTTTCCAACGAAGAGTCCATCGATGCGGAGATAAAAACCATCGAAGACGAAATCGCGAAATCGGATCAGATCGCAAATTCACTGAATTATTCGAAAGAAAATGGAGAAGCAATTCAAGTAATCGCACACCTTTCAAGCGACAATGAAATTTTAAAACTAGAAGAAAAATTTACGGGCGGAGAAGGAAAAAACACGGGGAAAATCTTGTACTACTTGAAAAATGGTATTCCTTTTACAACCAAAGAGTTATTTGAAGACTACACCGATGCGCAACACCCCAAATTTGTGGAGCGAATCTCGTATTACGATGTCAAAGGAAATGTAATGGCAACCAAAGAAAAAAGAGTCAATTACGAAGAAGAATTACCCAATGTAAACTACGTTTCGGCACCAAAACACACGTGCAAAATGGATAAGGCGATGCGTGTCTTGAACCAACAAGGAGAATTTGAGTTGACTTTTCAAGGGTTTGTTGAAACAGACGCCTTAAACTATTTGATCGTTGGTCAGCCTGGAGAAAACGGATACACAAGTGCAATGCGTATTGAATTCAACGACAAATTTATCGTCGATGCGTTCAAGAATCAACGCAAATACTTGAACCGAAAATGCCGTGTTTCGTTTGCTGTTTCGGAAAATTCGGGGTTTGAATACCAAGTGTATACCGGCGGTGAATGGTTGGATTAAATTAAATGGTTTCAAGCGCAAAGAATTCTGCACCTGAAACCAATTCAATAAACTTCATTTACAATGCGTTTTCAACGATCGTTTGAACCTCATCCAAGGTCAAATCTTGTCGCTCACCCATTGCAATCCAATTGCGTTCTGCAAATCGAGCACGGATAATTGCAGCTGCATCCGTCGCATCGTTCGTGTAATCCGAAATTTTTGTGCGAATCCCCAAGGATTGAAAAAATTCTTCAGTTTTTGCAATCGCCTCCCGCGCGATATTGTCGCCCTTCAGATTCCAAACACGTTTTCCGTATTGTTCTAATTTCTCTTTTTTGTTTTCGAATTTTACTTCAAACAAGCGTGGACAAATAATTGCCAACGATTGTGCGTGATCAATGCCATACAACGCCGTCAACTCGTGTCCAATCATGTGTGTCGACCAATCCGTTGGTACTCCGCAGCGTAGATTTCCATTCAACGCATGATTAGCACACCACATCAAATTGGCTGCCGCTTCGTAATCCGACGGTTTTTCCAAAACAGTTGGTGCAATCTCAATCAACGTAGCCAAAACAGCTTCCGCTTCGCGCTCTTGCAATCGATTTCCCGTTGGATACGTGATGTATTGCTCCAAGGTGTGCATAAATGCATCCGTAATACCGTTTGCCAACTGACGTGTTGGAATTGAAGCGACAACCGTTGGATCTAAGAATGAAAACACTGGAAAAAACAACGGTCCTCCCATGGTTCTTTTTTCTTTCAGGGACGAACGACTGATTACGGCGCCACTATTTGCCTCTGATCCGGTTGCAGGCAAGGTCAAAATACTCCCAAAAGGAACAGCCGTTGTAAACATTTTTCCTTCCTCGCGCATCAATACTTCCCAGGGATCACCATCGTAATTGACCGCACCCGAAATAAATTTTACGCCGTCAATCACCGAACCACCACCTACGGCTAAGATAAACCCGATGTGTTGACTTCTGCATACTTCTACCGCTTGCATGAGCGTATCAAATTCAGGATTTGCTTCGATTCCACCAAATTCGATAACTTCAAACGAAGCCAATTCCGTGCGGATTTTATCCAACAATCCAATTTTTTCGACACTTCCTCCACCGTAAGCAAGTAAGATTTTGGTAGAAGCAGTTGCACTTGTAATGTAAGTTGATAATTTACTTAGTTGGTCTTTACCGAAGATGATTTTGGTAGGATTTTGAATTTCAAAATTGAGCATTTTAATGTATTTTAAATGTTTGAATCAATATTAGTCATTTCAGAAATAACGTTTTCAGAATTGGGAAAAATTATCATTTCATTTTTACAGATTGATTGATTTTGATTGCGTGAACAAAATAAAGCAATCATTTGTTTGTTAAGGATAGTTGAAAAGAATAACTTTGTTTAATATATTACCAAACATGGGAGAATACAAAGCTGGTCCGTTTTTAGAGCAAATAGAATTTCCGAAAGACCTTCGTGAGAAATTCGATGTCAATGACTTGCCACAAGTCTCTGATGAATTGCGTCAGTACATTGTGGACGTAATTTCTGAAATCGGCAACAGCCATTTCGGCGCAAGTTTGGGTGTTGTAGAGCTCACGGTTGCTTTGCACTATGTTTTCAACACACCTGAAGATCAACTTGTTTGGGATGTCGGGCATCAAGCTTATGGACACAAAATCTTGACCGGACGAAGAGACGTATTTCACACCAATCGCGTCAAAGGTGGAATTTCTGGATTTCCGAAACGCAGTGAAAGTGAATACGATACATTTGGTGTCGGTCACTCTTCGACTTCGATTTCAGCAGCTTTGGGAATGGCCGTTGCAAGTAAATACAAAGGCGAAAAACAAAAGCAACACATTGCAGTAATCGGCGATGGAGCGATGACCGCTGGATTGGCTTTCGAAGGAATGAATCACGCAGGATTTGAGAAAGATGCGAATTTGTTGGTCGTTTTGAACGACAATTGCATGTCAATCGATCCAAACGTAGGTGCTTTGAAAGAATATTTGACCGACATCACTACTTCTCACACGTACAACAAAGTGAAAGACGAAGTGTGGAAATTGTTGGGGAAAATATCCAAATTTGGTCCTGACGCTCAAACCGTTGCTTCAAAAATTTCAACGGCGCTTAAAAGTTCCTTGTTGAAACAAAGCAATCTTTTTGAGGCATTGAATTTCCGCTATTTTGGTCCCGTTGACGGACACGATGTGGTTGGATTGGCAAAAATACTAGAAGACTTAAAAGACATCCCTGGACCTAAATTGTTGCATTGCATCACCATGAAGGGCAAAGGATACAAATATTCTGAAGAAGGAAATCCGACCAAATGGCATGCACCAGGTGTTTTCAATAAAGAAACGGGAGAAATTATAAAAGTTGTTCCAAAATCACCGGAACCACCCAGATATCAAGACGTTTTTGGTCACACAATTGTAGAATTGGCCGAAAAAAACGCGAAAATCATGGGAGTAACTCCTGCGATGCCGTCGGGATGCTCGTTAAACATCATGATGGAAGCGATGCCTGATCGCTCGTTTGACGTCGGAATTGCTGAGCAGCATGCGGTAACTTTCTCCGCAGGACTCGCAACGCAAGGAATGGTTCCATTTTGCAATATCTATTCCTCGTTTATGCAACGTGCGTACGACCAAGTGTTGCATGATGTTGCTTTGCAAAATCTAAACGTTGTGTTTTGTTTAGATCGCGGTGGATTGGTAGGTGCTGATGGAGCAACTCATCACGGAGCATACGACTTGGCCTACATGCGCTCCATTCCGAATATGGTTGTTTCTGCACCAATGAATGAAGCTGAGTTACGCGATTTAATGTACACTGCACAGCAAGACAACATGGGACCTTTTTCAATTCGCTATCCGCGAGGAAACGGTGTGATGACAGAATGGAAAACGCCTATGAAAGCCATCAAAGTGGGAACTGGAAGAAAAGTTTCTGCGGGCGACGATGTGGCGATATTGACGATTGGACATGTTGGGAATACAGCGCAAACGAGTATCAAAGCCTTGCAAGCAGATGGAATTTCTGTAGCCCACTACGACATGCGTTTTGTAAAACCATTGGATGAAATGCTGTTGCACGAAGTTTTTGCCAAATTTGACAAGGTCATCACCATTGAAGACGGTGCGATCATGGGCGGAATGGGATCTGCAGTACTCGAATTTATGGCCGACAACAAATACACTGCCCACGTGATTCGCCTTGGAATTCCTGACAAGTATATTCACCACGGAACTCCGGCTCAACTGTACGCAGAGTGCGGATTTGATCATGTTGGCATCATCGCAACTGTCCACAAAATGGTTGGTTTTGAAGCAAATAGTGCGAACGATTCAATTGCAAATATCGGTTAATCATCGGTAAAAATAAATAGCAAATTACACCATAAAAAAAGAGGTTGTCTTTCGCAAGACAACCTCTTTTTAATTTCGTAAAACTGAATTATTTACCTGCTTTCATTGCAGTAGCAATTACCTCTTCAGACATTTTTACATAGGCCATGTCTTCGTCAGCCGCTGCTAATTTATTTGCTTGTTTTGCTGTTTCGATCGCACCTTTGTAATCTTTCAATTCCAATTGAATACGCGCTTTCAACAAAGCAGTCCAGTAATACGTTGGATTTAATTCAAAAGCCTTTGTAGCCCACTCCAACGCTTGTTTCATATCCTTTTTGTTCTCGTAGTAATACGATGCCGCTTGGTGGAAAGGACGACCATCTTTCGCCATTACTGACTCGATGTTTTTCATCACTTTTTCATCAAACTCAACAGCAATTTCAATTGCTACCAAGGTATTCTCCCACGACAATTCAAGCGTTGCAGTTTTCGCAGTCAAATTGTTGAAACCAATCGTAAAAGTTTCCACTTTATCTGCTTTGATTTGCGGTTTTACTTTGAAACGCATCAAATCTTCTGCTTCCGTGTACCCTGATGTTCCAGACAATTTTGGGTTTTTGTTTAAGATAATTGTCCATTCACCTTTTGAAGGGATTGAAAACAAGGAATACGAACCAGCTGGTACAAGTTTTCCGTCGATTTTAACATCCTCACCAAATGTAATTTTAGTTGCTGCGTTGGCACCTGTTCTCCACAAGACATCAAACGGAACAACATCTCCAAAAACAACTCTTCCTTTTGCACTTGGACGATTGTATTCAACTGAAATTTCTGAAAGACCGAAAGCTTGTTTTACAGTTGCTGTTGGACTTGAAGCAGGCATTTTGATCGTTTGTGCTTGTAAACCCAAACTCAAGGTAAGTGCAAAAAATGCAATAATTACTTTTTTCATTGTGTTGTTTTTAAGTTATTTGTTAAAATTAAAAAATGATTTATTCTTGTGAAACAATTGAAATTGTAAGATGTTTAGGCTTTTCTAAAGTTCTTCAACGGACTTTCAATTACCCAAAAGATTCCGATAAAAATAAGTATTAAGAAGTTATTGAACAAGAATTTAACAATTCCACCCGCTTCAAAATCAAACCAAGACGCAATCCAAAAAAGGAACAAACTACTTCCCAAATACAGTGTAAACTTCCGCAAATTGTACTTGATTGGATAATGTTTTTGACCCAGCAAATAGGATGCAACCATTTGAGAGGCATACACAATAAGTGTCGCCCAAGCACATGCGATATACCCGTAACTCGGTATAAAAAGGACGTTAATTAAAACCGTCAATGAAGCTCCACCAATCGCGATATAAGCCCCAAATTTTGTCTGTCCGCTCAACTTGTACCAAATACTTTGGTTGTAATAGATTCCAAGAAATACGTTTGCAAGCAATAAAATCGGTACAACTTTCAATCCTTCCCAATAACTTTCATTACTGATGAAATGGCGAAAAATATCGATATTTAGCGATACAACCAAGAACACCACGCATACCATCGCGATGAAATAATTCATCACTTTTACATACACTTTATTCTTGTCCTGGTTTTTCGCTTGTGCAAAAAAGAATGGTTCGGCCGCATACCGATAGGCTTGCAGTAAAATAGAAACCAACATCGCCAATTTGTAGCACGCACTGTAAATACCCACTTGGATCATCGAATATTCAACCGATTTTCCGCTAGCATGCGTAATGTGTTTGAGTAAAATTCTGTCGATTGTTTCATTAATAATCCCGGCAAAGCCTGCAATTACAAGCGGTGCAGCATATTTAAACATTTCTTTTCCCAATTCCCAATTGTACGTCCATTTTAGCTGCAGAAAGTCTTTGTATAACATAACAGGCTTCACCAACGAAGCCAATAGGTTGGCTATCAAAATGAAGAAAACACCCTCTTCAGGGCGGGACGCATCGAAGAGAAAAATGATTAAAACAAGATTCAACAAAATATTTACCGCAATAGATGTAAACTGAATGGCAGCAAATTTGACCGCTTTTTCATCGGCACGTAACTTGGCTAGCGGCAAACTTGAAACCGCGTCAATACAAACAATTGTGATCAACAAGATGATGTACTCGTTGTGGTCGCCATACAGCATCGCGTCTGCAATGTTTTGGTTAAAAAACAAGACAACCAAGAAAAACAAAACGTTGATACCGATGACGGTTAGAAAACTGTTTCGAAAAACGGTATCGCGGTCGTCCTTTTCATGTAAAAACTTAAAAAAGGAAGTTTCCATGCCGAACGTTAGCAATACAATCAAGAAAGCTACCCATGCGTACAATTCAGAAACGACGCCATACTTTTCTGGATTGATGTATTGCGTATGAAGTGGGACCAACAAATAATTTAAAAGCCTTCCAAGAATACTTGGAAGGCCATAAATGGCAGTTTGCCCCATTAATTTTTTTATCGGATTCAATTAAGCGCGAAAATTTGGTTTTCTTTTCTCAACGAATGCCGTTGTACCTTCGACGAAATCAGCTGTTCCGAAGCAATTTCCAAATTCGGATATTTCTACTTCAAATCCATTTACCCCCGATTTAAAATTCGCATTAATCGCTTGTATTGCAGCTGCGATTGCAGTTGCGGAATTATTCAAAATCTTAGACGCCATTTTCTCTGCACGCGCATGTAATTCCTCGAGTGGACAAACGTCGTTGACCAATCCCCATCTCAATGCTTCGTCAGCTGCGATCATTCCCGCAGTGAACACCATTTCGTTTGCTTTTCCGCGACCAACCAATTGTGGCAAGCGCTGTGTGCCACCATATCCTGGGATTAAACCCAAGGAAACTTCCGGCAATCCCATTTTTGCATTTTCTGAAGCGATGCGAATGTGACACGACATGGCCAATTCCAATCCACCACCCAATGCAAATCCATTGACTGCTGCGATTACAGGTTTGGACATTTTTTCAATGAAATCAAACAGTAATTCCTGCCCGCGAGCCGCTAATTCTTTCCCTAAAATCACATCAAATTCTGCGAATTCTTTAATGTCGGCTCCTGCTACAAACGCTTTTTCGCCTGAACCAGTCAAAATAACAACACCTGTTTGCGAATCTTTATTTGCATCGTCCAATGCCAAACGCAATTCGCGAATGGTTTCTTTGTTTAATGCATTCAGCTGCGACGGACGGTTGATTGTAATCCATCGGATTTGTCCTTTTTGCTCCGCGATAATATTATTGTATGCCATGTTTTGTAAATTTTTCAATGTAAAGATAAAAAATCCAATTCGAAAGGACCACTTACTCTGTTAAATAAAGTAATTGGATTGGATATTTTTGTTGAAGTTGCTTCCATTTTTGCGGATCATTCGTCACTATGGCAACGGAAAAGCCGCGTTTCAAAAGATCTTGAATTTGATCTTCCGATGGTTCAAATGGATAAGCAATTTCGTCGTGAAAATACATCCACGACAAATTCATGTAAATCGACTGATTAACCCCAAAAACAATGCGTGTTGGATGATCTTTTCCCATGTGCTGGATGAAATTCACCCGTTTTTGATTCAATAATCTCCCTTCAAATTCTGGAGAATCTTTCTTAAATCCGTATGCAGCGAGCGTTTGAGCAGGTTTTAACATCCAATTGAGTAACAATAAAACAACCGCGAAAGTTACACTTCTACGCAACCATTGTTTCGAAATTCGATTGGTCCAATAAACTATTCCCACTGCGATAATCAACATCACCAAACCGGAAACAGGAACCGGAAAAGCAGGCATTTTGGTTGGGACGATGGTAAAAAACAGGTAAATCATTCCGATGGCTACGAAGATAAACGTGCGATAAATCGGGGAAGAAACGGTTTTGAAAAGTCCAAAAATTCCTAGGAAAAGAAAGATAAAAAATTCAAATTGATTGAAATAGAGCGTTTGAATTTGTTCGAAATGAAATCCAACATCTCCTCCATGAAGTTCTACAGCATGTGTCAAATGCTTGGAATTATAATTCATTTCTTGAGCGGCTTCCTCCGGGAAATAGACAAACGTGTAAACCTGCCACGGAATGAAAACCAAGCAAGCGATCGCAAGGGACAAAAGCAGGTCTCGCAAGGCTTTCCAAAAATCCGATTTTCCCCATTTGTGCAACAACACCAAACACCGAAAACAAGTAGTCCGACCAACCACTTCGTCAGAATCGCACAACCAGCAAAAATTCCGATCCAAAACAACCATTTTCGATTGTCAGATTGCTGGAATTCAAACCACGCCCAAAACGAAAAAGTGATGTACCCCAAAAAGACAAAATCATTGTGATCGGTGCCAATTCTTCCGCTTAATAATCCCAATAAAAACGTCGAATGCATCACCAACAATGCCGCGATGAAACCAACTTTTCGATCAAGTATCAAAACACCAATTCGATACACGGAAACAACCAATAATCCATGAAAAATAACGGATGGAAGTCGAACCGCGAAAACCGTATTTCCAAAAAGCTTGATGCTCAAGGCCATTTGCCACGTGAAAAGGGGTTGTTTGTGCAACCAAATGACAGAATCTGCCCAAATACTTGATTTCAATCCCAATGGATTGGAAGGATACAACTTGGGAAACAACGGATTTTCAGCCAAATTTTTTCCAACCAGCGCATGAAATTGCTCATCCCACGGAAAAAAATACGCCGTAAAATTGGCAACCGCCGCCGCAATCGAAACCGCCGACAAAAAGAGAAAAAGGGAAGTAAATTTCGGTGATTTGTAAAATGAAACGATGGAAAACACGATAAACAACATCCCAATAAAATCTGCGATATTGAATTTATATGTTGAAGTGAATCCAACACTATTTTGATCTCAGCTTTTTATAAAGTTGAATTCCAAGCATCAAGCCAACCGCAACACCGAAAAATCCGAGTGTTCCCGTGATCCAATTGAAGGTAGATTTCAACACCACCAAGAAAACAATAGCTACCAAAAATAAAGTAGCTAATTCATTCCACAAACGCAATTGGGTTGATTTCCATTTGAAAACACCACGCTTGAATTCCATCATGATGCGTTGACACAAAAAATGGTAAATCAGCAACAAACAGACAAATACCAACTTGATTTGAAACCACGGAGCATACAAATAACTTGGGTTTATGAAAACCATCCATGTTCCAAAAATGACCGTCAATACCATTGCCGGCGTTGTGATTATCCACCACAATTTCTTTTGCATGATGATAAACTGATTGGAAAGAATTGATTTTTCAACATCTGTTTTTTCTTGAGCTTCAACATGATAAATGAATAACCGAACGATATAAAATAATCCGGCAAACCAACTTACAACGAAGATAATATGCAGCGACTTGACTGTTAATAAATCCATGGTGTAAAAGTAAGAAAAAATGGAATTAGAACCACGGATTGCTCGGATGACACGGATGGTTGTGGGAAGGGAACCACGGATGGCGCGGATTGCACGGATGGTTTTGGGGGAAAGGGAAGCACGGATGACACGGATGGTTGGGGGAAAGGGAACCACGGATTGCTCGGATGACACGGATGGTTGTGGGAAAGGGAACCACGGATGGCGCGGATGACACGGATGGTTTGGGGGAAAGGGAACCACGGATTGCACGGATGACACGAATGGTTTGGGGAAGGGAACCACGGATTGCTCGGATGGTAGGGAAGCGCGAGATGAGAAAAAATTGGTAGAACAAAATTTATTCGTTTAATTGAAAATTTATTTGTAACTTCAATCTAACTACCAATTTACACGCGTATGAATTTAATTTATGAATCAGAGACCTACAAAATTATCGGGATTTGTATGGAGATCCATAAGCATTTAGGTGCTGGATTTTTAGAAGTTGTTTATAAGGATGCATTAGTGCATGAATTTAGAGAAAATCATATTGACTGTGAAGTTGAAAAGCGATACAGAGTCAAATACAAGGACATCATTCTCGACCATCACTTTTACGCCGATATGATTGTTTTTGGGAAGATTATTTTGGAAATCAAAAGTGTCAAATGTTTACACGAAATACATATCGCACAGACGATCAATTACCTCAAAGTATCTGGCTTAAAAGTGGCACTATTGGTGAATTTTGGAGAAGTCGGTTTAATCTATCGAAGAATAATTCTCTAGCGTGCTACAATCTAGTTGATGCATTTGTATTTTTGCGGTAAATCGATACCAACAAAAATTCATTTTGATTTGAGAATTGATTACTTTTGTATGTAATAATAAAACACATCGATGTTACGCATCCGATGTTAATCAAATTTAGAAAGTATGTATCCAGAACAATTAGTTGCCCCAATGAAAGAAGACCTTATTAAAGTGGGCTTTAAACAATTAGTGACACCCGCAGAAGTTGACGCCACGATACCTGATTCGAAAGGAACAGTGTTGGTGGTTGTAAATTCTGTCTGTGGTTGTGCGGCAGGGAATATGCGTCCAGGTGTTAAATTATCCTTGGCGAATGATAAAATTCCAGCAAATTTGACGACTGTTTTTGCAGGTGTTGACGGCGAAGCAGTAGCACAAGCACGTAAGTATTTTTTACCATACCCTCCCTCTTCTCCGTCGATTGCGCTTTTCAAAGATGGTGAATTGGTTCACTTCTTGGAAAGACACCACATCGAGGGTGGAACAGCACAAATGATTGCAGATAACTTGACAGAAGCATACAACGAATTCTGCTAGTTTTTAATGAATTTATGTTGAAAGGATTGTTGATTTCGATTGACAATCCTTTTTTTTGTGACCACGAAAAACTACTTCAACAAACTTGCACGGTATAATTTCAATTCATCCCACGTAAATAAATTGCCGTATTTTTCTTTCAGTGGGGTTAATGATTCTTCATCGTAGCCATCGAAAGCTTCCTGTAATGCATCAATTTTTTCACTAGAAAGTACCTCGTCAAGCGTCAGTAATTCTTGTTTAATCAATTTTGTAACATGACTCATAATTGTTGTCGGTGAAACTTTCCGTAACGTAGCAATTTCCTCTATTGAATGATTTGTTTGAATCATCTCAAGCGTAACATCGGTTGTACTTTTTCGGGTTCTCGCTTCACGCTCATTCGCTACTTTGCCTACTTTCAACTCGATCGTTTCCGTTTGTTCAAATGTTGCGTGAAGATCCATCAACGAAGGATTTTGTCGCATTTCTTGCTTGATTAATGCGATTTTAGTCAGTTTGTAGTTAAGGATTTCACTGTTGTAACTATTTTCTTTGGTGATTTCTCTGCCATTTTGAACGTTTTCCAACAACAATTTCGCTCGTTTCAAGTTGATCACAACGGCAATTTGTTGCTCGTCAATCGCTTCTAGTTCCTCCAAATACGCTTTTGCCTGTTTTTGTTTTTTAACCTCCTCAATTTTTTTCAAAGTACTATAGACAAGGTTGTCGAGCGTTTTGTAAAAATAATCGTAGGCTGCGTTGAATCGTTCAACAACAAACGCTAATTCGAAATCCGGTTTTCTAAAAATCTTCTCTAATTGCTGAATAAATTTTTGCGAGGCATCCATCAAATCTTGTAACGACGAAGCTTGTCGGAGGGCCCACACTTTATGCTTGCTTTTTTCAGTTTTAGAACCAGCCATCAAGTAGCTCGCTTCATGAATACGCCACATGTCATTCAAGTCTCGCCATTCAAATGCTTTCTTTAAAAACTCCAATAAAAACACCTTCGTTTCGGTTTCTAAGCTATGCACAAGCTGCTTTTCATCCGCTTTGTTGGTTGCAAATTGCATCACATTTTGGTCATTCGTCAGTCCATTCATACGCATTGGAGAGAGCAAAACGAGGCCATCAAGCGAACGCAAACGAGAGAGAGCGACATAGGCTTGACCAGGAGCAAACACTTGTGAAACATCCAACACCGCCTTATCAAATGTCAACCCTTGACTTTTGTGTACCGTTATCGCCCACGCTAGTTTTAATGGAAAATGGACGAATGTTCCTAAAATTTCTTCTTTGATTTCCTTCGTGTTTTCATCCAAGGTGTACCGAATATTTTGCCACTCGTGCGTTTCCACTTCAATGGTTTTATCTTCTTCTTCGAAATACACCAAAATTTCACCTTCGGAAAGTGCTTTCACAACCCCCATTTTTCCATTGAAATAATTTTTTTCAAACGAAGGATCGTTTTTAACAAACATCACCTGCGCACCTTCTTTCAGTTCAAGCGTTGACTCAAGCGGGAACATGTGTGGCGGAAACTCACCCGTAATACTCGCTTCAAAGAAATAACTCGTGCCAGCCAATTCTTTCAATGCTTTAGCGTTCATTTCATCGGCTTTCGAATTGTGCGTCGTGAGCGTGATATAACCCAAATTCGATTTGATATCAAAATCTGGTTTCACAAACGCATTCATCGTTTCAACATCCGCCTTTGAAATTGAATTGTTGCGGAGGTTGTTCAGAATCGAGATAAATTTATCATCGGTTTGCCGATAGATTTTGTTCAATTCGATGTAAACAGGCGGACTTTCACGAATCACTTGCGCATTGAAGAAAAAAATTCCAGCATAGTAATTTCGCAGTACATTCCACTCTTCTTGTTTCACAACGGGAGGTAACTGCAATAAATCTCCAATGTAAAGTACCTGAACACCGCCAAAAGGTGAATTCGTTTTTCGCACATTTCGAAGCGTCCAATCAATCGCATCTAACAAATCTGCGCGCAACATGCTGACTTCGTCGATGATCAAAAGTTCCATGCCGAGCAACACATTT